>OJAU01000362.1_pt1 | contig 21883 bp, 22 predicted proteins | sample 1589791 | NCBI WGS metagenome assembly OJAU01 (sample SAMN05416849, study PRJEB24817) | seawater metagenome | isolation source: Sea water | place: Canada:Atlantic | collected 2013-07 | reverse complement strand
GTAGATCGTCGGCAGCGTCAGATGTGTATAAGAGACAGATGGAATAATGTTACTCGGGCCGGGTTTCCCCCGGCCCCGTCTTTTTGGGCAACCTTACAGAACGGATAGCAATCTCTCAGTATCCAAGTGTCCTTCGATCAAATCCGCCAGCCGGTCCAGATCCTTCTGCCGATGATCATCGTAATCCACCGCCCTATCACCATGAAGTCCCGCCCACTGCAGGATGGCATTGCCCGCCTCGGCGCTGTCGAACAGGCCGTGCAGGTAACAGCCCATGATCTGGCCATCCTCGCTGATGGCGCCTTCGTCACGGACACCCAGTTTCAGCATGGGCCGCGACAGGGCCGGGCCTTCGCTGATGCCATTATGAATTTCGTAACCGTGGATGGCGGTCTGGGTTGGCAGGAAAACCCCCTGCACATTGCGCAACTGCTTGCCGGCAATCAGCCGGGTACTCATGGGTAACCAGCCAAGACCAGGGCTGCTGCCGGCATCGCTTTCCAGACCGTCAGGATCATGGATCCGTTCACCCAGCATCTGAAAGCCCCCGCAGATACCCAGCACCTTGCCGCCATAACGCAGATGTTTTTCGATCTGTGTGTCCCAGCCCTGCTCACGCAAGAATGCCAGGTCAGCGCGAGTCGCCTTGCTGCCGGGCAGGATTGCCAGATCCGCCGCCGGCCAGGCCTCTCCCATTTTCACAAAACGCAGATCCACCTGTGGATGCAATCGCAGCGGATCGAAATCATTGTGATTGCTCATGCGCGGCAGCAGCGGCACGACCACCTTGAGCGCATCAGTATCATGGTCACCCTGCTCGGCCACCGCGTCCTCCGCATCCAGGGTCAAACTATGCAGGTAAGGCAGCACTCCGAACATCGGTTTGCCGGTGCGATCTTCCAGCCAGTCCAGTCCGCCCTGTAATAACGACAAGTCACCACGAAAACGGTTGATGACAAACCCCAAGGTGCGTTGCTGCTCGGTTCTGGAAAGAAGATCCAGCGTGCCGGTGAGATGGGCAAACACCCCACCGCGATCAATATCCGCCACCAGAATTACCGGGCAATCCACCATCTCGGCAAAGCCCATATTGGCAATATCATTTTCACGCAGATTGATCTCCGCCGGGCTGCCCGCCCCCTCGGCAATAATCACATCATAGCGGGCAGACAGATCCGTCCAGGCCGCCAGCACCGCCTCACTGGCGATTTTTTTATATCCGTGATAATCCAGCGCCTGCATATTGCCCAGCACCTGGCCACGGAGTATTACCTGGGCGCCCATGTCAGTCTGCGGTTTGAGCAACACCGGGTTCATATCACTGTGCGGCTCAATCCCACAGGCCAACGCCTGCAACGCGGTAGACCGCCCTATCTCCCCACCGTCCACGGTCACCGCACTGTTCAACGCCATGTTCTGCGGCTTGAACGGCGCCACCGAATAACCGCGCCGGGCAAACCACCGGCATAACGCCGCCACCACCGTGCTCTTTCCCGCATCGGAGGTGCAGCCCTGCACCATTAGCGCAATCATGAGCGACAAGCCTCAAGCCGCAAGCTACAACATGAAGAACACCATGAAGAAGACCGCAGCACTATCGCCGCGTCGCAAACGCTAGAGGTTATTCGCGTGGCATGACATACCTGCTTGCAACACCTCTCTCGCGTTGCAGCTTGTAGCTTGTAGCTTGTAGCTTTCCTCACAGCCCCTCCCCTTCGGCTTACCTGGTTTCGCTATTAATTATTCATTATTAACTATTAATTAAAGTTCGACTCCCTTCTGCGCTTTCACCCCCAGATCCTTGAACGCATGCTTCACCACTTTCATCTCGGTCACCGTATCCGCCAGTTCAATCAGTTCCTTCGGTGCATAGCGACCGGTGACCACGGCGTGCTGCATGGCCGGGCGATTTTGCAGGTCGTCCAGCACCCGATCCAGATCAAGGTATTCGTAGCGTAATGCGATATTGAGTTCATCCAGCAGCACCATGTGGTAGCTATCGTCCTGGAGCATGGCACTGGCGATATCCCAGGCGGCATTGGCGGCCGCCACGTCGCGCTCCCGGTCCTGGGTATCCCAGGTATAGCCTTCGCCCATCACGTGATAATCCACATTGGGAAGTTCTCGGAAAAAAGCTTCTTCGCCGGTACTGAAGGCCCCTTTAATAAACTGCACCACGCCCACTTTCATGCCATGGCCCAACGCCCGCGCCACCATCCCGAAACCGGAACTGCTTTTGCCCTTGCCCGGCCCGGTCAACACCAGCAGGATGCCCTGCTCTTTGTCGGCATTGGCGATACGGTCGCGCATGATTTCCTGTTTTTTGGCCATGCGCCAGGCATGGCGTTCAGGGGTTTTCGCATCGTCACGCATGGTCGTCTCCTGTGCGGGAAAGGGAATCCTGATCGGAAAAAATCGCTTCAGCTCGAAAATGGCCGTTAAAGATATCCGCCACCACTTGCGGAGCCGACGAAAAATAGCCGTGGAAGAAACTCGCCACCAGGCCCTGATCCTGATAGATCGGCTCGCCTTCCGTACCCGTTTGTTTCTGGCTGAAAACAGTGGGCGTTAACGGCGTCGATAAACAGCCATGGTGGAAGGTATGCCCACGCAGCTCCCCCTGTGGAGTGGCCAGCGACTGCATGCCCAGCCCCTGCAGTTTTTTCGTCAGCGCTGCCTCACCCGGCAACAGCCCGAAACCGGCATGGCGCTTTTCGTCGCCGTCTACCAGGGTAGCCATGCAACTCATCAAGCCGCCGCACTCGGCCAGAATCGGTTTGCCGGCAGCGTGGTGGTCGCGAATGGCGTCGCCCATGAGCGTATTCATCGCCAACGCTTCCCCGTGCAGTTCCGGGTAACCGCCCGGCAGCCATAGCGCATCTACCTGGGGCAACGCGGCATCCTGCAATGGGGAAAAGAACGTCAGGGTTGCCCCCATCTGACGAAGCACATCCAGATTGGCGGGATAAATAAACGCAAACGCGGCATCACGGGCAACACCGATATGGCAACCTTCCAGCAAGGGCGGCAACGGCTCAGGCGCCGCTGCGGAAAAACTCACCGACTGCGGTAACCGGTCCAGCCCTGCCTCCTGCAATACTGCTGCCGCCTCATCCAGACGCGCATCCAGATCCGCCAGCTCACTGGCCTGCACCAATCCCAGATGTCGCTCGGGCAGAGTCATGGCCGGATGCCGGGGCACCGAGCCCAGCAAGGTCACGCCCGCAGGCATGCCTTCCTGCAACAAATCGCCATGACGTTGGCTGGCCACCCGGTTGGCAATCACCTCGTTGACCACCAGATCATCGCGATAACTGGCCAACCCCAACGCGACGGCACCGAACGTTTGCGCCATGCCCCAGGCGTCGATCACCGGCAAGGCGGGGATACCCGCCAGCACCGCCAGATCCGCACTGGATGGCGTGCCGTCGAATAGTCCCATGGCACCCTCCACCAGAATCAGATCGGCCTCTTGCGCGGCCTGCGCCAGCCGCCAGCGGCATTCATCCTCACCGGTCATCCACGGTTGTAACTGGTACACCGGCGCACCGCTGGCCTGCTCCAGAATCATCGGATCCAGATAGTCCGGGCCGAACTTGAACACGCGAACCCGGCGCCCCGCATTGCGGTGCAGCCTTGCCAGCGCTGCGGTAATCAGGGATTTACCCTGCCCGGAACCCGGTGCGCTAATCAGCGCCGCCGGCACCGTGGCATTCAATAAGGTTGCCATCGTAGAACTCATTCTCGTTTGATTTTCCATCCACGCCGAATGCGCTAGCCGGGGACAAACACCGGCGCACCATTCACTTGTGCCACCACCAGCTTCTGATCGTAAAGACGTTCCAGCGCCTCCGGCACCAGCATGGCGGGCGCCGGGCCGAAGCACAGCTCTCCGTCCGGATAGAGCAGTAGCAGGTGATCACACCAGCGGGCGGCCAGGTTCAGATCGTGCAGGCACATAAACACCGCCGCACCGTTATCGGCCTGTTGATTCAACAGTTCCATAACGGCCACTTGATGATGTAAATCCAGGTGATTGGTGGGCTCATCCGCCAGCCAGATCGTTGGTTGCTGGGTCAGCGCCGTGGCAATGGACACCCGCTGCCGCTCGCCGCCGGACAAGGTACTCACCAGGCGATCCTTGAGCAGGTTCAGCGACAGCGCAGACAAGGCCTCTTGAGCGAAACGAATATCCTCGGCGCTCTCGCGTTGCCAGGCAGACAAAAAAGGATGGCGACCAATCAAAACCGTTTCCATCACCGTGGCGGGGAAGCTGTCCTGGCGCTCCTGGAACACCACCGCTACCTGCCGGGCCACGTCCCGGCGCGACAGGCTTGCCAGCGGCGAACCATTGAGACTCACCCGACCACGCCGCGGTGGCCGCAAACCCGCCAGGGTATGCAGCAACGACGTTTTGCCCGCCCCGTTCGGTCCCAATACACCCCAACGCTGGCCGGATTTCACCTGCAAACCAAGAGGCTCACCATCCGCACGACCCGGGATATCGACAATCAGATTTTCAATGTCCAGCACCGCCATGGCGCTCTCCGTTTGGTGACACAGGTTCCGGGCAATGCCTTTGCCGATCCATCAGCGGTTTCGATGCAGCAAAAACAGGAAAGTGGGCACCCCCAACAGGGCCGTAATCACCCCCACCGGCAACTGTTCCGGCGCCATCACCGTGCGCGCCAGGGTATCGGCCACGGTCAGCAGGGTACCGCCGGCCAGCACACTGGCCGGCAGGATGATGCGCTGATCATTGCCCAGTAGCAGCCGCAGCATGTGCGGCACAATCAATCCAACAAAGCCCACGCTACCGGCCGTGGTCACCGCCACCGCGGTCAGCAGGCTGGCAAGGATGTACACCAGCCACTCCAGCGGCTTTACCGCAATGCCCAACGCAGCCGCCTGCAACGGCCCCCGCGCCAGCACATTAAGGCTGCGCCCCAACGGCAACGTGAGCAGCACCGCCGGAACCAATACCAGCCAGGCACCATAGGGCGCACGGGCGTAACTCAAATCGCCCATCAGCCAATACAGCATGCCCGGCAGTCGATCCGCCGGGCTCATGGTCAACATGAACGTAATTACTGCGCCCCAACCAGCAGCCACCACCACGCCGGTCAGCAACAGTCGCGTCGGGGTCCAGCCACCACCACCTTGCGCCAGACCAAACACCAGCAGGGTGGACAACAGGGCGCCGGCAAAGGCTGAGCCGGACACCAGCGCCAGCCCACTCCCAATCAACATGGCCCCCAGCGCGCCGACGGCCGCACCACCGGAAATACCCAGCACATAAGGATCCGCCAGCGGATTGCGCAACAGCACCTGCATCAGGGCCCCTGCCAACGCCAGCAGCCCCCCGGTAGAAAAGGCCGCCAGCGCACGGGGGGCACGCAGCGACACGATCAGTTCCCGGTATAGTTCACTGCCGCCACCGGTCGCCACCGCCCACAGGTCCTGTAGCGAAATCGACACACTGCCCACCGCCACCGACAGCAACAGCGCCAGCAGCCCCAAACCCGTCAGCCCCAACAGGGCGGGAAGCGCCCGCTGCTTACTGGCGGGCACGGGCAGAATCCAGATGCCGGCACAGGGTACGGGCACCGGTCAGCATTTGCGGCGTGGGCCGCTGCAATGTGGAGGGCGAAACAAAAAACAGGTTGTCGTTTTTCACCGCCTGCAGGGTGGCAAACTGCCGCCAGGGATCCAGCCAGCCGGGGTCATCTTCGCCCATGCCCCCCGCAACGATGGCCTGCGGGTTTTTCTCCAGCACCGACTCCTTGCTGATACGCGGCGCCAGCGTGGGCAGATCGGCGAACACGTTTACTCCGCCACAAACCTGGATGGCCTCACTGATCAGATGCTCGCGGTTCACCGTCATCAACGGCTCTTCCCACACCTGATAGAACACACTGACTTTCGCCGCATCCGCGTAACGTTCACGCAGGACATCAATGCCGGCGCGGAAAGCATCCGCCGCGCCCTGGCCAACCTGTTCCGTCCCGGCCAGCCGGGCAAACCGTTCCAGCGTGGTGCTCACATCGGCAAACCGGCGAGGTTCGCTGTAATACACCGGTAAACCCAAGGCCTGCAGACGTTCCACCTGGGGCAATGGATTGCCACTGTGCCAGGCCACAATCAAGTCCGGCTTCAGCGCCAACACCGCCTCCAGATCCAGACGTTTGTAACTCCCCACCCGCGGTAATTTTTTCGCCGCTGGAGGGTAATCACTAAAACTCACTGCACCGACCATCTGCTCACCGGCCCCGGCCGCAAACAGCAGTTCGGTGGCTCCCGGAGACAAGGCGATAATGCGGCTGGCCGGTTTTTCCAGGCAGAGTTCACGCTGGGTATCGTCGGTGACACACACCGCCGCCATGGCCGTGTGAAACAGGGCCAGCATTGGCAGCAATAACCCCCAGCGTAAAACGCGCATCCACTCACTCCATCTGATGTTCCTGCACTACCTATCGTAGCGCAGGCTCAACATTACCGAACGCCCTGCGTTCATATAGTTCCAGCCACCAAAGTTCTGTGCGGTGGTGTATTCCTTGTCGAGCACGTTTTTCACCGCCAGACGTGTGGACCAGTTGGGCGCGAAATTCCAGCCCGCCCGCAGATCCAGCAAACCGAATCCGGACAGCCGCACGTCGTTATCGGCATCGTTATAACGGTGCCCCTGCAAGACCACACTGCCGCCCAGGGAAAACTCGCCCAGGGCCCGGTCCAGGTCAAAACGGAAACTGCGCTGGGACTGACGCTGCAGCACCAAACCGGTGTCCCGGTCTTCCGGATCCTGAGCCGTAAAGGCCGCGCCGGCACGCCACTGGTTGATCTCCATGCCAACGGCCACTTCGGCACCACGAATACGTGCCCGGTTCACATTGAACGGTGCGTACCGCCCTCCTTGCAAGGCATAGGCAATCAGGTCATCCACTTCCGTCTGGTAGGCGGCGATATCCCAGAACCAGTGCTGATACTGGCCTCTTGCCCCCACTTCTGTGCTTTTTGAGCTTTCCGGGTCCAGTTGATCATTACCAAAGCCCGGGAAGTACAGATCATTGAAGGTGGGCGCACGGAAGGCGGTGCCATAGCTGGCCCGGAGCCGATGGTGACTGTCCAGCTTGTAGCCCAGCGCCAGGCCTCCGGTGGTTTCACTGCCGTAGGCTTCGTTGTCATCGTAGCGACCGCTGGCCTGCACATCGACGTCACCAAAGTTCAGCAACAGCTGGGCAAAACCGGCGGTGTTTTCACGTTCGTCTTCCAGATACAGGGTCGTGCTGTCCACCAGATCCTGCAGGTAATCGGCACCCACCACCAGCTGGTGGTCCCCCAGCGCAAAAACGTTCTGCCAGTTCGCCGCCCGGCTGCGGGTGTTGAAGATGCTGTCCCGGTCCCCGTCGGTGAAGTTTTCATTGTCGTCACGGGCATCGCTGAGAATCAGTTTGCTCAGCCAGTTTTCCGTCACCCACAGCTGCCCTTTCACACCGGCAATCTGCATGGCGTAGTCAGTCACTTTTTCCTGCTCGGGGGTACTGCCTTCAAATTCGGTACTGCCCGCCGCGCGAAAACCGAACACGCCGATTTCCGCGTCGTTATCAAAACGGTGGGTCAGGCGAGCTACCGCAGACGTATTGTCGTAACCGCGATCTTCGCTGCCCTCACGGATTTCCGTGCCATCGGTATCGAAGCGGTCCACGGCCACGTTATAGCGCGTGCCATCCTGCTCGCCCTGGGCGCCGGCGGCGACCCGGCGACTGTTGAAGGAACCCCCGCCCAATTCCATCCAGCCGCTTTGCTCATTGCTCAGATTGCGGGCTCCCGGGGTAAAGACCTGCACCACACCGCCCACCGCATCGGCGCCATACAGGCTGCCACGGGGGCCGCGCACGATTTCGATACGGTCAATCAGCGTGGTGGGCAAAAACTGCCACGAAGGGCTACCGGCGGTGGCGGAACGCAACCGCACCCCATCGACCATCAGCAATGTGGAACTGCTACCGGTGCCCCGCAGGTACACACTGGTTGCCTTCCCGAAGGCACCGTTACCAGTGATATCCACGCCGGGTTGCCCGCGCAGCATCTCGGTCATGTCTTGCGGCTGGCGCTCACGCAATTGCTTTTCATCGATCACCGTCACCGACGACAACGAGGCCTCCGTGGTGCGGCTGGTCAGCGTCGGCGTGACCACCACCGGATCGAGCATGGAAACGCGCAGGGCGGCAGAATGATCGGGCTGTGCGGGCTCGGCGTAGGCAAACAGCGGCCACACAGACAAAGACATCGCGGCGCAGGCCGCAACGGAACGAAACAACATTGGAAGATCCCCCTCTGCCGTGCCCACCCGCACGGCCTGGATTTAGCCGCAGCAGAACAAGCACAGGGAGACAGGCGCCATCGCGCCAACACACCCCGCCATCGCCCACCGCAACGCCTGGTTGGAAGTCGCAGAGAACTTCCTTACCTTCGGCCGGTCTCCGGGCTGATGAGCGAGGGACAACCTCTCGACAGTCGCCTTCCCATGCAAAAGCACAGTGGCGTTTCGACTGTCGTTTACTCAATCACCGTTGCGGGGGCAGCGTCGGATTTAGCGCCTGAGGCTCTCACCGACTTCCCGTTTAACCCGCCCTGTGTTCAGGGAAGGCACCGAAAGGTGGCGCGAAAATACCAATGGCGGGGGGAACAAGCAAACACAAAAAGGCTTCATGAAAGGAACTCACGTTGGCTTGAGCAAAACCTCAAGCCAGCGCAGACAGGGCGGAGCGCAAACGATCCCATTGCGCCTCACTCCCTGCCAGGCCAAACCGCAGGGCTTGCGGCTCGGCAAAATACCGCACCAGAACGCCCTGCCTTGCCAGTGCCTCGAAGTGCACCTGCGACTGGTCGCCCGGACACCAGGCAAACAAATGGCTGTCTCCCCGGGGAAACAACCCGGCATCATTCAGCAACCCATCCAGGCGCTTGCGATCCTCTCGCAACCGCTGGCGCTGCTGTTGCTGCCAGGCCTGATCCTGAATCGCCTGCGCCATCACATACCGCGCCGGGTGGCTCATGGCCCAGGGCCCCAATGCCTGCTGCAAGGCGTGGCACAGCGCCGGTTCAGCGATCACCAACCCGGCGCGTAATCCGGCAAGGCCAAAAAACTTTCCCAGGGAGCGCAACACAACCAGGCCGGTCAGGTGCGCATCCGTCGCCAATGTCTCCCCCATGCTGGCATCCAGAAAGGCTTCATCCACCACCAGCCAACCACCGCTGGTGGCCAGCTGCTGGTGCCAGCGCCGCAGCGTGGCGGCCGGCAACAGGGCTCCGGTTGGATTATTGGGATTCACGCATACCAGCACGTTCAGACCTGTCAGTGCTTTCTCAACCTCGTCCACGGTCAGCAACACCACCTCATGGCCACCCTGTTGCCAGGCGCGGGCGTGCTCGGCGTAGGCCGGCGCCACAACGCCCACCCGGCAGGGCAATCGCAGGGCCGGCAAGGTTTGCAGCGCTGCCTGGCTACCCGCCACCGGCAGGCAACCGGCACCCGCGGGCAAGCCCAGCCAGTCACGAGCCACCGCGTCCAGGCCATCATCGTCCTCCGGGAGACGCTGCCAGACCGCCTCAGGAATGCTCGGCACCGGGTAACCATGCGGGCTGATGCCGGTGGATAGATCTAGCCAGTCGCTGCGCGGAATCCCCCATTGCCGGGCGGCCTGATTCAGGCGCCCACCGTGTTCCAGCCCTTCCGGCAATACACTCACAACAGCGCCCCCGCGATAAGCACCACCAGCCATAGCACCAAGCTACGCCGCACCAGCACAATGGCCGCGTCAATACTGTTCGAATCTGCTGTGCGGCCTTCACCCAGCAACGGTTTGTCTTTCCAGCCGCCGTGGTACGGGGCACCACCGCCCAATTGCACTCCCAGCGCCCCGGCACCCGCGGCCATCACCGGCCCTGCATTGGGGCTGTCACAGGCAGCAGCTTGTTGCCGCCAGCAGCGCAACGCCAAACGGCAACGGCCATGCAATCCACCCACCAGCGCATAACTCAACGCCGTCAGCCTCGAAGGCAACCAGGCCAGCGCGTCATCCAGTCGCGCAGCCGCTTTACCGAAGCGCTCGAAACGGGCCGTGCGATACCCCCACATGGCATCCAGCGTATTCACCAGCCGATGTAATACCGCACCGGGCAGCCCTGCCAAAACAAACCAGAACAGGCTGGCGAATACCGCATCAGCACCATTCTCCAACATGGATTCGGTAGCGGCCCGTGCCACCCCGTTGGCATCCAGCGCTTGCGTGTCGCGACTGACAATCCGCGCCACCTGCTCTCTGGCCAAGGGCAAATTCTGCGCCCGTAACGGTGCGGCGACCGCACGGCCATGGTCGGCCAAACTGCGCGCGCCAATCACCAGCCACAGCCCCACCACCTGCAACAGCCAGCCGGCCCATCCCGGTAATAACAACAACAGCGCCACCACAACCAGCACCCCCGGCACCACCAGCAGCAAAAGCGCCGCTGCGCCTTTCCCGACGCTGCCCGGCGCGCCCACATTCCAGCGCAATTCCAGCCACCCGGCCAACCGGCCAAACATCACCAGCGGATGCCCGCGACGCGGTTCGCCGACCAGCGCATCCAGCAAAGCCGCCGCCACCGCAGCGCTAATCAGGGAAACAGAAAGCATGATTTCAGTGTCATTGTCCGGCATCGATGCGGGGCAGTGTACTTGACACTCCCGGTTGCGGGGCAGAGGATTTGCCGCTTTCCGGCCCTGTGCCGCCCCAACCGGAGACGCCCGTGAGCACGCCTTTGCCTTGGCAACTGCCAATTACCGCCCCCAGCGATAGCCATCGGCAAGCCGCCCTGCACCGCCAGACCCAGCTCACCAAGCCTGCCGGATCCCTGGGTCGCCTGGAGTCTTTGGCCGTCCAGCTGGCCAGCTTGCAGGCCACAGACCAGCCCCAGGCAGAACAAGTAAGCATGGCCGTTTTTGCCGCTGACCATGGCGTCTGCGAAGAAGGTGTTTCCGCCTTTCCTCAAGTGGTCACCGGGCAGATGATTGCCAACTTTGTCACTGGCGGGGCGGCCATCAGTGTTATGGCCGAACAACTGAACGCCGATCTGGAAGTCATCAACCTGGGCACCGTCGCGCCACCACCCATTAGCAACGGCGTTATTGATGAACAGATCGCCCCGGGCACCCGCAACCTGGCTCGACAAGCGGCCATGTCCGACACCCAGCTACAGGCCGCTCTCGCCGCCGGAGATCGCGCCGCCCAACGGGCCGCCGAGCGTAACGCTCACCTGTTTATTGGCGGCGAAATGGGGATTGGCAATACCACCAGCGCCACCGCCCTGGCCTGTGCGCTGCTGGACGAAGACGCGGCCGTCCTCGCCGGACCCGGCACCGGGCTGACACCGGAAGGGGTGTCCCACAAGATCGACGTGATTACGCAGGCGCTGGTCCGTCACGGCAAACAATCCGACCCATTGGCGACACTGGCCTCATTGGGCGGCTTTGAAATCGCGGCGCTGGCCGGCGCCTTTATTGGCTGCGCGGTCCGTGGCATCCCGGTATTGGTGGATGGTTTTATTGTCTCCACCGCGGCCCTCGCCGCCTGCCGACTCCGCCCGGAATTACGGGACTGGCTGCTGTTCTCTCACCAGTCACAGGAGCCCGGACATCAGCGCCTGCTGCAAGCATTGGATGCCAAGCCGTTGCTGGATTTGTCCTTGCGATTAGGCGAAGGCAGTGGTGCTGCTGTAGCGGTACCGTTATTACGCAGTGCCTGCGCGCTGCATAACCGGATGGCCACCTTTGCCGATGCCAGTGTGAGTAATCAGAACGGATAAATTGTCGGATTACGGCTACGCCTAATACGACCTACGTGAGCAGGAATAGATACCAATGAGCACCACGTTTTTTGACTTGATTCGCCATGGTGAACCGGCTGGCGGTCAAATGTATCGGGGCCACAAGGACGACCCCCTGAGCGAGCTGGGCTGGCAGCAAATGCGTGACGCCATCCAGGCGGAGGATCAGTGGGACCACATCCTCACCTCACCCTTGTTACGCTGCCGGGAATTTGCCACCGAACTGGCCAGGGAAAAGAATGTACCGATCACTGTCGCTCACGATTTCAAGGAAATCAGCTTCGGCGACTGGGAAGGCAAAACCCGTGAACAGGTAGCGCAGGAATACGGCGATCATCAGGCCAACTTCTGGCGCGATGCAGAAAGCCATCCACCGAGTAATGCGGAAACCGTTCAGGATTTTCATCAACGCATTGGTGAAGCCTGGGCGCTATGGCAGGAAACGCTGAAAGGCCAGCGCGTGCTGCTGGTTTGCCACGGCGGCGTGATTCGCATGGTGCTGGCCCACGTACTGAGCATGGCACCCAGCAAAGCCATGGCCGGCTTCCAGGTGCCCTACGCCTGTCGCTCGAAAATACGACTGGATCAAACCGAATTTGGAACCTTGAGCTGCCTAGTATCACACGGCTAGTATTTTTTGTAGGAGCGCCACTTGAGGCGCGAACCGAGCGTCAGCGAGTGACGAGTTGCGAAAAGCAATAAAAACCAAAACCTTTCCGGGTTTTGATTTTCGAGACTCGCTACTCGTAACTCAAAACTGTGTTGTTCGCGCCTCAAGTGGCGTATTCGCTTCGCTCACCCTTCGGGCCGACCTGCGGTCGTTACTTCGCTACGCTACGTTCCTACAGAAAGGTCTAGCCCTTCAACGTCTGCGTAAGCCCCGCCACTGACAGCAGCACCGTATCGCATTTTTTTGCCAGTGACTGATTCAGCCAGCCCAGCTCATCGGCAAAGCGACGGGTTAACGGGTCCATGCCAATGGTCCCCAGCCCCACTTCATTGCTGACAATCACCACATTACCGGGGTACTGCCCCAGCGCCCCAAGCAAACTATCCCGCTCCCGGACAAACGCCGCGTCCCCTGCATGCAGCAAATTACTCACCCACAGGCTCATGCAATCGATCAAGACACAGGGGGCCGGTGACAACGTGGCCTGGCGGTTCAGCAAGGCGCCCAGATGCAGCGGCTCTTCCACTAACCCCCAGCTCGCCGGGCGTCGCATGCGATGGCGGCGAATGCGGTCGCTCATTTCACCGTCGCCCGCTGTTGCCGTGGCCACATAGACCACCGGATCGTTTTGCTCGGTAACCCGTTTTTCTGCCAGTGAACTTTTACCGGAACGAATGCCACCGAGAATCAGACTGTGCGGCATCAGTTTTTCTTCACAAACTGGGTCAGAATCACAATCCGCTGGCCCTCTACCCGGCCTTCGATGTGCTCGGGGTTATCCTGAACCAGGGAAATATTGCGTACCGCAGTGCCACGCTTGGCGGTGAAATTGGCCCCCTTCACATTCAGGTCCTTGATCAGCGTGACCGAATCACCGGCTTCCAGCACGGCACCATTACTGTCGCGATGCAATTCCCGCGCTTCTTCCGTCTGGCCTTCACCGGTCGCCTGGGCCCAGGCCAAGGTATCGTCATCCAGATACAACATATCCAGCAGATCCTGCGGCCAGCCCTCTGCCTGCAAGCGCGTCAGCATACGCCACGCCAACACTTGCACCGCCGGCACCGGGCTCCACATGCTGTCGTTCAGGCAGCGCCAGTGGTTGGCGTCTTCATTACCCGGGTTGTCCAGCTGGGTCTGGCAGGTTTCACACAGCAGCACACTCTGCTCGGCGGTGCCATCCGATTCCGGCGGCACCGCATACACCGCCAGGGCATTACCCGCGCCACACAGTTCACAGCATGAATTGGAGCGGGCAAGCAGCGAGGATTCCAGTGTCATGTAACACTCCTTTGTTGGGCGCGCAGTATAGCGGATTTGATAGCCACGAGCCGTGGCACATGTACTGGAGATGGCGATTAGCGATTCTCTACCGTTAAATGGTCCCAGCCCTGCCAAGCTAGCCTCCGCAAAAAACGCCATCGCATGCCCAACCCCTGAGAAATATGAAATATTTCCATGGCCACCAATAAACTGTTGGTGATTGACAGCCATATCGCGTCACTGTCATTCTTTAAAAGCACTTTTATGCATAACAACAACACATAAGGATGTGTCATGAAAACAATATGGAATAGCGCTACGCTGCTGACTCTCGCTTGCCTAACTCCTGTCGCTCAAGCAGAACTTTCAACTCTCAACGTCAGCTTCAACCCGGACAGTGAAAGCTTTTATCAGGGGGAGATTATCAATATTTCCCTCACCGCCGACGGCAGCAACATGCAATACCGCTATGTGCTTGAAGAAGTCACCGAGAGTGGCATAGAAAAAATCGAGCACTCCCGCTGGACCAATAACAACCAGTTTACGCTTGACTCCCAGGCAATGAACCTTCCAGAAGGAAACTATCGGCTACGCGTGATCTCCCGCGAGCAGGGAAACAAAGACGAGGTACTGGTTAAATATCACACCTTTGATGTTACCGGATCCAACACTTCTGCCTGCAGCAATTTTCAGGAAGGGGCCTATGACAACAGCTCTGCAGTCGCTCTTTCCATGTCTCTCACTTTGAATGAAGCACTGGGTGTTCTCAATGCGGAAGGGCTTCTTCTTTCAACTAGCGAACACGCCGCCAACATTGAACAATTGGTCTTTGACGACGGAAACGTACTTGTCTACCCGGCAAGCCCGGTTACCTATTCGCTCTCTTTCTATGGTGATGGACAGCTGCTTTTCCCTGAGCCATTGACCGGCAGTTACAGCTGTACAGGCAGCACCTTGACTATTAATGCTTCAGGATCAGGCAACCCCACGGGGTATCTCGGAACCATAATCTCGGGAATCGCTGTTTCCTTCTCTGGAGATGCGTCAATTAACGGAAACACCGGCGCCATCGAAACGGTTAACGCCAACTTCCAATAGCGCCCTCCACAGGACGATACTGCATGACGGTCGTTTGCCAGAAAGGCAAGTCGTCATGCAGCATAACTCCTGCAAAAACCTACCCACCCAGCAAATCAGCAAACGAGAAATAATTCAGCCGCTCTCCGCTGGATACGCCCCCCCCCACTGGCATCACCGCCAGGCCGTCGGCCCACACTGCAGAGCTGAGCATGCCGGAGCTCTGGTTGGGATGCTTTTTCAGGGTCAGCTGGCCGGATTCATACACACACCGCACGCGCAGATACTCCTGCCGCTTGGCCGGTTTTTTAATGGTGAAATCCACAGGTAACGGCATGGCGGTTGGCAGCACCGCATCGGCACCGCAAGAACGACGCAGGGCGGGTAAAACCAGCATCAGATAACACACCAGCACCGCCGACGGGTTGCCCGGCAAGCCAAAAAACGGAATGTCATCAATACGCCCGTAAGTGAACGGCTTGCCCGGCTTGATCGCCAACCGCCAGAAGTCCAGCTCACCATGCTCCGCCAGCACCGCACGCAAATGATCCTCTTCACCCACGGACACGCCGCCGGTGGAAATAATCACATCCGGGCGCTGCGCGGAATCGGTGAGCACCCGAGTGAGGGTATTGCGAATAATGGCAGGATCATCGGGCAGGTGCTCACGCTGTACATTCACAAACCCGCTTTGCAGCAACAGCTGCGTCAGTTGCGGCCCATTACTGTCGAAAATTTTCCCCGGTAGCGGCGTCTCTTCCGGCGACTGGATTTCATCACCGCTGGTCAGAATCAACACCCGGGGTGTATTCACTTTTACCGTGGCGATCCCCACCGAAGCAATAAGACCCACCGCTTGCGGTGTCAGCCTGTCACCCCGTTCCATCACCACGTCGTCGCGACGGGCATCCTGCCCCGCCGGGCGTATATTCTGTCCGGCAGTAACCGTGTCCTTGCCCGGCAACCGCACCCGGGTTTCCGCGATCTCACAGTCTTCCTGCATCAACACGGTATCGGCCCCGGCAGGAACCGGCGCCCCGGTAAATATCCGCGCCACCTGCCCCGGCGCCAAGGTGGCCGGTGCATCCCCCGCCGCCACCCGCAGCGGCATGGGCCGAGTCAGCCCCGGCTCGTCCAGGTCCGCATGGCGCAGCGCCACACCATCCACGGCGGCGTTATCAAACGCCGGCACATCCACCCGGGAAGTCACCGCCTCAGCCAGGTATTGCCCCTGACAATCCGCCAGCGGGATCTCCCGGACCGCCCGGAAGGGGCGCGCCGAATCCAGCAGGCGCGCCAACGCCTCTGCCACCGGCATCAATGTCTGTTTGGATTCCTGCACGTTTCCTCCATGGTGCCGTCGCAGCGGCAGTTTTATCGGCGCACCTGGGCCACAAAATTACAGGGACGGTGGCGGGCATCCAGCTGCTCCTGAATGATGCGGTCCCAACCGGTGGCGCAGGCATTGTTGGAACCGGGCAGACAGAAAATCACCGTGCGATTGGCCAGCCCGGCCAGGCAACGGGACTGGATAGTGGAAGAGCCAATATCCTCAAAGCTCACCTGACGAAACAGCTCACCGAACCCTTCGATCTGTTTGTCGAACAGGATCGACAACGCCTCCGGGGTAGAGTCTCGCCCGGAGAATCCGGTCCCACCGGTGGTGAGAATAATCTGGATGTTCTCGTCGGCAATCCAGTCCGATACCACCTTGCGCAGCTGGTATACATCGTCCTTGACGATCTGGCGAGCGGCCAGGGTATGGCCCGCGCCTTCCAGGCGCTGCACCAACAGGTCGCCAGAGGTATCGGTTTCCGGGGTTCGGGTATCGCTGACGGTCAACACCGCCACGGCCAGAGGCTCGAATTGCGCCGCAGGCTTGGACATAGACTCTCTCCTTTCAGATGGCCTAATACTACCACGCTCACCGCCCCGGGCTGGACAGAACAGCACCGATTGACCGTTGCCGACAGCCCCTGTTCTGCATTACATCCCGGGGGTAGATTCAATGGACCCGTTTCCATGGTCTCTGCGTGGATGCATGGCGCATGAATTTGCTGCCACAGGACATTTTCTGCAAGAGAGATGTAGTTGGTCTACTTCCGATTAAAGAAGGTGTTCTGTGGTAGTGAAGGCTTGTGCCAGGCGCCGCGCAGAGACCATGGAAACGGGTCAATACAAGGTGTTTATCGGAGAACCGTCATGAACCGTATGGAAGTCGCCCAGCAAGAGGCCGCACAACTGCCACGGATGCCCCAGCGCAAGCTGGAGGATATTCCCGGTGACTATGGCTGGCCGTTACTCGGGCATACCGTGCCGTTCCTGAAGGACTATCAAAAGATGGTCACCGAGCACGCCGCGCAGCACGGGCTGGTCTTCAAAGGCTCGGTACTGTTTCAGCGTGGTGTGACTCTGCTCGGCCCGGACGCCAACGAATTCGTGCTCAAGGATCCTGAGCATGCCTTCTCCAGCCGTGCCGCCTGGAACCCGATTCTGGAAAAACTGTTTACCGACGGGCTAATGCTGCGTGATTTTGCCGACCATAAATTTCACCGGCGCATCATGCAGCAGGCCTTCAAGAAACCGGCCCTGGCCAGCTACCTGGACCGCATGAACAGCCACATCGGCAGCGAGCTGGACAACTGGCCCACCGGCGAAGAACTGCGTTTTCTGGACCATATCAAATCCCTGTTACTGGACGTGGGCGCACAGATCTTTTTTGGCCTGGAAATGGGCCCGGAATCCGACAAGGTAAACCAGTCTTTTATCGACGCCACCGACGCCTCCCTGGCGGTTGTGCGCCTGCCGATCCCCGGCCTGCTGTGGCACCGGGGCATGAAGGGCCGCCGCTATCTGGAGAATTTTGTCACCGGACTTATCCCGCAGAAACGCGCCAGCGATACCCCGGATTTCTTCAGCGAACTGTGCAAGGCGGCAGACGAGGAAGGCGGCCTTTCCGATCAGGACGTGATGAACCACATGATCTTCCTGTTGTTCGCCGCCCACGACACCACTACCAGCACCCTGTGCTCCATTATCTACATGCTGGCCAAACACCCTCACTGGCAGGATGTGCTGGTCAACGAAATGGAAGGGCTGGGCAAGGACACTCTGGACTATGACGACCTGGGGAAAATGGAAAAAACCGGCTGGGTATTCCGCGAGACCCTGCGTATGCGCCCGGCACTGACCACCTTCCCCCGCCGCACCGTCAAGGATGTGGAATACCAGGGCTACACCCTGCCCAAAAACACCCTGGTCAACGTGTCCACGCTCTACACCCATTACATGGAAGAATACTGGAGCAACCCGACCACCTTCGATCCAGAACGCTTCAGCGACGAACGTGCCGAACACAAGAAGCACTTTTACCAGTGGGTTCCCTTCGGCGGCGGCCACCACAAATGCCTGGGGCTGAACTTCGCCGAACTGCAAACCAAGACCTTCCTGTTCCAGTTTCTGAAACGTTACCGTGTCAGCGTCAAACCCGGCTATGAACTGCCCACCCAACAGGTACCGCTGATCATGCCGAAGGACGGGTTACCGGTGGTGCTGGAGAAGCGATAAATCAGCACGGCTTCGAGCTACCAGCTACGAGTTTTTACTCAAAGCTGACAGCTCGTAGCTCGAAGCTGCCTTTATGATTGCTGAAACAAATGCACATCCCGCTGCGGGAATGGAATGGTGATGCCGGCCTTGTCGAAGGCGTATTTCACCTGCTCGAACAAACCAAAATACACCGGCCAGTAATCCTCCGAATTCACCCACACCCGCGTCAGCATATTGATGCTGCTGTCCGCATGGGCGGAGACAAAAATATTCGGGTCGAATTGCTCACCGCTGAGGATACGGTCGTCATTATCAATGACCGACTGGATCGCGGCCCGGGCCTGCTCAATGCTGTCGCCGTAGCTGATACCAAATTCGATATCCACCCGCCGCTGCGGCTCCACAAAAATATTCTTGATGCAGCCGTTGGACATGAGACCGTTGGGAATCACGATGCGCTGGTTGTCATAGGTAATCAGGATGGTGTTGAAAATCTGGATATCCCACACCCTTCCGGTATATCCCTGCGCCTCGATAATGTCCCCCAAACGGTACGGCTTGAAGAACAGGATTAGCACCCCGCCGGCAAAGTTGCCCAGGCTGCCCTGCAGCGCCAGCCCCACCGCCAGGCCAATGGCACCGAGCATGGCAATAAACGAGGTGGTCTCTACCCCGACCATACCTGCCACGGCCACCAGCAACAGAATTTTCAACAGCACGTCGATAAAGCTGGTCATGAACTTCTGCAGGGTGTCGTCCACCGCCTTGTGGCCCAGTACCCGGTTCATGCCCTTGATCACCCGCTTGATGATCCAGAAGCCGACCACCAGCGTAACCACCGCCAGCACCACCTTCGGCAGATAGGCCATGCTCAGCTCGATTGCCTTGTCCAGATACGGCTGGATTGATTCCATATCCATGATTCCCTTCCTTAGTGAGTTATGTAGACCGTTAAAATACCACCAAGACGTCATCCGCAAACCGTCACTACGTCAGAATTTGCCAATATTTACCCTTGCCCCATTGCCCGCAGGGGAATGAATCCCCCGGCGGATTAACGCTATACTGCGGGCTCATTTTCCACCGCACAGACAGCCATGAAATACGCCATCCTGCCGGTCACCCAGTTTCAGCAGAACTGCTCCTTCCTGAAGTGCGAAGCCACCGACAAGGTCGCCATCGTCGACCCGGGCGGTGACCTGAACCAGATACTGGCAACCCTGAAGCAGGTGGGCGGCACCCCGGAGAAGATCCTGGTGACCCACGCCCATCTGGACCATGTGGGCGCCGTGGCCGAGCTGGCCGAAACCTTGGGGTTGCCCATTGAAGGCCCGCACCGCGATGACCAGTTCTGGATCGACATGCTGCCCCAGCAGGCGCAGATGATGGGCTTTCCCGCTTCGCGCCCGTTCACCCCGACCCGCTGGCTCGAGGAAGGCGACACCGTCACCGTGGGCGAAACCCGTCTCCAGGTGCGTCACTGCCCGGGCCACACCCCGGGGCACGTGGTGTTCTACCAGCCGGAAAGCAAACTGGTGGTGGTCGGCGATGTGCTGTTCAACGGTTCCATCGGTCGCACGGATTTCCCCAAGGGGGATTTCGACACCCTGGTCCAGGCCATCAAGGACAAGTTGCTGACCCTGGATGACGATGTATCCTTCATTCCCGGCCACGGCCCCATGTCCACTATCGGTCACGAGCGGGCCAACAATCCCTTCGTTTCCGGCAAGCACGGTTGAGGCAGAGATGGAATCCAGCGCAATGAAATGGAGCCTGACGGTTGCCGTTATCCTGGTGGCCTGGCTATTGTCCGTATTACTGCGAGGTGCCACCCGGCGCCTGGGTCGCCGTCGTGATTTCAGCCGGGCACGTATCTTCCAGACGGCAGTCGTGATCAACAGCGCCTGCGTGGTCCTGGCGCTGTTGTCCATCGGCATCCTCTGGGGCCTGAACGGCAGTGGGCTGATGGTCTTCGCCACGTCGATGATGGCCCTGCTGGGTGTGGCCCTGTTTGCCAGCTGGTCCATGCTCAGCAACACCACCGCCGCCATTATCCTGTTCTTCAGCGCCCCCTACCGGGTAGGCGATCGCATCCGCCTGCTCGATGGTGACAACACGGTCACCGGGCAGATCCGTTACATGGGGCTGATCTTCATCACCGTGCAGGACGAGCTGGGCCACCGCTACACCCTGCCCAACAACCTGCTGCTACAGAAAACCGTGATTCGCCTGCGCGGCGACACCCTGCCCAAAGACCAGAAACACTGCCGGGCTGACTAGCACACCCCCGACAGAGTAAAGTGACACCTTATTGAAAGGCCTTGCCGGTTTGGCAGGGCCGTTGCTGATCGACACAAGGACGACACCATGCGACTGTTATTTCCCCTGATCTTCATCACCCTGCTGGCCGGCTGTCAGAACGGTACCGAGGCTGGCAATACGCTGCCGGACGCCTGTTACCAGCCGCCGGAAACCGGCATGTGCAAGGCCGCTTTCCAGCGCTATTACTACGATCAGGAAAGCGACAGCTGCAAGAGCTTTACCTGGGGTGGCTGCAAGGGCAGCGTGCCCTTCGAAACACAGGACGCCTGCGTGCAGACCTGTAATGCCAGCAACAGCGAACCTGCCAGCCCGGCGAGAACCTATCGCAGCAAGGGAGACCCGCAATGAGCCAGACATCGTCCCTGGGCATGGCCCGGGCGGTTTATGTACTACACCTGGTGGGCCTGATCACCGGCGGGCTGACCGCCGTTGCCGGGGTTATCATTGCCCACCTGCACGCCGGGGATGCGCCGCCACCCCTGCGTGAGCACTTCCGCTTCCAATACCGTACCTTCTGGATCGGCCTGCTCTACAGCGTCATTGCCGGCATCACCACCCTGGCCTTTATCGGCTGGCTGCTGATGGTAGTGATTACTATCTGGTGGATCGTGCGCTGTGCCCGCGGCCTGAGCACCCTGAATCGCAACGTGGCGCCTGCCCGGGTCGACACCTGGGGCTTCTGAGTTGTCACAATACTGTCACCACGGCCCGCCAGACTGGTGGGCCAATCAAGGAGATACCATGCTGTCCCTGCGCCTTATACCTCTAGTTCTCTGCGCCCTGTTTCTGTCCGCCTGCGCCCGCAGCCCGGTGGTCCAGCTCTATGATGGCCCCGCCAAATCCGACAGCCAGGTGCTGACCGTGCGGGTGCCCAGTGAAATCGAAGTGTTCACCATCAACGGCAAAGAAGTGGATGGCGTAAACACCTTCTTCGCCACCGACTTCAAGGAACTCAAGCTGACCCCAGGCCGCTACGAGATCCTCGCCTACTACAAGGAGCTGTGGCAGCTGGATGCGGACAATCACGATATCGTGAAAACCAACCCCGCCAACTTCATCGTCGATGGCAAGGCTGGCGAGAAATGGCAGCTGGATTACGACAAACCGGCCAACGTGGAAGAGGCGCGCGCCCTGGAA
>OJAU01000356.1_pt1 | contig 22084 bp, 16 predicted proteins | sample 1589791 | NCBI WGS metagenome assembly OJAU01 (sample SAMN05416849, study PRJEB24817) | seawater metagenome | isolation source: Sea water | place: Canada:Atlantic | collected 2013-07 | reverse complement strand
GAGATAGGAGTCCGTCTCGTGGGCTCGGAGATGTGTATAAGAGACAGGGGTGTGGGCTCAATGGCTGCGCTTCTGGGCGCCGATCTGGAGAAGGCGCAGGCGCTATGCGACGCCGCTGCCGAAGGCGAGGTGTGCGAAGTCGCCAATGATAATGATCCAGGCCAGGTGGTCATTTCTGGCCACACGGGCGCAATCGAACGCGCTGCGGCCATGGTGAAAGACCGCGGGATCAAGCGCGGCATCCTGTTGCCGGTTTCGGCTCCGTTCCACTGCTCGCTGATGCAGCCGGCTGCCGATGCGATGGCCACTGCGCTGGACGATTGCCCGCCCAAGGCTTTTACCGTGCCGCTCTACGCAAATGTGACCGCTGCACCGGTTTCCGATCCGGCCGAGGAACAGCGTCTGCTGGTGGAGCAGGTTACAGGCCGTGTTCGCTGGCGTGAAAGTGTGCTGGCGATGCAGGGAGCAGGCGTTACGCATTTTGTCGAAATCGGCGGTAAGGTTCTGGGGCCGATGATCCGCAAGATCGCACCTGATTGCACTGTCACTAGCATTGTGGCGATGGACGATATCGAGACGTTTCTGAAGACACTGTAATTGTTTCGCGCAGAGCGTGCAGGGGAGAGCCGGGATGAAGAAGCTGACGATTGCGATCACGCTCTGGGGAAGCGCGCTGCTTGCGTCATGCGCGGCCAGTCAGACGGGCGGTGCCCAGCGGCCTTTGCAGGCTGGAGCTTCGATGCCAGTTCTGGAGGGTGAGGACGAGATTGCGGCCTTCGCCAAAGCAATCGCACAAAGTGCACCGCCAGTGGATTATTACGATGGTGAAAACATAGTCGTCACCGGGAGCGCGATCCCTCCTCCACCACCTGTCGCCGTCGCTGACCTGGCTGCTGAGCCCGAAGCTGCGGCAAGTGAGAAGATCACAAATGTTCAGGAACAGGGCGTCGACGAGGGCGGCATTGTCAAAGTCGCTGGCAACTATCTGGTCGTACTGCGCCGAGGCCGTATTTTCAGCCTGCGCCACGCCGGAAATATGCTCGATGCGATAGATCACATTGACGCATTTCCCCCGGGTGACGACGACCCATCGGACACCTGGTACGACGAAATGCTCACCTCGGGCAGCATGATCATTACTATCGGCTATTCCTATGGCGACGCAGGCACGGAGATCAGCCGGTTCGACATCGATCAGAATGGCAAGTTCACTTACCGCGATACGCACTACCTGACGTCGGCTGATTACTACTCGTCGCGTAACTATGCCTCGCGGCTGATCGGCACCAATCTGGTGTTGTATGCCCCGATCCCGGTTAACTGGACCCGGTGGCAAGAAAGTCTGCCGACAGTGCAGGAGCGTCGCAGCGACGGAGAGCTGGGCAATTCCCGGCGCCACGCGAGCGGTTCGCGGCTGTTCGTGCCACGTCAGCATTACGACCATGCCACCAGAGATCTCCGTATCTTCCACACCGTCAGCGTATGCCGTCTGGCAGAGCCCGGCTTGCCATGCGACAGCACAATGGTCGTGGGGCCGTGGGGCCGCGATTTCTATATCGCGCGAGACGCTGCGTGGGTCTGGACCGACGAAGTTCGGTATCCGGGCGATGACAGCGATTTCGACAACAGTGCCATGCTGTACCGGATACCGCTGGACGGTTCGCAGCCAACCGCCATTGGCACGGTCGGAAGCCCGGTCGATCAATTCTCCTTCCGTGAAGATTACGAGGAAGGCCGGATCGACATTCTGCTGCGTGGCAATGATTATGGCGGCGGAATGTGGGGCGGAGAGTTCAGCAGCGGCGATGTTTCGCTGCTCAGCCTGCCGGTCGATCGACTCGGCGATGGCTCCCGATTGGCACCGCGCTCACTTTACCGCGACTTGCCAGAGCCCAACGGATACCGTTTCCAGAACCGGTTTGTGGGCAACCATGTGCTTTATTCGGCCAGCCAATATGGCGACGAGGACGAAACGCCCGAAATCATCGCGGTCCCGCTGGACAAGGGATGGGTGGAGCGCGTCGCATTGCCCCACGGTGTGACGCGCATCGATGTGCTGGGCAAGGATGCCATCGCGATTGGCCCCGATGCCGACGACCGGCTCGGCTTCTCCTCTATCGCGCTGGATGGTGAGAGCGGCGCGGCGCAGCTGGAGGCGACCCATCTGATGCCGTCGGCGGAGGAAGGCGAGAACCGCAGTCAGGCGTTCTTCTTCCGGCCCGACAGGCAGCAGGATGGTGTTTCGGTGAACGGCACACTCGGCCTGCCGGTCAACCGCGAGGTGAGGGACGATGCCGGTGAATTTCTTGGTGATGCTTCGGCCATCGCCTATCTGCGCCGCGAAAACCGCGCGCTTAGCGAACTTGGCACGCTGGATTCCGGGGTCACCGATCGGGACGATGCCGATGCAATCGACAACTGCGAGGCATCCTGCGTCGATTGGTATGGCAATGCCCGCCCCATCTTTCTGGGTGATCGAGTGTTTGCACTAATGGGCTACGAATTGGTCGAAGGCCGCATCGAAGGTGGCCGGATAAACGAACTGCGCCGCATAGATTTCACTCCGCGGGCTGTGGCCCGCGACTAGATTACGGATAAGGACCGACACATGTTCTCACTCAAAGGAATGACTGCACTTGTTACCGGCGCCAGCGGAGGCATCGGCTCTTCCATTGCGGTGGCTCTGGCGAAGCAAGGTGCGCGGCTGGCTCTGTCCGGTTCCAATAGTGACAAGCTACGCGCGTTTCGTGAGCAGCTGATCGAGGAGGTGGGTGGCGATCACGTGGAGATCACCTGCGACCTGAGTGACAGAACACAGGTAGAGGAATTGATCCCTGCGGCCATCGACACGCTCGGTCAGCTGGATATTCTGGTCAACAATGCCGGCATCACGCGCGACAATCTGGCGATGCGGATGAAGGACGAGGAATGGGATCAGGTCATGCAGATCAATCTGGAATCCTCTTTCCGCCTGATGCGTGCCGCCGCCCGCCCGATGATGAAATCCCGCTTCGGCCGGATCGTCTCTATCACCAGTGTCGTGGGGGCAACGGGCAATCCCGGCCAGATGAACTATGTCGCGGCCAAGGCGGGTTTGACCGGAATGTCCAAATCACTGGCGCAGGAATTGGCCACCCGGAGTATCACCGTGAACTGCGTTGCGCCCGGCTTCATCCGCACGGCGATGACGGAAGAACTTAGCGACGCGCAGAAAGACACGATCAACGCCCGTATTCCGATGGCGAAAATGGGCGAAGGCGAGGATATTGGCGCAGCGGTTGCCTATCTCGCCAGCCGCGAGGCAGGGTATATCACTGGTCAAACGCTGCATGTGAATGGCGGCATGGCCATGCTCAGCTGATGGGTTGGGCAAAACACGCTGCTTTATCCCCAATGGTGAGGCCCACAGGCAGCCTTGAGTCTTGTCCGCGGTGCGCCTTGGGGTAAGGGTGGCATACAACATTTCCGGCGCGAGAGGCGATTCCGGTCGAGGAATCCCGTATGACGCGCCGCGTAAGGGGAACCAAGACCGATGAAGGCCACCATCGAACGCGCTACATTGCTGCGCTGCCTGTCCCACGTGCAGTCGGTTGTCGAGCGCCGAAACACGATTCCTATCTTGTCGAATGTGATGATTGACGCCAGCGATGGTGGTTCGGTCAGGGTTATGGCGACCGACCTCGATTTGCAGGTTGAGGAGACTATGGCAGCCGCCAGCGTGGAAAGTGCCGGGGCTATCACCGTCTCCGCCCACTTGCTGTTCGATATTGCCCGCAAGCTGCCCGATGGCAGTCAGGTTAGTCTGGAGACCGCGGACAATCGTATGACGGTGAAGGCCGGACGCAGCCGGTTCCAGCTGCCTACTCTGCCGAAAGATGATTTCCCCGTCATCGTCGAAGGCGACCTGCCCACCCGGTTCGAACTCCCCGCGAAGACACTTGCCGAAATGATCGACCGCACACGCTTTGCGATCAGCACCGAAGAAACGCGCTATTACCTCAATGGTATCTTTCTTCACGTGGCCGATGACGACAAGCCGGTACTGAAAGCTGCGGCCACCGACGGCCACCGCCTCGCGCGCTTTACTATCGACCGCCCTGATGGCGCCGACGGCATGCCAGACGTAATTGTGCCGCGCAAAGCGGTGGGCGAAGTGCGTAAGTTGCTGGACGAGGCAATGGATTCCAATGTTCAAGTCGACCTGTCGGCCAGCAAGGTACGCTTCACGCTGGGCGGGGAAGGGGGCATGGTCCTCACCTCCAAACTGATTGACGGCACCTTCCCCGATTACAGCCGTGTAATCCCGACCGGCAATGACAAACTGCTCAAGGTCGATCCCAAGAGCTTTTTTCAGGGCGTAGACCGCGTGGCGACCATCGCGACCGAGAAAACCCGCGCAGTGAAGATGGGCCTCGATACCGATAAGGTAACGCTGTCCGTCACATCGCCCGACAATGGCACCGCTGCCGAAGAGCTTTCCGCAGAGTACAAGTCCGACAGCATCGAAATCGGCTTCAATGCCAATTACCTGAAGGATATTCTGAGCCAGATCGACAATGATATCGTTGAACTGCATCTGGCTGATGCCGGTGCGCCAACATTGATACGTGAGGACGAAAACAGCCCTGCGCTCTATGTCCTGATGCCAATGCGGGTGTAACTCGCTATCGGACGCTGTGGCGGCTAGCGTCTCTCTCAAAGGGGAATTGTGATGAGCCAAGCAGTGCATGTCGAGAAGTCTGCAATCCAGAATGCAACTCTGGTAAGCTCCGATCCTAAGCCATTAGCTGCGGGCGCGGCGCGTTTGCAGATTGAAAGCTTCTCCGTCACTGCCAACAACGTGACCTACGCCGTAGTGGGCGACGGATTTGGCTATTGGAATTTCTTCCCCACCCCCGACGCTGCCGGATCGAAGGTTGGTATCGTGCCTATGTGGGGTCATGCCAAGGTGATCGAGGATAATGACAGCGGGCTGACGGTGGGTGAGCGGGTATATGGCTATCTGCCCATGGCGAGCCATCTTGATGTCGTGCCGGGAAAAATCAGCGCGGGCGGGTTTGTGGATATTGTCGAGCATCGCCAATCGATGAGCCCGATCTACAATCAGTATTCGCGTCTCGCAGCAGACCCCGAGCATGATCCCGCGCGAGAGGGCGAACGGATGATCTTCGGGCCGCTGTTCAAAACTGGATTTCTGATCGAATACTTCATGCGCAATGAAGATTGGTTCGGTGCGAAGAACGTTATCCTGACCAGCGCATCATCGAAAACTGCATTGGGCCTCGCCAGCGTGGCTAAGCAGACATCGCCAGATGTTAAGCGCATCGGACTGACCTCGGCTGGCAATATCGATTTCGTAAAGCAGACCGGCTTGTATGATCAGGTGCTGTCCTATGATGCAGTGGATACGTTGGAGGCGGCAGCCAGTGTATCGGTGGATTTTGCCGGCAATGCCAAATTGCTCGCCTCTATTCACGCGCAACTGGGTGACAAGCTGAGATATTCCTGTCTGGTCGGCGCGACCCACATCGAGGAGCGTGGCACAGGGGGGCTGAGCGGAGCGGGCGATATGGCTGGGCCCAAGCCAGTATTGTTCTTCGCACCCGATCATGCGGTAGCCATGTTCAAGGAATTGGGGCCTGAAGAAGCAAGCAAACGTGTTGCACAAAGCTGGCACAAGTTCCTGTCGGATGTAGGCGACACCGTCATAATAGAGCGCCATCAGGGGCTTGATGCAGCGCGTGACCAGTTCACGACAATGGCGGGCGGCACGATCGATCCGTCTGCGGGGATCGTCATCGAACCCTAGGTTATGAGCGAAACTCCTGCCGGCGCAGGCTTCTTCAGCCTATTCTGCCACTTCTTCGTCACGAATTAGATCGCCGGGAGTGACCCAGTCAATTTACTGTATTCAAACGTAACTTGTCGCTTCTCATGGGGCCACACAGTCGTCGGCCTGTGGCAGAACACGTTTACCGCCTGTCGGCAGATCGAAGGTAAGCCCTGGATGACCCATTTTCAGCAGGTCCATTCCGATTACATTGAAATCGGCGAGACAGTCTGGCGCGATCTTCCAAACCTTACAGCTAAGCGATGCCCGGCATTAACGCTTACTCGCATCCTCCAGCTCACCGAGATGGCCATTCTTCTGCCATGCGTGCCGGAGATGCTTTAGGTTGATAGCTGTTCAACGAAGTCGCCGACGCAATTATTCGTCACGGTAGTGATGAAACAGCGCCAACTTGATGAGCGATTTGCTAACCCCATGCAATCTGACCTTTGTTATGGGTGCGGGTATCGACGATGGTTCCACCGCGAATGATCAAGTCGAATGCAATCATATCCGGCATGTCAGGTTTGCTTTTATTCGTATCCAATACCGCATTTATCTCGCCAATGCTAAGCTGCCGAAATGGATAGACAACCAAGCTGGGAACCGGCCACCGGGAGCGGCATCGAGATTCGCTGGATAGAAGCGAACGGGCTGACATTTGAAGTGGCGCAGGCAGGAGAAGGCGAACACCTTGCGCTTTGCCTCCACGGGTTTCCCGAGCTTCATTATTCATGGCGGCACCAGATCCCGTTGCTTGTGCAGAAAGGTTACCGGGTCTGGGCGCCCAATATGCGCGGTTATGGTGGAACAGACCGCCCCGGAGATATGCGAGACTATGCACTGGACCGGCTGACTCAGGATGTTGCTGCGCTGATCGACGCGAGCGGAGCCAGAACCGTTACGCTGATTGCGCATGACTGGGGCGCTATTGTCGCGTGGATTTTTGCCATCTTGGAAATACGCCATCTTGAGCGACTGGTGATTATGAATGTGCCGCATCCGATGCCCGCCGCGCGTGAGATCAGGAGGTGGAGGCAGATAAGGAAGAGTTGGTACATCTTCTTCTTCCAACTGCCACGCCTGCCGGAGAAGCTGCTTGGTCGCAAAGATGGAAAGGCCGTTGGCCAACTGTTTGCGAAGACTGCGAGTAACCCTGAGCAGTTCGGGCCCGAGGTACAGGCTGTCTACAACGCAGCGGCTGCCAGGCCCGGTGCGCGTAAGGCCATGATAGATTACTATCGTGCGCTATTGCGACATCAGGGTGCTGTCGATCCCGGCGATTATCGTGTCGATATTCCGACCCTTATGGTCTGGGGCGAGGAAGATGTTGCGATCGATATTCATTGCACTATCGGCACTGAAAAATGGGTATCCGATCTGACGTTGGAGCGCCTGCCCGGCGTGTCACACTGGGTGCAGCAGGACGCGCCGGAACAGGTCAACCGTGTTCTTATGGATTGGCTACCTGACGCCTAGGCAGCCAGCAGCGCCTCGCCTTCGGGCGCATCAAGAAAATCGCGCAGCATGGCGATGCTTTCATCCGCATGGGTCAACAAGAACAAATGCCCGCCGCCATCAAAGACTTCCAACCGAGAATTGGGAATCATGGTATTCAGAATCTTGCCGTTTGCCAGCGGCACAATCTGATCGTCTTCGCCCATCATGATAAGCGTTTCCTTGGTCAGGAAAGGCAGGGCTGGGATGCTGGTCCAGCCAAGCATGGCAATAAGCTGATACACATATCCACGAGGGCTAGGGGGCTTTAATCGGCCGATATGATCCGACTTGGAATCCGGATCTTTCAGCGCGCCGCCGTAGAGTGCGGCAAAATGCTCGTTCATATAGGATGCGTCGACGTATCTGCGCGGATTGGCCATCTTGGTAAAAGCCGCAGGATTGCCTGGAACCATCAGCATTCCCGCTGTGGTCGCCACCAGTACCAGACGGCGAGTGATACCGGGATGCTGCAGCGCAAAATGCTGGGCCATCGCACCGCCCCAACTTACGCCCATGACATCGACTTGCTCGATACCGTAGCGTTTGAGCAGTTTCTTTGCGATCCAGCTCATCGTATAGGGATTGTACGGCAATACCGGGTCAGGGCTTTCGCCTGTGCCCGGCATATCGAACATTATGAAACCGCGATCGGTTAGTGCTTCAGCCAGTGGGGCGACCGCTTCGATATTTGCGCCGATGCCGTTGAAGAACAGGATTGGCGGATGCTCACTCGGTTTATCCAAGCGCCAACGCGCGACGCGCAGCGAACGCCCGCCAACTTTCTCGATGCCGATTTCGCACGTCATCGGCTCGTCTTTGGATGCTGTCATTTCTACGGCCCGTTCTGTTTTATGCTGCAAGTGCGAATAATGTTACACTTCTTCCACTACGTACAGACCGGGGGCCGGGTCCAGAGGTTTATGCTTTGAACTTCCCAATTTGGACGGGGCCGCGACCTTCTTGCCCGCACGGGCTTGCAACCATTCCATCCAGAAAGGCCACCAGCTGCCAGCAACTTCTTCAGTCCCCTCAAGCCATGTTTCAGCTGTTTCAGGCAACTTGCCCTTCTTTTTCTGAACGAAATACTTTGCCTTCGGATTGCCGGGAGGGTTCAGGATGGCCTGCATATGACCAGATTGGCTCAGCACATAGGTCACGTCTTTTGAACCAAACAGTTGTGTGGAGCGATACGTAGCCTTCCACGGCGTAATATGGTCGGTCACTCCGCCTAGAATAAACAAATCGCTCGTCACCTTGCTCAGGTCGATATGATGATCGGCCATTTCGACCTCGCCTTGTTTCGTGAAGGCAAGAGTTTCGAAAAGCGTCAGGAAATCTCCCATAAGGCTGGCTGAAAGATTGGTGGCATCGGCATTCCAAAACAGCACATCGAACGCTGGCGGGTCTTCGCCCAGCAAGTAATTGTTGATGACATAATTCCAGATCAGGTCATTGGGCCGGAGCCACGCAAAACCCCGCGCCAGACTGTCGCCCTCAATAATTCCCTGCTTTGCGGCGCGCTTGCGGGCAAGGGCCAAGCCGTTTTCGCTGATGAGCGAACCTGCTTCGATATCGTTCTGTTTGGGATGCAGAACGCACACCATCAGAGTAAGCGTGCCAAGTAGATCGGATTTGTCCGAGGCCAGTTTACTGGCAAGCATCGCGGCGGTCTGTCCGCCAGAGCATCCGGCAGACACATTGACCTTTTTCGACCCTGTAATGCCGGCCACGGCCTCCATCGCTTCGCGGCAGGCGGCCACGTAGTCTGCCATGTCCCAATGGCCCTGCTCTTTGGACGGATTTCGCCATGAAATAACAAAGGTCTGAATACCGTTATCGACCTGCATTTTCACGATCGATTTATCCAGCGTCAGATCATTGATATACATTTTGTTGATCTGCGGCGGGATGGTCAGCTGCGGCGTTTCGTAAACCTCGCTGGTGGTTGGCGCGTAATGCACCAGTTCCATCATCTCGGTGCGCAGGACGACCGAGCCTTTGGAGGTCGCGATATTCTCGCCGATGGTGAAGGGACGTTTATCAACCTGGCTGACCATGCCCTTGTTCTGGGTAAGGTCGGTATAGGCGTTTTTCAGTCCCTTTATCAGCGAAAGACCGCCGCTATCGATCATCCGCTTTTGCGCAGTTGGATTGCCAATCAGCGTATTGGTCGGGGCGATGGAATCGATAATGATATTGGAGATGAACCGGGCGCGGTCTTTCTCCAGCGCATCCAGCTCCAGTTCTTCCAGCCAGTTGGCCATGCCCTTCTGAACCGCCAGATAATATTGTGCGCCGGCCCGCATGAACGGGTTAAACCGCCACGCCGGGTCCATGAACCGTTTGTCCTTGGGGTGGGGCGCAAGCTCGCTCTTGCCGGTCAAAATCTTGACCATATCCATGCCCATTTCCTGGCTATGGCGCATAAGTCGGCGCGGATCGGATGCAGTTTCACGTAGCAGAACCGCTACTGCACCGATAATGTCCTCTCGTGTGAGTCCGATCAGCGGGCCGAGGGCGGTGGTGGACTGGGCGGCTTCATCCTCAAGCTGCGTGGTCATATATTTCTGTTTCCTCTCGTCTGCCGGTGCTGTTCTTCGCAGCTTTCCGGAAGGGTATTACAAATACTTAAGCTGATATCATGCCTCCGCATCGAAGCGCGCGCAAGTTTCCGTAAGGGGCAGGTGTAATTAGAGAACGGATCAAGCTTTCCGGGCGGCAATCATCTCCGCGATGTCGACGAATTTTTCCCGCGGTGCGCCATCGCGTGCGGCAGCGATCTCAGCTTCATCGATTTTCTGCCAGTCGCTGAACCTGACCAGTTCCAGATTATGCTGCGCTGCGAAGGTGTCAAAACCATTGCGCCCGGCCTTGTCGCTGGTGTCTATCACCTTGTTTGCCATGTCCTGTTCGATCAGATCGGCGATTGAGTAGCCGTCGGGACGATTGGTTCCGATTGTTCCGCTGGGACCACGGCGGGCCCAGCCGACACAATAGAGGCCAGGTAAGATCCGCCCTTCATTATTGGCAAATCGGCCTGCGCGCTCGTCGAACGGAATGTCGGGGATAGGCGATGTGCGATAGCCAATACACGTAACCACGAGATCGGCAGGAACGCAGTATTTTTTACCGGTGCCCACGGCGCGGTCTGCTTCGATACGGGTCTCCTCCACCTCTACTTCGCCGACGCTTGCACTGCTGCCCTTGGCCGGATGAAACGCGACCGGGCTGGCAAACAGATCGAAATCTATCTCGACCGGTTTCTTGCCGCGCATATTCTCGGGGATGGAGGCAAAGCTACGCAAATGGGTCACGGATTTGCGCACGCCTGGTTCAAGTAGAGCATCGGTGCTTACATCTGGCAAATCCGCGCTGTCGACGCGAGGGCTCGCCCGGTCGAGATGCATCAGTTCGCCCAGTTCCTTCGGTGTCATCATTACCTGATGCGGGCCGCGGCGTCCCAGTATTGTGATGCTGCTCAGGCTGGAGGTATCAAGCGCAGTCAGTGCGTGCTCAACTATGTCCGAACCGGCAAATTCCGCGCGGCTCTTGGCAAGGATGCGCGCAACGTCGAGTGCGACATTGCCCATTCCAATAACGACGGCGTTCTTTCCCGAAAGGTCAGGAGCCAGATCCGCAAACTCAGGATGGCCGTTATACCAGCCGACAAAGGCGGCGCTGCCGAAGATATTGGCCAGATCTCTGCCCGGGATATCCAACTGCCTGTCATGCGGGGCGCCTGTAGCCAAAACAACTGCGTGGTAAAGGTCCTGAAGAGTGGCAATGTTAACGTTTTCGCCGACTTTCACATTGCCGACAAACCGGACATTTTCGTTCAATGCAGTTTTCTCGAACCGCCGCGCCACGGCCTTGATCGACTGGTGATCCGGAGCGACGCCGGTGCGGATCAGGCCGTAAGGAACGGGCAGGGCATCGAAAACGTCAATATGCACGTTCTCGCCCCATTGTTTCAGCGCAGCCTCGGCAGTGTAATATCCTGCCGGACCTGACCCGACGATGGCGATATGGCGCATTTAGCTTCCCCGATTTGTGGTATTACCATGACCAGCAAGTCCGCCTGGCACAAGAGTGCCGCGTTCAGCCGCCGACAAAAAATGGCCCACCGTGCATTAACCTCCTTCTTAAGGCCTCGGGTTTAAGGTTTCTAAACCGCTCTGAAGGCAAGAGGTCTGCCATGAATGGCAAGGGTATTTCGGGGAGAACGGCATCGACCGTCTCGCGCGGACGCGCGAATGCACCTGTTGGCCATCGAAAAATTGAAACGATGCGCGGCTTGGATGGCGAGAAAGTCAAAGCAAATCAGCGGCAAACGGATCGTAAGCAGCGGAAGGACAGCAACCGTGGATCGGCGGACAGGCGTAACCGGTCTAATGCCAGATTGAGCAAGAAGCAGCATATCGAATCCGGCAGAACCTACATATTGCCTTTGGCATGGTGGTGGATCGCCCCGATCTACGTCTTCACGGCAATGATTTATTCGCTGCTCAGCGGAACTGTACCGCCGCCTCTTGCTCTGGCCGGTTTTCTATTGGCAGCAGCACTGGCTCTGGTTTCCAAGCCGTTTACTAAATGGGAGCGCGAGGAAGCACGTGATCCGGTCCTGACAAGGATTCTTGGCGGATTGATAACCGTCACCCCGGCACTGCTGTTCGGCTCAGCTTTGGCACATGGGTTTTTCTACGGCGGAATGAACGGACTCCTAGCTGCCGGAGCCATCATTTCAATCTCCGCCATCGCCGCCGTTCTGCTGTCAGGTCGCGCCATTGTGATGTTCGTATGGAAGATCGCTATCTGGCTGCCGTTTGTAGTTTATTCGCAAAATCCGACAGCCTTTGCCGGCATCGTCATGTTCGCTATTCTTAGCGTGATTGTGGCGCGGTACCAAAATCGGATCGACCGTGAACGGGCGGAACGCAATCTGGCAGATACGCGGGTCCGTAACAGGGCTGTCGATATCCTGCGCGAATATGAAGAAACAGGGCAGGGCTGGTTCTGGGAAACCGACCGCCGGGGACTACTGACCTATCTTTCTGAGCCGATTGCTGAACATTTAGGTGTGGAGGTCAGCCAGTTGCTCGGCCGCCCTATCCTTGAACTGTTTGAGATGGGTAATGACAGCCGCGAGGGTGAGCGCTCTGTCAATTTCCATCTTTCCGCACGGTCGGGCTTTCAGGAACTTGCTGTTCGCGCAGCAGGCAAGAAGGAAGAGCGATGGTGGTCGATCAGCGGGCGTCCGATTTATGACAGCTTCAAGAACTTTTGCGGATTTCGCGGTTCGGGCACCGATCTGACCGAGAAGAAGCGCAGCCAGGAACATGCCGCACGGCTGGCCCATTTCGACTCGCTAACTGGCCTCGCCAACCGTTTCCAGATGTCCCAGACGCTGGAACGCATTCTTGCATCGCCACAGGAAGGCAACCGGGAATGCTCGGTGTTTCTTCTCGATCTCGATCGCTTCAAACACGTCAATGATACACTGGGGCACCCTGCCGGTGATGCTCTGCTTAAGCAGGTGTCTCAGCGTCTGGAAGTTACGGTTTCAGACAAGGGGCGTGTGGGACGTTTGGGCGGGGACGAATTTCAGATCGTTTTGCATGGTCGAAAATCGACCGAAGTACTGGCTCAACTGGCGGAAGATATTATCCGCGCGCTTTCGCAACCTTATTCCATCGAGGGCCAGCGCATTGTTATCGGCGCGTCTATCGGAATCGCTGTTTGCCCTGATAACGGAACGGACATCGATTTGCTGATCCGCAATGCGGACCTCGCGCTCTACGCTGCAAAGGATGGAGGCCGTGGGCGGTATCATTTCTACGCGAAAATTCTTCATTCGGCAGCAGAAGAACGCAATCAGCTGGAACAGGATTTGCGAGATGCCATCGAAACAGATGCTCTCGAACTCCACTACCAGCCTGTAGTAGAAGCAGCGAGCGAAACGATTACCGGGTTTGAAGCTTTGATCCGCTGGTATCATGCGGAACAGGGATGGATCAGCCCTGGGAAGTTCATTCCGATCGCAGAGGATACGGGGTTGATTCAGGAGGTAGGAGCCTGGGCGTTGAGGCGCGCTTGCCAAGATATGGCTAAGTGGCCCGAGAATATCCGCTGCGCCATCAACGTGTCACCATTGCAATTCTCCAACCCCATATTGCCCGACATCGTCAATGCGGCGATGGCTGATTCAAATATTACGCCGTCACGCATCGAACTGGAGATTACCGAAAATGTGTTCCTAAGCGATAACGAAAACACCGATGCGATGTTCGCGGCGCTAAAAAAGCTGGGCGTCCGCCTGGCGCTGGATGATTTCGGTACTGGCTATTCCTCACTCGGTTATCTGAAGAGCGCGCCGTTCGACAAGATTAAGATCGACCAGAGTTTTGTCCGCGGGGCGACCCGTCCCGGTAGTCGCAACGGAGCAATTATTGCTTCCATTACTAGCCTTGCACTTGCTCTTGATATGGACACCATTGCCGAAGGGGTTGAAACCCTCGATGAGCTGGATCTGGTGCGGACGCACGGATGCAGCCATATTCAAGGGTATATCTACGACAAACCGCTTAGCTTTAGCGACGCGACCCAGAGATTGCAGGAAGGACTGACGGCGATTGCCAGTGGTCCCAGATCGACACGCGCGAAGCGTCATAAAATGCTGCGCAAGATCGTGCTCGAATGTTCCGGGCAGTATTATAACGGAACCGTTCGCAACATTTCTTCCACTGGCGCTCTGGTCGAAGGATTGTGGAATGTCCCGGCGGGCACTCTCTTTCGGCTCGCGCTGAGTGAAACGCTGATTGTTTCCGGCACAAGCCGGTGGAGCAACAACGACCGCACGGGCATCGAGTTCGCCACGACACTGGAGCTGGATGGCAAGGGCGCAATCGCTGGCCAGAAAACAGATAGCCAGTTCGCCATCTCCCGCAGGGTGAGGAAATCGGCATGACAATAAGTAGAACCAACTTAGCAAGAGCGGCTCTGAACGCGATTGGACTTAAAGTATGGCGCTGAAGACCCTCTTTTCTCGCATTGCAGAGGCGCAGGATGTGCGCTCGTTTGAGTCGACTCCTGGAGATCGTCCGCAACCATTTGACGATCCGCGCCGGCTCTCCATTCTGAACGAGATCGAGCAGTCCGAACTTGGCTGGTTCTGGGCCACCAACACAGCAGGCAAGATCACCTATCTTTCTGCATCAGCGATTGCGAAGCTGAACATCAATGCCTCCGAATTGGCAGGAAGCGTGCTTTCAGGCCTGTTTATCGCCGGACAAGAGGATGACAGAGACGAATCTGCAACGCAGCGCCCGCTTCCGTTCCTGTTGCGCGCACGCAATACCATTCACAATGTTCCGGTGCGGGTGGCGCATTGTGACGCGGAAACATGGTGGGAAATATCGGGCAAACCACAATTCGACCAAGCTGGCGAATTCGCCGGATTTCGCGGCAGCGCCAAAGATATCACCACGCTGAGAGAAGGGCAGCGCGACGTCAGCCGGATGGCGCAATTTGACGCTCTGACAGGGCTTGCCAACCGCAATCGCATGGAAAAGCGTCTGACTTCGACTTTGACGGCTTACAAGGCTGCGAAGAGATCCTGCGCTATTATGATGCTTGATCTTGATCGCTTCAAACAAGTGAACGACACTCTGGGCCACCAAGCAGGTGATGAGTTGCTGAAACAGGTCGCCCAGAGATTGGAACGTATTGTCGGCGATCAGGGCGAGGTCGGCCGGTTAGGGGGCGATGAATTCAAGATAATTCTACCTGATATCGAGGATCGTGGACGTCTGGGCGACTTAGCCCAGCGGTTGATACAGATGATATCTCAGCCCTATTCCATAAACGGCACACGGGCGATAATCGGGACATCGGTAGGTATCGCGATTGCCCCATTTGATGGCATCGAGAGTGAAGAGTTGACAGGCGGCGGAGACTTGGCGCTTTATGCTGCCAAAGGCGGCGGACGCGGGCAGTACCGGTTCTACTCCAGCGATTTGAAAAGCGAGGCGCAAACGCAGCGGCAGATCGAAGAAGACTTGCGCGATGCCTTGGCCAGTGACGAACTGGAAATGCATTATCAACCGCTGGTCGATGCGCACACACAAAAAGTAAAATCGTTTGAAGCATTGGTCCGCTGGACTCACCCCAAGCGTGGACCGATCAGCCCCGCCGAATTCGTCCCTGTTGCAGAGGATTCGAACCAGATCCTCGCCTTGGGAGAATGGGCGATGCGCCGGGTTTGCCGCGACGCTGCATCTTGGCCGAAGGAGCTGGGAGTGGCTGTAAATGTTTCCGCTGTTCAGTTCGCCCATCCCGATTTGCCCGCTATCGTAAACAACGCTTTGCTTTCCAGTGGATTACCGGCTTCCAGACTTGAGTTGGAGCTAACAGAGAGCGTCTTTATTGGTGATCCGCAGGCAACACAGGACATGTTTCTGAAGCTAAAAAAACTTGGCGTGCGTCTTGCACTGGACGACTTCGGTACCGGCTATTCCTCGCTCGGCTACCTGCGCAATGCCCCGTTCGACAAAATCAAGATCGACCAGAGTTTTGTGCGTGGCGCCTGCGAAGGCGGCAACAACAACGCCGCCATCATCAAGGCTATCGTCAGCCTAGCAGGTGCACTGGACATGGTAACGGTGGCCGAAGGGGTTGAGGCGCATGACGAGCTTGAACTGGTGAGGAATTTGGGCGCCACACACATTCAGGGTTGGATATTCAGCAAAGCCATTCCGCACAGTGAAGTTATGGAGCGGCTGGAATCGGGCACATTGGAATATGAGGCTAACGGACCTGCAAAAGCCCGGGCAGAGCGTATGGCGGTCTATCGCAAGGTCGGGCTTGTGCACGAGGATCATCGTTACGAAGTTGTCATGCGCAATCTGTCGTCGACAGGCGCACGGATAGAGGGGCTATTGAACGTTCCACTCGGGACAGATCTGGTGCTCGACCTTGGCAACGGCCAGCTCGTCATTACGAAAGTTGTTCGTTCGGAGGAGGCCGAGCAGGGACTGGAGTTTGAAACCAAGCTTATCAGCGACGGCGCGGATGGGTTGTGTACGCGGCACCGTGTTTCGCCTTATGCGCTTGCCTCTGCTGGTATGCCTCTCGCGTCATTGCCGGCCGGGAATTACAATCTGGCGGGGATGGTTGAGCAGGGCGTTCAGTCGCGGCCGCAATTCATGCAGGTCGACATTTCTGCCTGACTTCGGATTGGTCGTGGTCATACTGCGTGCCGTTGCGCGATTAGGTATGCGCCAAACAATCCGCCGCCCAGCACAACACCGCTACTGACAGCACCGTATCGTCCCGCTATTTGCGGGGGCGATGACCGATTTATCCAAAATTCGCAATTTCAGCATTATCGCGCATATCGATCATGGGAAGTCCACGCTGGCTGACCGTATGATCCAGCATTGCGGCGGGCTGACCCAGCGCGAAATGTCCGAGCAAGTCCTTGATAACATGGACATAGAGAAGGAGCGCGGCATCACCATCAAGGCCCAGACCGTGCGCCTGAACTACACCGCGAAGGATGGCGAGACGTATGAGCTCAACCTCATGGACACACCCGGCCATGTCGATTTCGCTTATGAGGTCTCCCGCTCCCTCGCCGCGTGCGAAGGCGCGCTGCTGGTGGTGGACGCGGCGCAGGGGGTGGAGGCGCAGACGCTCGCCAATGTGTACCAGTCGATCGAGCACGACCACGAAATCGTCCCCGTTATCAACAAGGTCGACCTCCCCGCGGCCGAACCCGAAATGGTCCGCAAGGAGATCGAGGATATCATCGGCCTCGACGCATCCGAAGCCGTCCTCACCTCCGCCAAATCCGGCCTGGGCATCGAAGATGTGCTGGAAGCCGTCGTCGCCAAGATCCCCCCGCCCAAAGGCGACCGCGACAAACCGCTCACCGCCTCTCTCGTCGATAGCTGGTACGACCCATACCTCGGCGTGGTCATCCTCGTGCGGGTGATCGACGGCGTTCTGAAGAAAGGGCTGGACGTCCGATTTATGCAAGGGGGCACTCAGCATCTGGTCGACCGCGTCGGCTGCTTCACCCCCAAACGCACCGATCTGCCGGAAATCGGCCCGGGCGAGATCGGCTTTATCACCGCCCAGATCAAGGAGGTGGAGCAGGCCCGCGTCGGCGACACCATCACCACCACGAAGAACGGCTCTGACACCGCGCTGCCCGGCTATAAGGAAGTGCAGCCGGTGGTGTTCTGCGGCATGTTCCCGGTGGACGCAGCGGATTTCGAGAAACTGCGCGAGAGCATCGGCAAGCTGCGCCTGAACGATGCCAGCTTCAGCTTCGAAATGGAAAGCAGCGCGGCGCTGGGCTTCGGCTTCCGCTGCGGGTTCCTCGGCCTGCTGCATCTGGAGATTATCCAGGAACGCCTCAGCCGTGAATACGATCTAGACCTGATCACCACCGCACCTAGCGTCGTTTACCGCATTCAGCTGGGCCATACGAAGAACGAGGATGCAAAGACGATCGAGCTGCACAACCCCAGCGATTACCCCGACCCAAGCCGGATCGAGATGATCGAGGAACCGTGGATCAAGGCCACGATCTACACCCCCGACGAATATCTCGGAAGCATCCTGAAACTGTGTCAGGACCGGCGCGGCATCCAGACCAACCTGACATATGTGGGCGGCCGTGCGCAGGTGACGTATGAGTTACCTTTGAACGAGGTGGTGTTCGACTTCTACGACCGCCTGAAATCCATCAGCCGCGGCTATGCCAGCTTCGATTATGAACAGATCGGCCTGCGCGAAGGCGATCTGGTGAAGATGAACATTCTGGTAAATAACGAGCCGGTGGACGCCCTGTCCCTGATTACCCACCGCGCCGTGGCGGAGGAACGCGGGCGCGGCATGTGCGAACGCCTGAAAGACCTGATCCCGCGCCACCTGTTCAAGGTGCCGATCCAGGCCGCCATCGGCGGCAAGATCATCGCCCGCGAAACCATCGCCGCGATGCGCAAGGACGTGACGGCGAAATGCTACGGCGGCGACATCAGCCGCAAGAAGAAGCTGCTGGAGAAGCAGAAGAAGGGCAAGGCCCGGATGCGGGAGTATGGCAATGTAAGCATTCCGCAGGAGGCGTTTATTGCGGCGCTGCGGATGGGCGAGGAGTGATGATGAGGGACGATCCCTTTGAGTATGATGAATTCACTGAAGGGAGTGATGACTATCAAGTACATCCGGCGGATTTCGCCGATATATTTGTCATTCCGTCGGATTGGACCGTATCGACTCTTCGTCAGGAAATGTCCGATATAATTGATTTAGATCCTGACTTTCAAAGGCGCAGCGTCTGGTCTTTTGCCGCTAAAGCAAAATTTATTGAGTCCTTGATCCTCGGCATTCCAATCCCACAAATACTATTGGCTGAATCGAAGGAGGAGAAGAATCACTACTTGGTCTTGGACGGAAAGCAGCGTTTGCTTACAATTCACGAATTTTTTGAAGGTCGGTATTCAAGCGGACAGCCCTTCAAACTTCGCGGATTGGACGATCTAGACCACCTTAATGGGCATGACTGGGAGAGTATCCGCAACAACTTTCCGCGAGAAGCTCGAGCGATTGAGGGAGCGCAAATACGAACGGCGATCATCCGGGGGTGGCGAGACGATAACGTTTTGTATGAAATATTCCATCGGCTAAATTCTGGATCCGTCCGGCTCTCTCCAATGGAATTGCGCATGGCCCTCATTCGCGGCCCGTTTATCAAATATATGATTGATAGGACCGCAAAAAGCGATGTCCTCCAGACGATGTTGCGCCTGCGTGAACCTGACAAGCGTATGAAGGATGTTGAGATCGCCATTAGACATCTTGCCTTCCAGACGGAGAATGTTCCGTACGAAGGCAATCTAAAGGTCTTTCTTGACCAGTTCTGCAAATACATGAACGATCGATTTGACCATCGTGCATTGGATTGCGAGATTAATAGTTTCGAGGAAGCCATCAGCTGCGGTTTGACGGCATTCCACCCAAAAGAGTTTGGTTCAAAATTCGACACGGAGAAACAGCGTTTTGAGGGCCGTTTCAACCGTGCGATTTTCGATGTTTTATCTGGAAGCCTGAGGAATGACCACATACAGGCGGCTACCAAGGCGGACCCTGAAAGATTTGTCAGGGCATTCAAAGAAGTTTGCCAAGATCCTGCATTCATAAGGTCTGTTGAGGTGACCACCAAATCTGTCGATTCAACAAGAAACCGATTTAGTATTTGGTACGGGAAACTCAACGCTGAATATGGAACTCAATTGTCGGAGCCTTTAATTAGGCATGCCAGAGACAACGCCTGAGTACCACAACCTTTGCTATTCTCTAGCTACGGCAAAACTCTTTATACGAGATTTTCCGGATACAACCATTCGTAATGAACTCGATGAAATGCGTCTGAAATCCTATATTTTCCTCTGCCATGCAGCGATTGAGGAATATTTGGAAAAAGCTACGAGCGAAGCTCTACGGCGGGCGCGACAACTTCTGCGTTCCCAACGCCAAATTCCCAAGATTTCAATATCCGCGATTTCGCATTATCAAATTCGCGCGAAAGAAAACTGGGCGACAATAATGAGCCGAACGGAAAGCGTTGACGCGCTAGGATCGCTTTTAGATTTAGCTATTCGTGAACACTCACAGGCTGTCTACGAGAATCACGGTATTAAGACGAAGGATCAAGACAATCTATGTTTGCCTCTCGGCATTCGCGTGCATGACTTAGATAGGATTCTCTCACAAAACCTAAACTCGTTTGGAGAAGGTCGCGGCAAAATTGCCCACGAATTTCAAATCAGACAGATCGTGCCGAAGGCTGGCTGTCTGCAGTCAGTCAATACATTGTCCACCTTATTGCTTAATTTGGACAACGAGATCGCGAGAGTAGTTGGGGAATTCTGGTAATGCGTGCACAAATCTTTACCTCGAAACCCGCATGACCTTCGGTGTCTTCATGCACAAGGATGAGTCGGGTTATCAAGACATTCCTTGGACGCATTACCAGTTTCCGAAAAGCTATCTCAGCCGCGCGCAGCAGATGGTCGGCGACTGGATTGTTTATCGCGAGCCGGTAGATGTTGCGCAATCCAAATGCTTCTTTTGCTGTCGCTAAAGTCGATAATACCGGGTCGGTATGAAACAAATTTCAAGAGGAATGGATCGACTTAAGTATCAGCGATGCTCCTCTCGCTTTCAATTCCAGCGATGTTCATCAAATAAGAACCGACGCTAACGAGCGCGGCATCAGTTAATTTGAGGTAAGCCACGCGTCCGTCTTTCTCGGATTTGTGGCGCGCTATCATTCCCTCATCCTCGAATTTCTCGATATAACGTAAGGCTGTGGTGGGGGCGCAGTGGGCGCCGATTTGCGCAGACGAGATCGGAATTTCTACATTGACAATTGAATGCGCAAACAGGTCCAGTAACAAATCCCACGCAGGCTCTCCAAACAGCTGAGTGGGAATGAGTTCTTCGCGCAAACGCCGCGCGCGGTGTTCTTTCCGCGCTATCATTGCCAGCGTCTCCGCATGTCTTCGTATTCCCGAAAGATCGTACACCCTGCGCTCCAACTTTTTTGGCAGGCGCGTCAACGCTTTCAGTTTCTGCACGACCTGTTCCAGGTCGGCTGAAACCTCAATCAGGTAACCGTCGAAAATTTGGCCGCCCCTCAATGCAGGAAATAGTGCAAGAACTTCGCAACTTTGTAACTGTCACACCTAGGGATGCCACCCAAGTACGATTACCTAGGTGCCTGATACTCCCAAATAAAAATGGTCTAATATTGCATGATTTTGTTTTAAATCCTGCGGGCGGGGCGCATCCGCGCCCCTTGCTTCGCCGCATTAGCGGCGGCGGCCGGTCGGCCTTGCGGTCCGCTGGGCGCGGACCGGACTTGCGTTTAACCTGAGTGGCTTGGTCAGTGAAACTTGGTGCTTGTTAGCTACCGTGTGGCGGAGCACGGCGCGCTAGCGCCGCAAGGGCGACCGCCCGCCCGCAGCGCCTTTAGGCGCGAGGATTTCGCATCCCGGATGGGATGCGGACAACAAAAAACACGGACAACAAAAAACTCCTCCGCCACACCCCAGACCTACTACCGCTCCTCTAAGCCGCCCATATCGACCACCTCACCCAAGCCAGCCTTTGCCAGATCGCGCGCTTTCAGTTCGTCGGCGCGGGTGATGGCTTGGCGGGTTTCTTCGGACAGGCATTCCCACTCGGCTGTCTGGCGGGCGTCGACCTGCTGGCGCAGGCTTTGCACCTTGCGCTCGATACTGGCGCGCACTTCGGCGGGGGAGACGCTGGCGCGTTCAGCCTCCCATTCCTTGCGCCACTTCTTCTTCAGCCTTTTCATTTCCATTGTGCCGATGGCGTTCAGCGCTTTTGCCTGCCCTTCTGCAAACCGCTGGGGCGCGCGGTTCCTCAGCATGAACATCAGCAGGCGGTCATTATAAACGGTGCGTGTGCCGACCAGCTCGCCATAGGAATAGACGGGCACGTCCACCCCGTTCAGCGCGCGGTCCATCGCGACATCCTCCACCCGCTGCATCCCCAGATCGACGGCGGCGCGCCATGCGGCGGCGAACTCCTCCGCCCCGGGCTGGCGGCGCAGGTAGTATGCGCCGTGGGTGCTGCGCTTCACCCGCTTGCAGGCCGACGCGACGGACCCTGTATCTGTCTCTTATACACATCTGACGCTGCCGACGATCTACTCTGTGTAGA
>OJAU01000352.1_pt1 | contig 22219 bp, 18 predicted proteins | sample 1589791 | NCBI WGS metagenome assembly OJAU01 (sample SAMN05416849, study PRJEB24817) | seawater metagenome | isolation source: Sea water | place: Canada:Atlantic | collected 2013-07 | reverse complement strand
CGTCTCGTGGGCTCGGAGATGTGTATAAGAGACAGGTACATCAATGTGCATTTCATCATTGATTTCAATACGTGTGCAGTTAGGGTTCGAAGTTTCTACCTTCCAGTTTGGATGACTTTTGCACAGCTCTCTCAACTGCTCTTCGACAGTTTCTAACAATAACTTGGCTACTTGGGAGGGGGGCTCTTGATCAACTGCACCGAAGGGAAGATACATGCCATCATCAAGGTCTGCTTGTTGCTCTGGTGGTTTAGCTGGTGCGTTTAGCGTTTGATATGCCCATGAACCCTGAGTAAAAAACCTAGGCTTCGGGAAATTACTGAGACTAAGACCTTCCTCTTTAACTTTCCGGTCCAATTCAGTCGGTACATGTTTAGCTAGGTAAGTTCGAATAATCTGGCGTGCATTAAGTAGCGTTCGCTTTTGACTAATCGTAAGTGAAATATTGTTGAAGAACGTGTCTTCTTGATTTTCGCCCGTATAGAAAAGGTCGTTGAGGTTTTGCTCTCTCATTATCGGTGTTCCACAATAAGTTGGGCTGAAGCAAACCTAGCTTCACCCTGTTCAATTTTTAATTAAACTGCCAACTTTGAGAGTTGCTCTCTTACAGATATAAGTACATCTAGCTGGTCCTACAAAGGTCCATGTCATTCATCCTTATGACTCATGCAGTTTCAATTTATAAATTGGGGTCATCTAAGGTCAGCTTCAACCCTTAACATTAAAAAAATCAAAAAATACGAACATAGTATTAGAAAAACACACATAGCCAAAGTAATGAAAAACTTCATATCGCGCCACTCATTCTCAGGAGAGTGACCTTTGTTATAGGAAGTAATGCTCTCGACGTAATTGTGGTTGTCATTATTCTTTTTTGGTGATAAAGCTATATCCACTACACGGCTAACTTTTACCTGCAGTTAAAATAGCAATAAGAAATTAATCAACAAGGTGTTAACATAAATTAGTTTCAATTGTTGGGCGGTAGGATGCGTAACCCCATGAATACTTCCACATGGAAAAGTCAGGTAATGGACCTTCTTAGGTCGATCTCTTGCAATCGATGTAGCAATTTTTCCGGTACAGGAATAATTTTTTACCGAGACTTAGTGAATCTGCCTTACTTGCAACTTAGCGCTGCTGATGAGAGACCGAATCTCACTCAGGCCGATAGCTTTGACATTGCATCAACACTGAGCTCAGTATCAATAATGCGTAGTCCTTATCATGACGGTTTTCATTTCATTGATATAGAGCATTGGCAGATCAGCCATTTATCTCAGTACATCTCACCTCCAATCCCCCAAGGCGCAGATAAGCAACTTCATGGTACCGGAGCGAGATTGATGTCTGCAATGTTGGCTTCACTTCTTCATGGCATTGTATGTGTTGGATTAGTGTCGAAGGAAGGTAAAATTTACTTGTTCCATAGCGGTATAGATATCGCTAGAGAGAATTAAACAATGGCAAACATCGCTCTATCTGTAAAAGAGTTCAAGAATTCTTTATTTTTCGTATCCGTTACGACGATCTTAATTGGGAGCTTCGCGGGATTAGTACGCTATTTCGTATTTGGGAATGATGTGATCCCAGCTCTAACTTTAGGTTTATTATTCAGCGTAAGTTGGACCATTGCTATTTCAATATGGGCTTTTCAGCTATCTTGGAAAAGTCAGTGGTTGGCCAAGTTGACTGGTCGTCCCATAATCCAAGGTATCTGGTTTGGTCATCTACACACAAATTACGACACAAATGATGAAGGTGAAACAAAAGCTATTCCTATTGCTTTTGTTATAAAACAAACCTATCTAGGATACTCTCTCCTTTCTTATACAGAGAATCAGGATAGTCGAACCTTAGTTGAATCATTATCTATAGATGACCAACATGAAATTATTCAATTGCGATACATGTATGAGTTTTATATAAGAAAACCTAATGAGCGCAAGCTGACCACAGGTGCAGCAGAATTGAAGTTAATTGAATCAGGTAAGCGGCTAAAAGGCCATTATATGACTAATTCACCCACGCAAGGGTTTGCAGACCTCTCTTTAGTTCAACGGTCCTGTGATGGCATTGATACATTCTCGGCGGTAAAAAAGCTTTACCAAAATAAGCATGCAAAAGGATGATCCGGCACGCCGATCTCTATGATCGCCGGAACCTGTTCCGGCTACTCGTCGCACCTCGTCAACAGCATTCCTCAGCGAGAGCTTGATATGCTCAGGCCAAGTTTAAGACGCTATTGGAGATCTCAATGTTCTATAGTACATTAGGTTGATAGTGGCCACGCCTGAATTATTCCAAATGGAGCTTGTATGAAAGATAATTTTCCAACGAACTGTTCTGGTTGAATACACCGGACACTTTAATAAGAGATAATCCTTATCAATTATTGGAGTGCCGTCATGAGCCAAAAACGTAGTTATAAGCAGTTTTCAAAGCTTCGGAAGTGATTTTCCCAACACTTTTCTTCGAGAACTTTAACCATGGCGTCAAATGCCTGGGGTAGTTTCCTTAGGTCGGTATTGACGCAATTTGATATAACGAAAAGCCACCAACTAGGTCCTCAATAAAGAGGAGACCTTCTAACCCTAACGATTCAACCAAAATCTCTATAAGTAAATTTCGAGCCAACGCGCTCAAAGTAATACTTGATAACCAAGCATGTCAACCTATAGCACCATGCTATCAAGTATTGTCAGTAGCAAGAAGTGGGTGTGAAGTAGTGCTTGCCGAAGGCGAAGTTACTTTTGAATAATAACCTAAGCATGAGCACCGCCAGTGGCGCTCATGTGTTCTCAAATAATATCAGAGCTTATGTTTGCAATTACAACATAAGCGACGGCCATCTCATTAGCTTTGTATATCGCCTCGCTGCTTGCATGTAACGGCACCACCAATATAGACAGTTCAGATTACAATCCAGTCGCTTTATCAATAGAGTTTTCAGTTTCATCGCCTAGTTTCCTATCTTCAATCAAACAGTTTGGATAAACCGTATGCCACCCCAGTGAGCAGTATGGCAGGTCCTAAAGTCCCTATAATTGCGCCTGCTGCCATGCCACCGCCAACGGTCCCACCAATGGTGGGAAATCCTAAACAAAACCCCGAACTCCTCCATAGCAAATAATAATTATTCGCATATATGGCCGATTACCTTTTAGGGTGTTACAGCAGACAGAAAAGTTTTGGCTTGGTGATCTTTAGATGTTTATGCTGGTATCGAAGCGAGGGATAATTTTGGTTAGTACTAGAGTCCCATCAGGCAGACGGCGTAAGGCGGTTATTGAAAAATTGTGGCCAAATCTTTCTTTACTTACTTCAACGACCGTTTCGAATAACCGCAAACTTAGCTTTGCCGATAGTGCGCTTCTTTTGAAACGTCATTTGATTGGGTTATTCTAAAGATTCTTTGATGTTCATCCGGCAACCGGCGAAAAGCTGACCATGCGTTTTTTGAATCGTCCAAATAGCCCAAGGGTAGTTTCGTAGGCTTCTGCCAAGCTGGTAAAGGGAAGAGGAGTATTGCCATCGTCTGGGTCACCTAGCGCTAAAGATGTTAGATCAGACAAGTTTTCAATATGTTCCGTGGTGTCTTGCGGGACTGCAGTAAAACCTTCTTCTGCAGTGGAGTCCGGCGCTATGCTCTCCTCCATCATCTTTATCGAGACCGCAGTGGACGATGGGATATCCTCGGCGATACGGTGCGCAAATTCCATTAATTTAGGTTCGGCGGGCATGAGGAGCAGTGCGTCTTCATGTGCATTATTTTGCACTCTCAAAATTCTACCCAGAACCTGTCGAAAATATAATTCTGTCTTGACTCTAGTAAGGTGACAGCACACCTGTAAACGCGGAATATCAGTCCCTTCGCTAATCATTCCTACCGAAACTATCCATTTGGTGTTCGCATTACGAAATTGTTGAATTGCCTGCTGGGAGTCTTCATGCATGTAGGTAACTATGGCCGGAATCTCTCCACAGATGTTTTCTAAAATTGTAGCGATGAGCATGGCATGCTCTACTGAAGCCGCCACAATAAGTCCACCCGCGTTGGGATTGGACTTCCTAATTGAGTTTAGGCTTTTCTGACTAAGTTCTATTAAGTATTGAATGAGCGTTCTGTTTTCAAAAAGTTGCTGGTAGGTGCAATGCGAGCTCTTTAGGAGATCATTAATCGAACGATACACATCCTCCTTGCCTTCGCATTTCACGGAAATTTTTTCATTGTCAATGCCGGTAATTCTAGGAGTGCGGCACACGCCATCCTTGATTGCTTGCGCCAATCCGTAGGTATAGTCGCAATGGACCGTTCCTTCATGACAGTAGGACGTCAATGCAATAGGGATGCGATCCGAACGCCATGGCGTGCCCGTCAGCGCAAGACTATATGTCGCATTACCTTGAAGATGCTGGATGATTTTTTGGCCCCAGGCATTGGCGTTACCGAGATGATCGCCTGCGCAGTGGTGTATTTCATCAAATATCACCAGCGTACGGTGCGATGTCAGTAGTGACCAGAACGTTTGGTCGAGGTTGAGCATGGATTGATAGGTCAGTACATGGCCTTTCGCTCCCAACAGTCCATCCAATCGATATCCGAGAACGCCCTCCAGTGTGGCCTGAAAGGAGTTGGATACATTGATGGAAGGGGAGAAGCAGAAGACTAGATCAATCTCACCACTATTCAATAATCTTTTCGCAACGGTAGACGCCATGAAAGTTTTACCTGCACCAGGCGTGGCCAGACAGAGAAAGTGGGCTTGACCATTACGGTACCGAGATAAACAGCGTGACACAGCTTCACGCTGCCAACGTCTTAACTTCATAAGGGGTTACCGCAAATTGTTCGATGAGAGAAGACTTTCCAATGCCTTGATTTTTCCGAGGAGCAGGGCGCTACGTTCCCTTGCCTCAGCATAAAGAGACTGTTCTTCTTCGCTGAATTCAGGCAATTCTTTACAAAGAGATTCGTATTCCTCTGCCTCGCCCAATGCACACAACATGTCGGACCGGTGCTTGCTGAGTCTCTCACGTAATGCTGCGACAGGTTTCTTGGGCTGAATCTCTTTGGGTTTTGCTTTTGCTAGTGCTCTTACTGGCGGGGCAGCTTTGGGTGGCAAAGTAGAGTGTGCACTGGCCGGCTTCTTTAGACTGGGATACTGAGATCTGAACTTTTGAGTAAGCTGGTATTTAGGCCAACCACCATCGTCTGGCAATTTCTCCATTAGTCCCGCTTTCATCAAACGCACCATATTTCGATAGACAAACTGTCTCGCCGGCTTTTTACTTTTGTGCGGACTTTCTGGGCGATCCAGATAGTATGTCGTCAGCACCGCTACCGTGAAGGAGTCTCCTTGTAGCTCGGTGAGCGCATGAAGGAGTTCGGGTTTTATCTGAATGGTACTCATGAGGTATTTTGTCGCGTATGTTGTCTCGAATTTCGCGACATTCTACATTGTCTCTATCATCGAGACAATGAAACCGTCCTCCTACTCACCTCATTACGATAAACTGCGCGCTTGGATGAAGCAAAAGCGGGAGGAGAGCGGTTTGTCCTTAAGAGCGGTATCCGAGGAATTAGGCCGACATCATTCTGTGATCGGTAAGATGGAGCAGGATCGCCGCAAGATCGAGCTATTAGAATTTGTAGAGTACTGTCGTGTCATCGGTGCCGATCCTCATGAAGGACTTGACATAATGCTCTCAAAAATCCGCTGAAAACGGAACTTCACTTTCCATGCGCAGTTACAGCGTGCTAGGTGCAGTTAGAACTAGCCAAATCAATCCAATGACTATGTGCATCTAATCCCCCTCATTCGCTCCCTTCCCGAACCTCAGAGCAAATTTATACAGAATTGCCGGATTTTTGATTCGGATCAATCTTTTAAGTGTAGGTTTGAACCATTATGTAATTGGGTTATCCTATGTAGAGATTGATCTTAATTTGGGTTGATGTGTGACTTCAAAATATACCAACAAAAGGCGCCTTCTTTGGGTGTTCATCGCGCTACTGGCCTATTCGGTCCAGTCGTTAGCGTTTGTCGGTACCATGGATAATTCAGCATCTGCTCCTGCTGACCAAATGATGAGCGGGTGTCATGGTGACCACGATAAGTCGGTCAAAGCCCACAGCGATAATACCCCTGCAGATTGTTGTGAGGATGGCTGTACTATGATGGGCTGTCACACCGCCAGCGCACTAGTCGGCAGCCTGAACACTCCTGTATTCAACGTGCGTCAAATGCAAAGTCAGAATGTTAACTTGGGTTTAGTCGCAAAACTATCCAGCTCCCTCTATCGTCCCCCAATTCTCCGCTAACACAGGATTAGTCCGTCTACAGTCGGACCGTTAGCGGGGGCATTTGCCCTCAAAAATTTCATGCTCCGATTAATGGAGCCGAATATCGAGGGTATTCTCGTGAATCTTTTATCCAAAAGTCTAATTCTATTTGTTTTTGCCGTTCTGGCTGCCTGTTCTGCGTCTGAAGCGCCAAAGGCGCAGGAAGGAATTGCGCTTGAAGTCTTCAAAAGTCCAACCTGTGGGTGTTGTGGTAAGTGGGTCACTCATCTTGAAGAATCGGGCTTTAACACCACCGTTCGAAATCAAAACTCGCTTGATAGCATTAAGAAAAAGTTGGGTGTTCCCGCCAATATGCAATCTTGCCATACCGGAGTGAGTGCGGATGGCTACTTTTTTGAAGGGCATATTCCTGCAAAGTTTGTTACGGCTTTTTTAGCTAACCCGCCGGAAAACGCCGCTGGATTGGCCGTGCCTGGTATGCCTGCCGGAAGTCCGGGAATGGAAATGGGCGATCGTTTTAACCCATACAGTGTGATTCTGGTGAAAAAGGACGGTACTACCGAGGTATATGCCGAAGTCGCGTCCCTTGAGGAGCAACATCAATGATCGGCAATTCACAATACAAAATACGCCCTTTGTGCGTGGCCCTCGCGCTAGTTTGGAGCGGCATGTCAGTCGATTTACATGCTGAGCAATACAGTTTGCTGGAGGCCATCGAAAAAGCGCAATCACAAGACCCATGGCTTGATGGGAGCCGATTTCGTCAGGAAAACCTAGAATCTTTGAGTGTCAATGCGGGAACACTGCCTGATCCGACGGTCAGTCTCGGGCTTGCTAATTTACCCATCGATAGCTTCGATTTTGCACAGGAAGGGATGACGCAGTTTAAAGTGGGTGTCAGCCAAATGTTTCCGCGAGGCAAGACACTGGCCTTGCGCCAGGAGACATTGGAAAAGATGAGCCAAATGCAGCCCTTTGCTCGTGAAGATAGAAAGGCGCAAGTGTCGGTGACAGTGGCGCAACTTTGGCTAGAGGTGTATCGCAGTCAAAAGACTATCGCATTAATACAGCAAGATCGAGGCTTGTTTGAGCACCTTGTAGACGTTGCAGAGTCGAGTTACACCACCGCATCTGGACGAACGCGGCAGCAAGATCTGATTCGAGCGCAGCTGGAACTGACACGTTTGGAAGACCGTTTGACGATGCTGCGACAAAGACGGGAATCGCAATTGGCACAATTGGGGGAGTGGTTGGCAGATTCCAGCTATGAGCTGGATATCGAAATGCCGGGACGTTTGGGGGAAGGGCATCTCAACGATCCCCTGATTAATGAAACCGGAACAGTCATAAGAACCCAAAAACTCGCGCAAATATTGACGGCACACCCAAAGATTCGAAGTATTGACCAGAAAATCAGTGCCGGTGAATCTGGGGTGAAACTAGCTAAGCAAAGCTATAAGCCACAATGGGGAATCAATGCTAGCTATGGGTATCGTGATGCGGATCCAATGGGCAATGATCGAGCAGATTTTTTCTCTGTAGGGGTGAGTTTGGACGTACCGCTGTTCACCGGCAAGCGTCAAGACAAACAAGTGCAAGCAGCCACTGCAGAAAGCGAAGCTATTAAAACAGAACGTACCTTGGTGCTACGTCAATTGCGTTCGGGTTTTGAAACGGCCGAAAGTCAATATCGCCGCTTGCTTGATCGACGAGAACTCTACCGCTCGCGGCTTTTGAAAGAAATGTCTGAGCAGGCGGAGGCTTCATTGACTGCCTACACCCACGACGACGGTGATTTTGCCGAAGTGGTTCGTGCACGCATTGCCGAACTCAATGCGCGTATTGAGGCACTGAATGTCGAGGTCGACATTCACAAAATCGTTGCACAGCTGAACTACTTCCTGAATCCCTCCCACAGCAAAAATAGCGCAGTACTGACCGATGCGTCCCGTGCTTCTGGAGAGCTAATTGACCATGAATAACTCAAAAAAACTCACTCCCATTTCTATCGCGGCAGCAATTGGGGGCCTCATCGCAGGTATTGCGCTTACTTTGATATTTGCCGGAGGTGGTGAATCCAACAGTGGAATAGCCGCCGCAACAGAAAAACAACCGCAGTATTGGGTGGCGCCAATGGACCCTAATTACCGCCGAGACAAGCCTGGTAAATCACCCATGGGCATGGACTTAATCCCCGTTTACGAAGGTGGTGAAAAGGCGAATGGCGAAGGGCCCGGTACGATCAGTATTTCGCCTGATGTAATTAATAATCTCGGAGTGCGGACTGGGCTGGTCGAGCGCAAGCCTCTGCACAGTGAAATTGTCACAGTGGGGTACGTCAAATATGACGAAGATAGGCTCGTACATATTCATCCTCGCGTTTCCGGCTGGGTTGAAAAGTTGTACGTGAAAGCAGCGGGGGATCGAGTCGATTTGGGAGCGCCGCTGTATGCACTTTACTCACCTGAATTGGTGAATGCGCAGGAAGAGTTATTGCTTGCCTTAAACCGCAAAAATTCGCGCTTAATTCAGGCTTCAGAAGATCGTTTGAAAGCTTTACAAATACCGAAGGCGTTTATTCAGCAACTCAAACGCACCCTCGCGATCCAACAAACAGTGACCTTCTATGCACCACAAAAAGGTGTGGTTGATAACCTTAATATCCGAGAAGGCTTTTTTGTCCAACCTGGCACGACCATGTTGAGTATTGGTGCGTTGAACCAGGTGTGGGTTGAGGCGGAAATTTTCGAGCGTCAAGCCTCCCTTGTGGGCGTCGGCGATCCCGTCACGATGACCCTCGATTATTTACCTGGTAAAACGTGGACAGGACGCGTCGACTATATCTACCCAACTCTGGACAGCAAGACTCGAACGGTAAGATTGCGCTTGCGTTTCGACAATCCAGATGAAGCGCTTAAACCTAATATGTTTGCCCAAGTTTCGGTGCATGCAGACAGCTCCGAGCCTCTGTTGGTCATTCCACGTGAAGCATTGATACGTACGGGGAATCAGGATCGCGTCGTTCTCGCACTTGGAGAAGGCAGTTTTAAATCGGTTGCCGTGAAGGTCGGTCGGCAGGACCAATCCATTGCTGAAATACTCGATGGGCTTAAAGAAGGTGAAAACGTCGTGACGTCGGCGCAATTTCTCTTAGATTCTGAATCCAGCAAAACCTCTGATTTCAAACGTATGCATCATGGCGATGACAAACCAAGCTCGGTATGGGTCCCAGGCGAAATCCAAAGTCTTATGCTCAATCATCGAATGGTTACAGTCACCCACGAAGCCATTGATGCCTGGGAGTGGCCAGTCATGACCATGGATTTTCAGGTGAATCCTAAAGTGGATATCGAGGCTTTGTCCCCTGGAACACGTTTACATATGGAAATTACCAAGTTGGACAGTGGTCAGTACGAAATAACGGGAACACATATTATGTCTTCTGCATCCGAAAAGGATGATTCTTCGAAAGCAACCGATCACTCGGCGATGGATCACAGTCAAATGAATCATACGGAAATGGACCATGGCCAAATGAATGAGACAAAGGCAATTAGTAATCAAACGGATAATGGCGAGATTGATCATTCCCAAATGGACCATAGTCAGATGGATCACTCCAACATGAACCACGGAGGGCAATAGATCATGATTGAATCCATTATTCGTTGGTCTGTGGGCAACCGTTTTTTTGTGTTACTCGCTACATTTATTCTTGTCGGTGTTGGGCTGTTTTCTTTGAAGCAAACACCGGTGGATGCAATTCCGGATTTAAGTGACGTCCAAGTTATTATTAAAACGTCTTATCCCGGACAGGCGCCACAGGTGGTCGAAGATCAGGTGACCTACCCACTGACGACAGCCATGTTGTCAGTGCCTGGCGCGGTTACGGTGCGTGGTTATTCCTTTTTTGGCGACTCATTCGTTTACATCATTTTCGATGAAAAAACGGACCTCTATTGGGCGAGAAGTCGTGTATTGGAATATTTAAGTCAAGTCGCTCCGTCTTTACCTCCTGCCGCTAAGCCGCAGTTGGGGCCGGATGCTACGGGTGTGGGTTGGGTGTACATTTATTCACTTATTGATAGAACAGGCAAACATGACCTCAGCCAGTTGCGCAGCTTGCAAGATTGGTTTTTAAAATATGAGTTGCAAACCGTGCCAGGCGTATCAGAAGTCGCTGCTATTGGCGGAATGGTTAAGCAATACCAAGTGACCGTGAACCCAGAAAAGCTGCGCGCGTTTGGTATTCCACTATCGCATATTCAAATGGCCATTAAGCGCGCGAATCAGGAAGTAGGGGCTTCTGTAGTGGAAATGGCCGAAGCCGAATATATGGTTCGGGCGACCGGCTATATACAGAGTGAAGAGGACCTTAGGAATATCCCGCTGGGTGTTAATGAAAACGGTACGCCTCTTCTATTAAAAGATGTTGCGGATATCGGTATCGGCCCACAAATGCGTCGCGGAATTGCCGAGCTTAACGGCGAAGGTGAAACCGTTGGCGGAGTTGTGGTGATGCGCTTTGGCGAAAATGCTCAAACAACCATCGATGGCGTTAAGGCAAAGTTGGAGCAATTAAAACAAGGTCTGCCAGAAGGGGTGGAAATTGTCACCGTATATGATCGTTCGGGATTGATTGATCGTGCAGTGGAAAATCTATGGCACAAGTTACTTGAAGAATTTGTGGTTGTGGCGTTGGTCTGCATGGTGTTTTTGTTTCATATTCGCTCGTCTTTAGTGGCCATTTTCAGTTTACCCGTCGGCATTCTCACCGCATTTATGATCATGCATGCACAAGGTATTAATGCCAACATTATGTCCTTGGGTGGTATCGCGATTGCGATTGGAGCGATGATCGATGGTGCTATCGTCATGATTGAAAACATGCACAAGCATATGGAAAAAACGCCACTGACAAACGAAAATCGCTGGCAAATTGTGGCTGAATCCGCTTCAGAAGTCGGGCCTGCTTTATTTTTTAGTTTGCTCATTATTACGGTGAGTTTTGTCCCAGTGTTTACGCTTGAGGCGCAAGAAGGTCGGATGTTTAGTCCTCTGGCATTTACTAAGACTTATGCCATGGCGGCGTCGGCCGCACTCGCAATCACCTTGGTCCCTGTTCTCATGGGCTACTTTATTCGGGGCCGAGTATTGCCCGAACATAAGAACCCGATCAATCGTTTTCTTACGGCCGTCTATTTGCCGGTACTGAAAAAGGTGCTCACTTTTCCGAAAATGACGCTGGTTATCGCTGTATTGCTCCTTTCTACGGTGATGTGGCCGCTCGGAAAGATTGGCAGCGAATTTATCCCGCCATTGGATGAGGGGGATTTGATGTACATGCCCACCACTTACCCAGGCATTTCAATTGGTAAAGCCCGTGAGCTGCTGCAGCAAACCGACAAATTAATTGCAAGTGTGCCGGAAGTACTTACCGTATTTGGGAAAATAGGAAGAGCAGATTCCGCTACCGATCCCGCACCACTGACAATGATCGAAACGTTCATTCAATTAAAACCGCAGAGTGAATGGCGAGATGGCGTTACGACCGATTCTTTAAAAAAGGAACTTGATGCTCTAGTAAAACTACCCGGTGTAACAAACGCTTGGGTGATGCCAATTAAAACCCGCATTGACATGCTGGCAACCGGTATTAAAACCCCCGTGGGGATAAAAATTGCTGGTCCGAAGTTATCAGTTATTCAAGATATTGGTAAACAGTTGGAAGTGATACTCAAAGATGTAGAAGGTACCGCATCGGTCTATTCTGAGCGTGTTGCTGGCGGACGATACCTTAACGTGGATATTGATCGTGCCAAAGCGGCTCGATATGGGTTGAATATCGCTGATGTGCAGGAAGTTATTGCATCCGCTATTGGTGGTATGAACGTTACCCAAACGGTAGAAGGGCTCGAACGCTATCCGGTCAATATACGATACCCCCAGTCGTATCGGGATTCCCCTCAGCAACTTGCTTTGCTTCCTATTGTCACCGCCAGAGGTGAGAGGATTGCATTGGGTGATGTCGCTGAGGTCATCATTGCCGACGGACCTCCAGGAATTAAAAGTGAAAACGCCCGGATCAATGGTTGGACATTCGTTGATATTGACGGCATCGATGTCGGCACTTACGTCGTAAATGCACAAAAAATCGTAGCAGAACAACTTGAGTTGCCAGCGGGTTATTCAGTGGGCTGGTCGGGTCAATTTGAATATATGGAAAGAGCCAAAGAAAAATTAAATTACGTTATTCCTTTGACGTTGGCCATTATTGCCATTTTGTTGTTTATAAACTTCCGAAGTTTTACTGAGGTCGCAATTTTAATGGGCACCTTACCCTTTGCATTGATTGGCAGTATTTGGCTTATGTACTGGCAAAACTTCAACTTTTCTATCGCGGTAGGTGTGGGTTTTATTGCACTGGCAGGTGTAGCCGTAGAAATAAGCGTAATCATGTTGGTGTACCTCAATCAAGCTTGGCTTCGTGCTAAAGAGCAGGCGGGTAAAGAGACTTTGTCATTGGATGAACTGCGTCAGGCTGTTACCGACGGCGCAGGACTTCGTGTTCGACCGGTGATGATGACAGCAGCGGCTGTAATTGTGGGTTTACTCCCAATTTTATATGGGACTGGTACAGGTTCAGAAGTGATGAGCCGTATTGCCGCACCGATGGTCGGCGGTATGGTCAGTGCTGTATTGTTAACACTATTAGTTTTGCCCGCAGTTTATTTTATGTGGAAAAAACGTGTCTCCCATTAACTCAAACAGGTGCATTTTTAAATGCACCTGTCTATTTCTAACAAAAAAATGAAATGGGTAACTGTATGAGTAGTATAACCGAATTAACTGATCACGGAAGTGAGCCCTCGAGTGATAGTACAGCAGACCGTTTAAATCGAAGTTGTTTTTGTAAAACATTGGATCGCACACAACTTCACACTTTTTTGCAGGCCGATGTGGTAAATGAAGATGTGCTCGCCACCCACCCACAATTGTTCTCGAACACGAGTGTCTTTATATCGCCATATCATGCAGAGCAAATTCGTCGCATTATTGGTGCGATTACACGAGTTGTAACACTATCTGGATACGAGCAACAAGTATTAGAGCAAGCCCATAAAATAGCTGCTAATGGTGTGGAGACCGAAGGTGTCTTTATGGGCTATGACTTTCATATGAGTGAGCAAGGCCCAAAACTTATAGAAATTAATACCAATGCAGGTGGTGCATTTTTAAATGCAGCGCTGGTGAGTGCTCAAATAAAATGCTGTCGAGTAGAAAGTATACCTTTACCACCATTAAAAACAGACCTTGAAGCAGAGTTCATGGCTATGTTTTTACACGAGTGGGCATTACAGCGCGAAGACAAGCCGCTCAAAGTCATCGCCATTATTGATGAAAATCCAAAGCAACAATTTTTATATCCTGAATTTGTAATGGCGCAACGTTTGTTCGAAAAAGCAGGATTAACCGCCGTTATTGCCGACCCTAGTGAGCTAGAACTTATTGATGGTAAACTTCAATATAAAAATCAGATTATTGATTTAGTTTACAATCGGTTAACTGATTTCACCTTAGAACAGAAAGAAAATCTATCACTGCGCCAAGCTTTTGAAACTAATGCAGTAGTTGTGACGCCAAATCCATATCATCACGCAATCTACGCAAATAAACGTAACCTAATTTTGTTAAGTGATGGAGATGCATTAGCCAAATTGGGCGCGAGAAAAGGGGATATTGCTATTTTACAAGCAGGTATTCCAGCCACACGAGAAGTTACGAGCGAGAACGCCGCGGAGCTATGGCAAGAGCGAAAGCAACTCTTTTTCAAGCCAACTGCGGGGTTTGGTAGCCGTGCGACTTATCGTGGCGACAAACTCACCAAGCGAGTATGGAATGATATATTGCAAGGTGACTATGTCGCGCAAAAAATAGTGATGCCGAGTGAACGAGGGATTTTAGTGGATGGACAAGAAACGACTTTGAAAATGGATCTTCGCGCCTATGTCTATGCCGGTGAAATTCAATTGTTGGCGGCCCGTCTTTATCAGGGGCAAACAACTAATTTCAGAACTGAGGGCGGTGGTTTCGCGCCAGTCTTTATTACTGACCTAACTTCTGGCTGACTACGAATGCCACGACCGACAATCTTTTTTTAAAAGTAGGGGAACAGTGACGCATCTCACTGATCATTAGTACTGAAGGGCTAATAGATTAATCATAGTAAAGTCGACTGCATTAATGATCCATCGATTTCAATTTACTTTTGGTATCTATAATCAAGAACTGGCCATCTACATATCCTCAAAGCGATTTGTCGATTGCACCATGCGCATCATTTCGTGCTCTTCTAACAATCGGAGCGACGTCAACATTTCCCGAGCAGAAGATATATCCGCTCGCGAGGCGAGAAAACGATAAAGTTCAATTACCTGCTGGTGCTGATTGACAATTATCTCGATTATCTGCTCGGCATTAAGCTCGGAGAAAGGTGCATCGCAGTGTGCATGCTGAACGATAGGCTGTTTGTTGACATATTCGTAGCACCAAGTATTCAGTGCGTGTTCATTACCTGTGGTTTCAAAGCCATTGACAACCTTTGTCAGGCTTTCTTCGTGATCTGAGAGATAAGCTAGAATCATCCTAGCTCGTTCGTCGGTGTTCTTATCTACACATTGAGATAGGCACTGACTTAAGTGTTGGTGAAATTCCTTGGTCCAGAGCAGTACATCTCTTAAGGTTTCAATTTGCATGATAATATCCTCTAGCTATTTTTGTTTAGTTCCCGGCTATTGATGTTAAATCGGCTGAGCGCACGCTGTACTCATACTCTTGTTAATGATGCGCATGCTCATTCCCATTACTTTTTCCATACTTGAGAAACGCCCATTCAGTAATCAAAATCGTCATCATGGTGAGTATGGAAACAATGATTACGAAAGTGTCAGAATTAATTTTTACCCAAACGAATCCACCCAAAACCACCAAATTTAAAAAAATAGAAATGCTGGGTATCACCGCATTTGCCTTTAACTCTTCACGCAAGTGACGAAGAACACCCCATTGAATAGCGATATCCATGATCAAGTAAAATACGATTCCTAAAGCTGCAATGCGTGTGAGATCAAAGAATATTGTGAGAATTAAGCCTAGTACAACGGTGTAAACCAGCGTGTGCTTTTGAATGCTACCTGGCATGCCAAAGTGGCTGTGAGGCACAAGTTTCATTTCCGTTAGCATCGCGAGCATACGTGACACCGCAAAGATACTTGCAACGATGCCACCGGTCGTTGCCATGATTGCGATCGCAACAGTGAACCAAACCCCAATATCGCCGAGTGCTGGCCTGGCCGCTGCGGCCAAAGAGTAGTTCTGGGTCTCGACAATTTCATCAAGTGATAGATTGCTGGAAACTGCGAACCCCACTAACAAGTAAATGACCACGCAAGCAGCAATGGAAATAATTATCGCCTTGCCGATATTTTTCTTGGGATCTTTAACTTCCGAGCCACTATTTGTGATGGTGGTAAACCCTTTAAATGCCAGAATGCCGAGTGCAGTAGCGCCAAGAAAATTGCCGACACTGCCTCCGACTTCGGATTGACTGGCAAAATCAATGTTGATTGAATCTGCAACCCACACGCCGATCAAACCAAATATCATGATGCCAGCGATCTTGAGAACCCCGATGAACGAAGCGATACCCTGAATCAGTTGGTTGCCTAACAAATTGACAATAAAAGCAAAGATAATAAGACCTGCGCCAAGAAGTGAAACCATGTAACCGTCTTGATCTCCTCCGAACAATTGCATGCTATATGAACCGAATGTTCGTGCGAGAAAACTTTGAGCAATCACCATTGAAAAGTACATCAACAATGCATTGAAGGCAGTAGGTAAACTGTGGCCATAGGCTTTATGAAGATACATACCTATGCCTCCGGCTGAGGGGTAAGCAGATGATATCTTGATATAGGAATAGGCACTAAAAGACACAACAATTGCCGCAGCCAGAAAGGCCAATGGAAAAAGTGGGCCAGTCATCTCGGCGATCTGGCCGGTAAGCGCAAAAATACCTGCGCCGATCATGACGCCCGTGCCTAGCATTACGGTGCCCCATAAAGACAAGCTCCCCTTTTTATAGTGACTCGATCGATCAGTTTCTTGTGACATATTTTGTCCTTGCGATTTATGTTAGTGAAGGGTCTGCGACGGGAAGGTGTATGGTGATTGTCGTGGAATGGTTATTGGATAATGCATGAATTACACCGTTGTGAGCCTCGACGATGGTTTTAACAATAGCGAGTCCTAAACCTGTCCCGTCACTGTGTCGTTTCCGAGAATGGTCTACGCGGTAAAAGCGATCAAAGATTCGCTCCAAATGTTCCGTCAAAATCGTACTGCCTTCATTCGTGACGGAAATACTTACCATCTCGTTGTCAGTATCAACGAGAGTTACTTGAATGGTTTTTCCCGCTGGTGTATGCCGAATAGCATTCGATAGTAAGTTGGTCAATGCTCGTCGTATTAATTCACGGTCCCCAGATATATTGGAGGCGTTACCAAAGATCGCCAAGGTGATGTGAGTGTCTTCTGCGAGTGCTTCGAAAAAATCGAAAAGCGACTGAACTTCCTCCTGGATATTGATTGTCTCGAAGCTTGGGGTGATTAATCCGTTTTCACTTTTGGCAAGCCACAGCATATCGCTCGCCATTTTGCTCAGTCGCTCCATGTCTTCAAGATTAGAGTACAGTAGTTCTTGGTAGTCTTCAGTTCTTCTTTCTTTGCTCAGCCCCACTTGCGTTTGCGTCACAATATTAGTCAGCGGTGTCCTTAATTCATGGGCGATATCAGCAGAGAAATGAGATAACCGAATAAACCCCTCTTCAATACGCGTTAACATATGGTTAAACGATTGAACTAGCGGTTTCAACTCTACAGGGACTGAGTGCATATCGAGCCGAGAATCTAATTTATCGGTCTGGATAAAATCCACTTGATCGCTTAGTCCTCGTAGAGGCTTCAGCCCTTTATGAACGCCCAGCCAAGCCGCGAATAATGTAAGAATACCGGCGCCAAATAGAATCAACGCGACACTTTGCGTAAATTTTTTGAGAAAGCCTTGGTGAAAATCTCGATCGATAGCACTGGTAATACGATATTGGTTTTTGTCGATGGTTATCAGAGTCACGATGCCTCGATACCCTCTATCCTTATTTCTCCATGTTTGCATGGTGCTTGCCGTAATATTTTTTACCACAGGAAAGTCCGTGGTCGGCGGACGAAAATCTATGTCTGATGAGCTGTAATGCAAGACGCCATTACGTTCGACTTGATAATAAACGCCATGATGTCCGGATATCGCTTGAGAGAGTGCCTCTTGATTCTTGAGTGTGTCAGTGGGCGATTGGTGAAGTGCTTTTTTAATCGAGTTAACCATCACATTAATTTCGTCCGCATCTTGTTCGATGAAATGATGTTCTATGGAAGAAAGCAATAATTGGCTGATCACTACCAGGCTTACACCAAATGCGGTAGCAACAAAAAAAAGCACACGCAGCGTCAAAGAGAGCGGTCGTCGTGTATGGCTAATCATCATTGCGTTCCAAGTCTAGGGTGTAGCCCATTCCTCTTATTGTATGGATGAGCTTAACGTCAAAACCTTCGTCCACTTTCTTGCGTAAGCGGCGAATGGCGACATCAATGACGTTAGTGTCACTATCAAAGTTCATATCCCACACTTGGGAGGCGATGAGTGTGCGCGTGAGTACCTCACCTTGTCGGCGAACCAATAATTCCAGCAAGCAAAACTCTTTGTGGCTTAGGTTAACTTTCTTTCCTTGTCGTGTGACGCGTCGTCGAGGAATATCCAGTATTAAATCGCCAATTTGAAGCTGATCCACTATTGCAGGAGCTTGACCTCGACGCAGCAGTGTACGAACTCTGGCCAACACTTCTGCAAATGCAAAGGGTTTAACCAAATAGTCATCTGCGCCAAGCTCTAATCCTTTAACTCGGTCGTCGACATTGTCTCGGGCTGACAGAAAAAGCACGGGTGTCTTTTGTCCCGACTCGCGTAAGGATTGAAGAATACGCCAACCATCCACGTCGGGAAGCATGACATCAAGAATCAAAAGGTCGAATTCTTCTGTCATGGCTAAATGGTGTCCATCGAGTCCAGTTCTCGCAAGCGACACGAGGAACCCAGCTTCACTCAATCCTTGTTTCAGGTAATCGCCAGTCTTTTGTTCATCTTCTACTATTAAAAGTCGCATGCCGCTCCTCGATATCCTAAGCGTATAGTATGTCAAATCTAACCAACAACAAGGTGACGGTAAGATTACAGAATTGTCATCTTTGGGTCATGTGTGTGAAAGCCTTGGGCAGTATGGTGTATAGCATTGTTTAGTTCGAGAGTGATGTATGAGTGATTCCGATATGACCAATCTTATGTTGCCACGCCGACGCTTTGTTAAGGGGCTAGCGCTTGGTGGCGTTCTGGCGGCAATGCCAAGTGTTTTGAGGGCTGGGGAGTTGTCTCCCCATACTCGCTTAGGCTCCGCACCTGTATTGCAAGGTTCAGAGATAAATTTAGTGGTTGGGCAGTCGCCGGTGAATTTCACGGGTGTGACTCGTCTAGCCACTACAATTAATGGGTCAATTCCTGCGCCAACGATCCGTCTGCGTGAAGGGGATGACGTCACGATTCGCGTAACAAACCGACTATCAGTGCCTACATCGATTCACTGGCATGGGATTATTCTTCCGTTTCAGATGGATGGCGTTCCGGGCATCAGTTTTAGAGGTATTGCGCCGGGTGAAACGTTTGTCTATCGGTTCACGCTCCAGCAAAGTGGTACATATTGGTATCACTCTCATAGTGGGTTCCAGGAGATGACAGGGATGTATGGTGCCCTGATTATTGAGCCCCGTGAAAAAGAAGTCATTCAATCAGACCAGGATTATGTGGTGCAGCTATCCGACTGGACTGATGAGGACCCGATGCGTGTCTTCAGTAAATTGAAAATCCAGGGTGACGTTTATAATTTCAACCAGCCAACGGTTATAGATTTTCTACGTGACGCTTCAAATGGCGGGATAAAAGACGCCATGCAAAAGCGACGGATGTGGAATCAAATGCGTATGAATCCTACGGATTTGGCCGACCTATCCGCATCAACACTGACGTATCTGATGAATGGCACCACACCTGCCGGAAATTGGACCGGTCTGTTCAAGAAGGGCGAGCGAATTCGGCTGCGGTTTATTAACGCCGCGAGCAACAGCTTTTACGATGTTCGTATTCCAAGGTTGGCAATGACGGTTGTGCAAGCAGATGGGCAAAATGTCGAACCTGTCAGCGTTGACGAATTTCGTTTTGGTCCCGGTGAAACTTACGATGTTTTGGTGGAGCCTAAAGACGATGCGTATACGGTTTTTGCACAGAGCATGGATAGAACAGGGTATGCACGTGGAACATTAGCGACCGAGCGAGGCCTTAGCGCAGAAATTCCAGACCTCGACCCCGTTGAGTGGCTTGAGATGAAGGATATGATGGGTTCGATGTCTCACGGTGATGACGGCGCTGCGATGGATCACGCGGCGATGGGTCATTCCATGCCGGGTATGAATCACGGTGGCATGGCGATGGACCACAGCGTTCATTCCACACATCAAAACCCTTTAGCAATGCCCTCACAAACCGTGCGTCATGCCAACACGGAATTTGGTCCTTCTGTCGATATGCGTGTGGATATGCCTCGCACCAGCCTCGACGATCCGGGCGTTGGTTTACGTAATAATGGTCGGCGAGTGCTGACGCTATCCGACCTGAGATCGCGAGATGGCATTCTTGATAGTGGCATACCCGAGCGTGAAATCGAACTGCATCTCACCGGTAATATGGAGCGCTATAGCTGGTCCTTTGACGGCTTAGAGTTCGGCAAAAGCACGCCGGTGCATCTGAAGCACCGTCAACGCGTGCGCGTCATTTTGCAAAACGACACCATGATGACCCACCCAATGCATTTGCACGGAATGTGGAGTGATCTGGAAAACGATAAAGGTGAGCCGCTGGTTCGCAGACACACGATTCCTGTTCAGCCAGCTCAGAGGATAAGCTTCGTAACGACACCGCACGATCTCGGGCGTTGGGCATGGCACTGTCACCTACTTTTTCATATGGATGCAGGCATGTTCCGCGAAGTGGTGGTGTCATGAGAATTATGAAAATTGAACAAATTATTAAAACAGCTTTTGCAGTTGGTGCGTTAACGCTTATAAGTCCGTTACTTCAGGCTCAAGAACATTCTGGTCATGGAACGATGAACCAGGAAAAAGTGACCGAAGAAAAAATGGACCACAAAAAAATGGGCCATGAAAGCGAGCTTGAGACTGAAATGCTAGAGACGTCCAAACCTCATTTAAGTGGAAATTCCGGATCAATGGATAACGACACAAATATGGGAGTAAATGTATCTGATCTTCGTGATCCGCATGCCTATTCTGGCGGATATACCCTTACCGAAGGGCCATATGTGCAAAGTGGGCCGCGACAATTAAAACTTGCTGATGAGCATGTCTTTAAATCGTTTCTCGCCAATCGCTTTGAATACGATAGTGACAGTGAAATAAGTCTTTATGATGTGCAAGCTTGGGTTGGCACGACTTACGATCGATTGGTTGTTAAGGCTGAAGGCGATATTAACAAGGGCACGCTCAAAGAAAGTCAAACCGATATTCTTTGGAGTCATGCAATATCCACTTTTTGGGACACCCAAATAGGCGTTCGAGTTGACAGTGCTGAAGAGGGCGAGTCCAGGCAATGGCTGGCTGTGGGAGTACAAGGTTTAGCGCCTTATTGGTTTGAGTTGGATGTGGCGGGCTACGTTGATGTTGATGGTAGAACCGCGCTCGCTGTAGAGGCTGAATACGAGTTGATGCTTACACAGCGACTGATACTGCAGCCTCGCGCTGAAATAACCGGCTACGGTAAAGACGATGAATTCAACGGTGTTGGGCAAGGCCTTTCTTCATCAGCATTCGGTGTGCGGTTGCGTTATGACTTTTCTCGACAGTTTGCACCGTATGTCGGCGTTGAACGAACAAAAATGTTTGGCAACACAGCCGACTTTGCACGTTCTGCTGGTGAGGCAAGCTCTGAAACACGTTATGTCGCGGGCTTGCGTTTTTGGTTTTAATTGTAAAAAAGTAAGTCATATTTTTAATTAGAGGATTTAAAAAATGAAAAAGAACATCGTCATATTATGTCTAGCATTTTCAAGTGCGTTGTACACAGTGTCCACGTTAGCGCATGATCCGAAAGAGCATATGGAACAAGCTGCAAAACCAGATTGTGCACCAATGGAAAAAATGGACCACAGCAAAATGGATATGAATGATCCTGTTATGCAGGCGATGATGAAAAAGTGTATGGGTAAGATGAAGCATGATGAATCTAACAGTATAAAAGAGGTTGGCGAAGCCAGCGAAAACCATGGTCATGATCATCAAGAGGATTCATCCACAAAAAATGATAAATCGTCATCCCATGATCATGGATCCCATTGACTTGTTTGAATAAATTTCTAGGACGTTTATATTTTTCGGATAATTAGATCGCATGGCTGTTTTGTTTGTATAAAAAGAGATATCTATGAAAAGCATTAAATACACTGCAATATTTTTCTTTGCTGTTTTTATTGGCGGTGTTGGATTTATATATTCGGGAATTTATCCAATGGGGGCAGATGTTCCGCACAATAAATTAACCTATTGGGTGCTGGAAACTTTACGAGAGCAGTCGATTAGTCGAGCGGTGAAAGGTATTGTCCCTCCAAACAATTTGAGTGATCCCGATCCTGTCTCTTATACACATCTCCGAGCCCACGAGACGGACTCCTATCTCGT
>OJAU01000335.1_pt1 | contig 22907 bp, 20 predicted proteins | sample 1589791 | NCBI WGS metagenome assembly OJAU01 (sample SAMN05416849, study PRJEB24817) | seawater metagenome | isolation source: Sea water | place: Canada:Atlantic | collected 2013-07 | reverse complement strand
GGCAGCGTCAGATGTGTATAAGAGACAGCTTAACAGTTTGCCTTCTATGTTGAAGATTTTGATTTTTAGATTTTCTGTGGTGTTTTGGGCAGTAATAAAGAGTTCGTTTTTGGCGGGGTTGGGGTGGATGGAATATGTGGCAGCTTTATTATCATTTAGCCCTGCAGTACAATCCTCTGAGTATGTGACCAAAGCTTCCCATTCTGAATAAGGAAATTGATTGTTTTGGGCCGCAACCACATCATCTACCATAAAACATGGGAAGGGTTCGCAAAAACCCCCACCATCAACAGAACATTCCACAAAAACATCGGTAAGGATTGTATTATTGCCTGAACGCAAATCAGCAGTGTGTAAAAACTCTAAATTTATCAATTGAAGCTTCTGGAGCATATTGTTTTGAGTCAAATCCAAATATTCTATACCATGATTTGCACTAGGTGAAGGATCCCCAAGCACAAGTTCCAAAAGATTTGTGTTATGTGTTAAATCTAATTCTGAGAGAAAGGAATAACTACTGCGCAGAAGTTCCAAATTCACATTATTGGATACATCAATTTCCGTAAGCCATAAGCTATGGTCAAAAATAAGCTCCTTTAAAGCTAAATTTTGCGAAAAAGTTAAAGACTGTACTTGGTTGGAAGACACATCCAAAATTTCCAGCGCAGCAAATCCTTCAATACCAGTAAGGTCTTGGATTCCCTTATTGTTAATATTAAGACTGGTTACAGTTTCAATATCACTTGTAAGCACCTGTCCGTTAACGATGCCATCGCTGTCGATGCCCAGATCAATGAGGGCCTGTTCAAAATTGGGGTCTGGGATTTGTGTAATTTGTGCAAAAGCTGTTGTGCTAAGGGCCAATATGAGTATGGTTATAAAGGTTTTCATTGCTTTATGAAAATTTAATGACTGTACGTGAAGCCTTGTGGCGTGTGGGCGTGTGGGCGTGTGTTTTCATACTTTGGTCGATTAAAGTTAGTTGAATTCCTAAAATTATCCTAAAATTATTACATATAAAACAGGATTTTCCCTGTTTATTACACAGGGTTTTTCCTGTACTGTTGCATTATTTTTCCTACAAAAAAGAAAACCTTTGGAAGAAGTATCTACCAAAGGTGTTAATGTGTTTTAAAATAAAAAGGTCTCGACTCTAGTTTACCCTGAGCGAAGTGGAAGGACTCGACCGGACATTTTTTTCAGAAATTTATTCCTTCACGATTTTTCTAACCGTTTTTTTCCCTTCGGAAGAAATAATGGCTAGGTACATGCCCGTTTTTAGGGATGCTATGTTTAGCTCGGCATTTTTAGCTAAAGGAGCGGTTTCCACTACTTTTTTTCCCAAGAGGTCATAAAGAATAATACTTTCAATTTGTGAATTGGCTTTAATATATAATTGGTTGGCTGTAGGGTTTGGGTATATTGAAATATTTGAACGATCCAACTCTTCAATACCCAAATTTGTATTCACTCCAAAAATAGTTTCATAGGTGTTTCCTCCAAATTCAGCAGTAATGGTATAGACACCATCTGGCCAGCTGCCATCTACCGGGTATTCCCATTGGGCATAGGCACCTGTGTAAAAAGGCCAAGGCGATGTAAATACATAATCATAAAGTACTGAATTATCCGGTCTTTTTACTATAATATGGGTATCGCTATCTGTTTGTAGGTCTCGGTAAAAAATTCGAAAATAAACCGTTTCTCCAGGTTCAAAATTAAGTTCTTCATAGGTATTCTCTACCACGCCACATTCATCATCAAAGTTGGTGGAATTATGGGTGGAAAGTTTATTAATTTCGGGAACGTAATAGTCTGGCTGGTCTACAAACCAACTCACGGCATTCATACTGTTACAGGGACCTTCATAAGGGTCTATTAAGTTATTGTTTGCATCATAAATTTCAAAATGCAAATGTGGAATGGTACTGCTGCCGGAGCTACCCGCAGCGCCCAAATATTCACCTTCTGCAACGGTATCACCAATATTTTTAGAGGTGATGGCACCGTCCTTAAAGTGCCAATACCATGCTTGGGAACCATCGGAATGTTCTATGATGATGCCATTCCAGTTGGGGTTGCCGTTGTTTACACAGTTTAAGTCAAAATGCCCATCACGTTTGTCGATAATAGTACCTGGGGCGGCGGCCACTATTTCCATAATTTCTTCTTGCATCCGTTTCCAGGGGTAGGGCCAAAGTACATAGTCTGTACCTTCATGGTTACCGTTTCCCCAATCATACGTACGATCGCCACATTCATAATCCAATAGGTTTCCATTTGGGGTCAAATTGTGATCCACTTGGTTATTGATTATGTAATAACCATAATCATCAAATCCAGCTTTGGGCCTAATGGGCAGGATAAATAAAGGATGTCCTCCCCGATGTTGAAATGCATTTGGGTTTTTCTGGAGTATTAATTGCTTATTTAGTGTGATTTTGTCGCGTAATTCTTGCCGTTGTGCATCTGTAATACACTCGTTTTTTTCAATATTGGCAAGGTGAAACGAAGGATTTGAGGGCGGTAGTATTATTTCTGTGTTTTGGGAAATCATGAATGTAGAAATCCCAAGAAAAAAATAAAGTAATATTGCTTTCATAGTTTTGAAATTTTAAGGATTATATCTTTCTGAACATTCTTACATCGTATTGCAAAGCGGGATGTTATCAATAAACCGAAACTTTTTTTGCAGTTGGGTACTTATAAATAGAAAAACTACTTTTTTTAAATCCTTCCATAGCATCAATAATTTTCTTTATTTTTGCCACAGCAAACCCAAACTATGCAGTACAAAAGAATTCTTTTAAAACTTTCTGGCGAGGCCTTGATGGGCGAACAGCAATACGGAATAGATGCCGTTCGACTTAAGGAATACGCCCACGAAATAAAACAGATAACCGATAAGGGAGTGGAAGTGGCCATCGTTATTGGCGGCGGAAATATTTTTAGAGGTTTGTCCGGAGCGAGCAGTGGGATGGACCGCGTGCAGGGCGACCATATGGGGATGCTTGCTACCGTAATCAACGGTTTGGCATTGCAAAGTGCCCTTGAGAATGAAGATGTGCCCACACGCCTGCAGAGCGCCATTAACATTAATGAGGTTGCGGAGCCTTTTATCCGCAGGAAAGCAATCAGACATTTGGAGAAAGGCCGCGTTGTTATTTTTGGCGGAGGAACTGGGAATCCTTATTTTACCACAGATTCGGCGGCGGTTTTAAGAGCTATTGAGATAGGTGCCGATGTTATTTTGAAGGGAACCCGAGTAGATGGAATCTATACCAGCGACCCAGAAAAGGATAAGCTGGCAACAAAATTTGATTTTATCAGTTTTGAGGATGTATTGCAGAAAGGTCTGAAAGTGATGGATACAACGGCCTTTACCCTAAGCCAGGAGAATGAGCTGCCAATCATTGTTTTTGATATGAACACGAAAGGAAATCTACTAAAAGTTGTTTCCGGTGAAAAGATTGGAACTAAAGTGAATTTGTAAAAAACTGCCACGAATACACTAATAATTTATTCGTGCATTCGTGGTAAAAAAATATTGAATTTTGAATATTGAATCTTATGGAAGACGAAATAGATATTATAATTGAAGGCACAAAAGAAGCTATGGGCAATGCCTTAAAGCATCTTGAAAAGGAATTGGTAAACATTCGTGCCGGCAAGGCTTCACCTTCTATGGTAGGTAGTGTGATGGTAGATTATTACGGTAGCCCTACGCCTTTGAGCCAAGTAGCAAACGTGAGCACGCCAGACGGGATGACCATTAGTATACAGCCTTGGGAAAAGCAAATGATTCCCGAAATAGAGCGCGGAATCCATCTTGCCAATATAGGTTTCAATCCTATGAACAATGGAGAAAGTGTGATCATTAACGTACCACCACTGACCGAAGAGCGCAGAAGGGAGTTGGCAAAGCAAGCCAAAGCTGCTGCAGAAGAGGCAAAAATTGGTGTACGTAATGATAGAAAGGTAGCTAACCACGATCTAAAAGGGTTGGATATTTCGGAAGATTTGAAAAAAAGCCTTGAGGACGATATCCAGGAAATGACCGATGCGCACATCAAAAAAATTGATGAAATCTTGGCCAAGAAAGAAAAGGAAATAATGACGGTGTAATACACATTTCGTTAAACTAAATATAATAAAGCGGCATAATAGCCGCTTTCTCTTTACTTTTAAATGGTTACAAACCAAGCCTTCCGAATGCGAAAACTTCTTTTTCCTGTCTTTTTCAGTATTGCCTTTTTTGCCTTTGCGCAGGAGCCGGCAATAAAAACTGATAAGGACACCATCGCGGGGGTTGAGGACAAAAAAGACCATCCACTTTCCTCAGGATATTATCCTATAGGTTTTTTTGACATTGACCTAAAGACCCTAATTAAGCTAAACAATTATGAAGGACTGCGTTTGGGCATTGGGGGATTGACCAATGACAGACTTTTTAAGAATTACAAATTTGGCGGGTACTATGCTTATGGTTTTAAGGACAAAACCTCTAAATATGGGGTAGGTGTTAGCGCTCGAGTTAACAAAGAAAAGAAGGCTTGGCTAAGTGTATATTATGCCGATGATGTAAAAGAAATTGGAACTTTTGATTATTTGACCGATGCGCGTGTTTATTCCATCTTTGAACCTCGCCTTGTTAACATCACCCAATTTTATAAATACCGAAAATGGTATACGAGTATTGCGAGTGAACTTTCACCAAAAATATTGGCAGAAGTTCGTTTGGAACACAGCAATGTGGAAAATATTGAAAACTATTATTACATACACGATGGTGTACCCTACAGAAATTACCAGTTGGCAGAGGCAACGGTTTCTTTCAGAATTAGTCCGAAGACAAATTTCTTTACAAATGAAGACGGCACGAAAGAGTATTTTGATGGTTTTCCGAAAATAAGTGCGCAGATTACCCAAGGGGTGAAAGATGTGGTGGAAAGCGATTTTACCTATACCAAATTTGGGTTGAAGTTGGATTATTACATAAAGCGCACCGATCTTTCATCAACCAATATTCTGTTGGAAGGATCGTTGGCAACGGGCGATGTTCCGCTTACGCATTTATTCCACTCATATCCCAACCAACCTACGAAGGACGAGGTGTTGCAGCGTTTTTCGGTGGCGGGCGTACAGAGTTTTGAAACGATGTATTTTGGTGAATTCTTTTCAGATAGACTTACAACCTTACAGGTAAAACACAGCTTGCGCAGGTTCAAGTTAACGGAAAAATGGAAGCCCGAACTGGTACTCATTACGCGCCACGCTTTGGGCGATATGCGTAATAGGGATCAACACTTTGGAATTCCTTTTAACACGCTGGATCAGCTTTATAACGAAACTGGTTTTGAAATAAATAAAATTCTCTTTGGGTTTGGGCTTAGCGGGGCTTACCGTTATGGGTACTACAACCTACCTAAATTCTCAGATAATATTTCTTTTAAGTTTACTTTTTATTTAAAGGTTTAACCTGTTTTTAGTTACCATTTGTGGGTTGTGTGATTTTTATGGACGGCATCATTTACTTCGAAGGACGGCATCTTTGGGTAAAAAAATGCCGTCCTTTGAAAACTGCGGTTCTTATAAAGGTTTTGAAAGACTTCATATAACATTTTCCTCCTCTTAAATTACCCTCAAAATAAATTCCTTACTTATTGCAAATACGTACCTTTGCCAAGTCTATAAAAAATTGCTTTGAACAAACTTTTCAGCATTGGGTTTTGGAGCTGGGTGGCCCGCTTTATTTTACGGAACCGTACCGGGATTTTAATAGTCATTGCAGGTCTTACGGTGCTGTTGGCCCTACAGTGGAAAAACATGCGCTTCACCTATACGGAGGCAAATTTACTTCCGGATGACCACCCCATTAACCTTGAATACGATCAGTTTCTTTCGCATTTTGGCGAGGAAGGCAACTTGATTGTTATGGGAGTGAAGGATTCTTCCATTTTTACACCTGAAAAGTTTAAGGCGTGGAACCAACTTTCCAAAGACATAAGTGAGTATAATGAGGTGGAGCTTACCCTATCGGTTGGCAACCTCCAAAAACTGGAAAAGAAAACCGATACTACCGGCTTTGCACTGGTGCCTTTTATGAAGGATTCGGTTTTTACGGATGCCAAGCTTGCTACGTATAAAGACGAGCTTTTTAACAGGCTTCCATTTTACGATGGGCTTATTTATAGCCCCGATAAACAGAGCATTCGTTCTGCTATTTACATGAAGAAAGATATTGTAAATACGCCTGCGCGAAAGGATTTTGTGATAAACGATTTAATCCCGCTCATTAAAAATTTTGAGGAAAAAACGGGCGTAACAGTATATACTTCGGGGATGCCGTATATACGCACCTTGAATTCACAGAGTATAATCGACGAGATCGGGTTGTTCATTGGCGCAGCGCTTTTTGTTACCTCTCTTATCTTTTTCTTCTTCTTCCGCTCTTGGCGTGCTACGTTTATATCTATGTGTACGGTAATTATCGGGGTGATGTGGGCTTTCGGCTTTTTGGGCCTGATGCATTATGAAATTACAGTGCTTACGGCCCTTATTCCACCTTTGATAATTGTAATCGGGATTCCGAACTGTATTTTCCTCATAAACAAATACCAGCAAGAGATAAAACTTCACGGAAACCAAGCAAAATCATTACAACGGGTAATTGCAAAAGTAGGGAACGCTACCCTAATGACGAACCTTACAACAGCATCGGGGTTTGCTACTTTTATTTTGGTGAAGAGCGAGCTGTTGAGCGAGTTTGGTATTGTGGCCTCCATTAATATTGTAGCCATCTTTTTACTGAGTTTGCTTATTATACCGATTATCTACAGTTATATGTCGGTACCCAAGGACAAGCACTTAAAACACTTAAACAAAACGTGGATAAATGGTTTTGTGAATTGGATTGAGCGTATGGTGAAGGAACGTCGCATCACCATTTATATTTCGGCGGTGCTATTGCTTTGCGGAAGCATCATTGGAATTTACAATATTAAAATTTCCGGTAGCCTTATTGAGGATATGCCGAAGAATACTGGTTTTTTTGAAGATATCCGCTTTTTTGAGAAAGAATACGAAGGCATTATGCCTTTGGAAATAATGGTGGACACAAAGAAGAAAAAGGGCGTTATGAGCCTTTCCACCTTAAAACGAATTGACCAACTTCAGGACCATATTAAGGAAATCCCTGAGTTTGCGAAGCCACTTTCTGTAGTTGAATTGGTGAAATATTCCAAACAAGCGTATTACAATGGCAACCCCGAATATTACCAATTGCCCAACAGCCAAGAAAAGAATTTTATACTCAGCTATGCGAAAAGCAGCAATACAGATACGAACCTCTTAAACAGTTACGTGGACAGCACAGGCCAGTTTGCGCGCATCACTACGTTTATGAAAGATACTGAGCCAGACAGGTTTGGACGCATTGAAGAGGATCTGCATCGGGAAATTGACAAAGTTTTTCCGCCGGAACGTTACGATGTTTCAGTAACTGGCAAAGCTTTGGTGTTCCAAAAAGGAACGCATTATTTGGTAAACAATTTGATACTTTCCCTTTCGCTCGCCATTTTCCTGATTGCCTTGTTTATGGCGTGGATGTTTCGCAGTTTTAAAATGATTTTGATTTCCCTGATCCCAAACCTGCTCCCATTGATAATAACGGCTGGAGTCATGGGCTTTGTGGGCGTTCCCATAAAACCTTCCACTATTTTAGTGTTCAGCATTGCCTTTGGAATTTCGGTGGACGATACCATTCACTTTCTCGCAAAGTACAGACAAGAACTAATAGCAAACAATTGGAAGATCAAAAAATCTGTTTTTGCGGCTCTGCGCGAAACTGCGGTAAGTATGTTTTATACTTCCATTGTACTTTTCTTTGGTTTTTCAGTATTTACGATATCCAGTTTTGGGGGAACGGTGGCCTTGGGCGCGCTAGTTTCCATAACCTTACTTTTTGCTATGCTTTCCAATCTTTTGTTATTGCCCACGCTCCTACTTTCTTTGGAAAGAAGCATTGCAAACAAAGAAACGATGAAAAAACCTGCCATCGAGATTTTGACAGATGAAGAAGATGACCAATTCTGAACCTAGAATTCAGAATTCAGAATTAAAAAATTTATATTTGCTCCTCTTAAAATAAGACTATGCAATACAAAACTATAGTTGAGTTATTGAACAGCGACCCGACCCACCACGAAGTTATGGTGCGCGGATGGGTGCGCTCTTTTAGAAGTAATAGGTTTATCGCACTAAACGATGGTTCTACCATAAAAACACTACAATGTGTAGTGGATTTTGAAAATTTTGACGAAGAACTTCTCAAAAAAGTAACCGTGGGCGCCGCCATTGAAGTAAAGGGTGCGCTAGTAGAAAGCCAAGGGCAAGGGCAAACTGTGGAAATTCAAGTTTCAAAATTGACGGTTTTGGGCGAGGCCAATCCTGAAGATGTAAAGCTGACCATACTTTCACCAAAACGACACTCCCTGGAGACTTTGCGTGAACAGGCCCATTTGCGAATTAGGACCAACACATTTGGCGCAGTAATGCGTATGCGCTCCAAACTTGCGTTTGCAGTACACGAATATTTTCAGAAAAACGGTTTTTATTATATGCACTCTCCCGTAATCACTGGAAGCGATGCCGAAGGTGCGGGTGAAATGTTCCGCGTTTCTACTTTGGATGCCAAAAATCCGCCGCTTGATGAAAACGGAAATGTAAATTACAAAGAAGATTTCTTCGAAAAAGAATCAAATCTTACTGTGAGCGGACAATTGGAAGCCGAAACCTATGCGATGGCGCTTGGAAAGGTCTATACCTTTGGGCCAACATTTAGGGCTGAAAATTCAAATACCAGTCGCCACTTGGCGGAATTCTGGATGATAGAGCCAGAGGTTGCATTCAATGATCTGGATGCAAATATGGATTTGGCAGAAGATTTCATCAAGTATGTAATAAATTTTGCCTTGGAAAACTGTGCAGACGATCTTGAATTTCTTGAGAGCCGCTTGTTAGAGGAAGAAAAGAACAAGCCACAGGACGAGCGCAGCGAAATGAAACTTCGCGAGAAGCTTCGTTTTATTTTGGAGAACAATTTTAAAAGAGTAAGCTATACCGAAGCGATAGATATTCTGAAGCGTTCCAAGCCCAACCAGAAGAAAAAATTTAAATATATAATTGAAGAATGGGGAGCCGATCTGCAAAGTGAGCACGAGCGCTTTTTAGTTGAAAAACACTTTAAATGCCCTGTTATTCTGTTTGATTATCCTGCAAATATCAAGTCATTCTATATGCGTTTAAATGATGACGGCAAGACCGTTCGCGCAATGGATGTGCTTTTCCCTGGCATTGGTGAGATTGTGGGCGGATCGCAACGTGAGGAACGTTATGATGTTTTATTGGAAAAAATGAAGGCCATGAATATTGATGAAAAAGAACTATACTGGTATTTGGACCTTCGTAAGTTTGGAACCGCCGTGCACAGTGGCTTTGGCCTTGGTTTTGAGCGCTTGGTACAGTTTACCACGGGAATGGGAAACATTCGTGATGTGATTCCTTATCCACGTACTCCGGGCAATGCGGAATTCTAAGCAACAAAAACATAAGATTGTATTAAAACTGGCTACTTAATCATTTTAGTAGCTGGTTTTTTTTAACTTTATGAAGTAGTAAATAGATTTATGTTAAAGCAGCAATTAAATTTTAAACTTTCCCAAAAATTATCTCCCCAACAGATACAGTTGATGAAGATGATTCAACTGCCCACGCAGGCTTTTGAGCAACGTATTGCACAGGAACTTGAGGAAAATCCTGCTTTGGAAGGCGGAAAAGAGGAAAGCGAAAACTTTGATGATGAATTTAGCAATGATGAATTTGACGACAACTATGACGAAGGCAATGAAGTAATTGAAACGGACATAAACGTTGATGATTATTTAAGTGATGATGAGGTGCCAAGTTATAAACTCTCCGCAAACAATTACAGCGCAGATGATGAGGAACGGCAAATGCCTTATGCTGCCGGAACATCGTTTACACAATATTTAATGCAACAATTGAATACCTATAGGCTCGACGAAGAAGAAAAGGAGATTGCGCAGTTTTTGGTGGGCAGTGTGGACGAAAGCGGTTACATACGTCGTGAGCTTCAAGATATTGTGGATGATTTGGCATTTACTCAAAACGTTTATACATCGGAAGATAAGGTTGAAAAAGTTTTAAAAGTAGTTCAAGAGCTAGACCCAGCTGGCGTTGCGGCACGCGATCTTCAGGAATGTTTGTTGATTCAATTGGAGCGAAAGGAACAAACACCTTCTGTGGCGTTGGCCATTGATATTTTGGATGATTCTTTCGATCATTTCAGCAAAAAGCATTATAAAAAACTTATTCAGAAGTTTGATATTACCGAAGACCAACTTAGGGATGCGATTCACGAAATAGAAGGACTGAACCCCAAACCGGGCGGCACCTATTCTGGAAACAATAGAATTGTGGAGCATGTGGTGCCTGATTTTGCCATAAAGATTGTTGACGGAGAGCTTGATTTAACTCTAAACGGAAGAAATGCCCCAGAGCTTCACGTGAGTCATGATTACACAAATATGCTAAAGGGCTACAAAGAGTCTAAAGAAAAGTCAAAAGCGCAGAAAGACGCTGTTATGTTTATTAAGCAGAAGCTTGATGCCGCCAAATGGTTTATAGATGCCATAAAACAGCGTCAGCAAACCCTCTTTGTAACTATGAATGCCATTATGCACCATCAGGAGGAGTATTTTTTGACCGGGGACGAGCGCAAGCTAAAACCGATGATTTTGAAAGACATTGCTGATAAAATCAATATGGACGTTTCAACGGTTTCGCGTGTAGCAAATAGTAAATATGTTGATACGCCCTACGGAACAAAATTAATAAAGGAATTTTTCAGTGAATCGATGAAAAACGATCAAGGAGAAGATGTCTCTACAAGAGAGATAAAGAAAATTCTTGAGATAACCATTTCCGAAGAAAACAAAAGAAAACCCCTAACTGATGATAAACTGGCAAAAATATTATTGGAAAAAGGATACCCCATAGCACGCCGCACCATTGCCAAATATCGAGAACAGCTGGATTTGCCAGTAGCTCGCCTCCGAAAAGAAATTTAATGAGATTTTTCCTAAAAGCTGCATCTTATATATTTCATCCGCTGTTGATGCCGCTTTTGGGCACTCTGCTCTATTTTAATGTTACTCCGCGATACCTTGAGCCAGAATTGATGCGTGCCAATTTGTTCGCTATTGCCATAATAACCATTTTTATACCATTGGTTGTTTTTTTCCTTCTGAAAAATTTAAGAATAGTAGAAACTATCTATTTAAAAGATGTTAGGGAGCGTAAATTTCCTTTAATGATCCAGTGCATTCTATTATTGCTTATCATAAAAATGATATTTGATCCTTATGAGGATCCGGAACTGTATTATTTCTACGTCGGTATGTTATTCTCAGCCTTTAGCGCACTAGTAATGGTTCTTTTTAGAATAAAAGTGAGTTTACATCAAATGGGTGTAGCTGGTATTTTGATGTTTCTTGTGGGGCTTAGTGCTCACTTTAAAATAAACCTCTTGGTAACCATAAGCTTCTTCTTATTTGTAAATGGATGGGTAGCTTCATCGCGACTAAATAGTGATTCCCACACCTATTCTGAACTGGGTATTGGTCTATTGCTGGGCGCTATCCCACAGCTGATACTTTTCAATCTTTGGCTATAGGATATAAAACAGCAATCCAACCTTTAGTGCTCTAAAATCAACACTTTCCCCATCTACCGTAACAGCATCCTTAAAGAAAGGATTTATACTATAAGAAGCAAAGAAATTAAAGGAATTGTATCCTAGACTAATCGTAGCTGAGAGCCTTAAAGGGTCAAATTCTGGAATTTTAGTTTGATTTACATTATTATTGGTTTGTTTGAAAGTTGCCTTGTACCAATATGCATATCCTACTCTAAAACCTGTATACACTCTCCAAAACTTATAAGTTGATGGTGTTGATGTTCGCCATCTAAACTCTACAGGAGCTTCTATTATTGCCATATTAAAGCGGTTTCGGGTATAATCTACATTATCATCGAGAACCCTAAAAATGGTTTCATCATTGGCTGTTTCACCTATAAAAAGATTTTGCCCCAATTGATCAATTGCCAACCCTGCACCAATAGCAATTGCAAGGTTTCGTTGCTTATTAATGGGCATATCCCTTAAAAAGCCAAATTGTATTCCTCCCGAAAGACCACGAATATTGCCATCTGACGGAAGATTAAGGGGGAGATTATAGGTAACCCCTATATAAAACTGGTCCTCTCTATATAAAGAATCAACTGCGGGAGGTGGAATGGTGTCCTGCGCCATGGTTTCAAAAGAAACTAGAACCAAGAAAAGTGTGAAAAATATTTTTAACGCTCTTTGCATACGTATCAAAGATAATTGTATTTTAAAAATATGAAGAATAAAAAACGCCTTGAACCAAAATATTCGGCACAAGGCGTTTTTAAAATAAGTCGATTGTTATTATGGATTTATTTCATTTCCAGGGGTAGTAATGTAAATAATCTTAAGCATATTTAAATCACGTAATTCCTGTTTAATATCAGTTACCATTCCAGTATTTGTTTTTTCATCTACTTTAAGGGCCACCATTACTTTATCCTGAAGTTCAGGGAGTAATTTTTGTCGTGCTTCGGTCAAAGCGAATTTGATATTGGATAAATCTGTGTATTTATCGCCAATTTGAATTTTAGCTTCGGAACCATACTTGTCCTGATATCTTGAACTTGGCTTTCCTGCATAAATATATACAGAACGGTCTTTTTTCAATTTCTCAACCTGATCTGCTTTTGGCAATTTGTTCTGAACAAGCAAATTGTCGTCGCGCAGTACTGTTACAACCATAAAGAAGAACAGTAGCATAAATACAATATCCGGAAGGGATGCTGTAGAAATGGCTGGCAATCCGCCGTCTTTTTTCTTTTTAAATTTTGACATACTCTTTGTGTTATTGTCCAGATTTTTTTGGTTCCGCTTCTGAAAGTTTTAGTGGGAATAATTTTTGTACGTTCTCCAATTTTTCCTGTAATGCTTCCTTGGCAGCTTCCCCTTTTATCTTTCCTTCATCAAGATCTTTACTCTTTTCGGTAAATTTCCATCCGTATAATCTTTCTGATTCCCTATCTCTTAAAAAATTGTATGCTGCCACCAATTCATTTTGAACGGCAATGTACATTTTATAGGAGGTAAGTCTATCGTTCTGAACAGATATTACTGCCTTATCTGGGTTATCAGATGATTCTGGGTCACGTTTCCCTTTGCAATAATTGCAATATTCTGGGCTTCCGGAAGGAGCTCCGCCATTGTCAAGAAAAGCGATTGCGGCCTGACGGAGATCTTTAAGCTCCATCAATTTTTCTTCAACCAATAATTGATCGCTCCTGTTTACATTTACTATGAACAGGTTTTTTTCTTTAATTTTTGGCGGGTCAACAACATCTTCCTTAGGGGGCAGCTGTCGCGCAATTCCTTTATCTTTTTCAATGGTAGTGGTTACCAAGAAAAAGATAAGCAATAGGAAAGCGATGTCAGCCATCGACCCTGCGTTTACTTCGGGTGTTGCTCTTCTTGCCATTATTTTGTTACTTTTTTAATTCCGCTGAAAACCATGGAGCCTACAGCAAGTATTGCTAGTATATAAAAAGCATATAGTCCTGTTCCAACCCATTTTGAGCCGCTTTCTGAAAGCATTTCGCCTTCCTGCATTGGCATTGGGTTTCCGTCTGCCAGAACGTATGCAATTACTACTATAAGTAGAAAAGCTCCAACAGATATTAATGTGTTTTTTATGTTTCCTGCGAAAATTCCTTTTAGTACAAAGAATAAAACAAATACAATTGTTATAGCAAATGTAATATAAGCAACATACAAGAAACCATCAACGCCTTCGCCGGTTGCTGATACAGCCTCATCACCTTTAGCGATGATCATTGCAAGAAAAATAACTCCCGCAACGCCTAGAAGCAACGCTACTATTTTTAAAATTTTATGTAATGCCATCTTGTGGTTTGTTTAGATTTTGTTTTTTTGTTTGTAGTCGAACAACATATCGATCAATGTGATAGAAGCATCTTCCATACTGTTTACGATACTATCAATTTTAGCGATAATATAGTTGTAGAAAATTTGAAGTATAATAGCCACGATCAAACCAAATACGGTTGTTAAAAGCGCCACTTTAATACCTCCTGCCACAAGTGATGGGTTCATATCACCAGCTGCCTGAATTTTATCGAATGCAATAATCATCCCGATTACCGTACCCATGAAACCAAGCATAGGAGCCAAAGCGATGAAAAGTGAAATCCAAGATACATTCTTCTCCAATTGACCCATCTGTACGCCACCGTAGGCAACAACAGCTTTTTCAGCAATGTCAATACCTTCGTGGGCACGATCTAGACCTTGGTAATAAATGGAGGCAACAGGACCTTTTGTGTTTCTGCACACTTCTTTTGCAGCTTCAATTCCGCCACTGTTTAATGCGTCTTCCACATCCTGAGCCAATTTTTGAGTATTGGTGGTAGAAAGGTTAAGGTAGATAATTCTTTCAATAGCAATTGCCAATCCAAGAATTAAACACAGCAATACGATTCCCATAAATCCAGGACCACCCTCTACAAAACGTTCTTTCAGTTCTTGGTGAAATCCTTTTTCAGGTTCTGCTGCAGTAGTAGTTTCATCTTGTATAAAAGAAACTGTGGCTGCTGTTACCAATGCTTGAGAGCTAGTTGGCATTGTTTGCGCTGTTGCAGCGTTCGCGTTTAATGTGCCTACAAATACCATTGCGGCAACCGCCATAATAGAAAATAATTTTTTCATTGCTATCGACTTAAAGTTTGTTTTTAGTTAAAGGTTTAAAGATATAAAATAATTTAGTTAATCTGCAAGAATATTAATTGACAGTACAAATGAGTTAATTAATACACTGTTACGTTTGTTGCAGAGAGGAAGGGATTCGAACCCTCGATACGCTTGTGGCGTATACACACTTTCCAGGCGTGCGCCTTCGACCACTCGGCCACCTCTCTCTATAATTTCAGCCATTTTTTTGAATGGAGTGCCAAATATCAAAAAAAAAACAACGCTATAAAATAATTTAAGCGGTTAATTTATTGCATTTCTCCACGTAAAGAGGTTTCAAAGATGGTTTTGAAGCTATTAGCCGAAATTTTCTGACCCAACAAATACATCAATTTTGCCAAGGATGCTTCTGTAGTACAATCTTTTGCGCTTATTACACCTATTTTTTTTAATTCAGTACTGGTTTCATATAGCCCCATATTCACGCTCCCGCCCGAACATTGGGTAACGTTTATAACGGGAATGCCCTTTTTTATTACGGCTTTTAGCGAATTAATAAACCAATCGGCGTTGGTAACATTGCCTGCTCCATAGGTTTCCAGCACCAATCCTTTCATATCTGGATAGTCAAAAAGATATTTAATTGTGGCCTCATCAATGCCTGGAAACATTTTAACAAGCAGAATGTTGCTCTCCAAACTTTTATGGACCTTCAGTTTTTTTCTTCTATTCGGCCTGTAAAGTGCTTCGTTGTTTACAACCAAATGTACACCGCTTTGCACCAGCTCAGGATAATTTAGCGAAGCAAATGCCTCAAAATGCTCGGCATTAATTTTTGTGGTCCTGTTTGCACGATATAATTTGTATTCAAAATAAAGACAGACCTCAGCAATTTTTGAAACTCCTTTTTCTTGAAGCGATGCAATTTGAATAGAAGTTATCAAATTCTCCTTTGCATCTGTGCGAAGATCGCCAATGGGAAGCTGAGATCCTGTAAAAATCACAGGTTTTCCCAAATTTTCTAACATAAAACTTAAAGCCGAAGCGGTGTAACTCATCGTATCGCTCCCGTGTAGTACCACAAACCCATCCATCTTTTCATAATTCTCTTCAATGATAGTTGCAATATCCACCCAGTATTCGGGATTCATATTTGAACTGTCAATTGGTTTTTTAAAAGAAGTAGTTGTAATACTGCAATCCAAGAGTTTCAGTTCGGGAATATGGTTCAGCAGTTCATCAAAATTGAAGTTGCGCAACGCACCGGTTTCAAAATCCTTTATCATCCCGATGGTTCCACCTGTATATATAAGGAGTATGTTGGGTTGGGTTTTCATTTTGGCATACAATTTATATTTATGAAATTCCAAATGTTAAAATTCCAAATTCCAAAGTTCAACTTTTTTGGAATTTGGTACTTGTTTTTTGGAATTTAAATTTTAAATACCACTTTAGAATTTTCAGTGGTGATTTTTGCTATCTCTTCTTCCGAAACATTATAAATCTCCGAAAGTTTTTTACAGACCAATGTCAAATAGCTACTTTCGTTACGCTTTCCGCGAAAGGGTGCGGGGGCAAGATAAGGCGAATCGGTCTCCAAAACGATATGCTTTAAAGGGATTTGATCCAAAAAAGTATCTATTTTTCCGTTTTTAAAAGTAACCAGTCCCCCAATACCCAGTTTCATATTAAAAGACAATGCACGTTGCGCCTGTTCAAAAGTTCCGGTAAAGCAATGAAAAATTCCGAAGAGATCATCGCCCTTTTCGGTTTCCAAAACTTCAAAAATTTCATCAAAAGCATCTCGGCAATGGATTACAATGGGCAGCTTGTATTTTTTGGCCAATTGTATTTGCCTTTTGAAAGCAATCTGCTGTATTCCCAAAGTAGATTTATCCCAATAAAGATCAATGCCTATTTCGCCCACGGCGTAAAAATTTCTTTTTTTAAATTGTTCTTCAACGTGCGCCAATTCTTCTTCAAAATTCTCTTTCACCGAAGTGGGATGCAGCCCCATCATCAAATAGACATTTTCAGGATATTGTTTTTCCAGTGCATACATCGCTTCCGTATAACCAGAATCAATTGCCGGGATGAAAAAACGTTTTATGCCAGCATCAAAGGCACGTTGCATTATTCTCTTTCGGTCCTCGGCAAAGGCATCGCTGTATAAATGGGTATGGGTATCTGTAAGCATAACTGCAAAGCTACTTATTTTGTTTGCTATCTTTACACAAAAAAGCTGATGCAGTTACGCAAATTTATTGAAGCCGAGGGTTTTTACCGTATACCGTTAAAAAGGCTTGCCACCGGCCATTATCTTTTTTCGGCAAAAATCAATGGTGTTTCGGGCAACTTTATTTTGGACACCGGTGCTTCCACGAGCTGTGTTGGCTTTACCGATAGCGCCCATTTTTTATTGATAAGCGAGGAGAGTATTATTAAAGCTGCCGGGGCCGGGGCCATAAATATGGAAACCATGCTCTCTCGCGGAAATAAATTTAACATTAAGGACTGGAACGTTAATAACATGGATTTTGTACTCTTTGATCTTTCACACGTAAACGCCGCACTTCAGCAAGTAAATGAAAACGCCATTCACGGGATAATTGGTGCAGATTTTTTAAAACAGCACAGAGCGGTAATTGATTATGGCAGAAATTGTTTTTACGTTAAATAGAATGATTGCCGATATGTTTATTTCCAATAATTTAAGTACTTTTATCTTTCTTCTGAAATAAACTTTTTTGTGCTGAAAAAAATTTTTGCATTACTTTTCCTTTTTACGCTTTACTCAATTTCAGGGTATGGCCAGAATATTTCACATTATGAAAAGATTGTAAATACGACCTCTAACAAACAGGAGAAGCTTACAGCGCTGGACAGTTTATTAAAACGTACTTACTCAAAAGACACAGATGCCTTCATTAAATACAGCCTACAATATATAGATCTTGCCCAGGAATTGGACAGCATAGAGCTGGCGGCAAAAAAAGCAATGAACCTTCAGTATCCGCTTACCAATTATGCGAATGATCCATTGAATGCAATTACCGTTATCAATAGCGTTTTGGCCCGCAAATACAAAATAGAGGACAGCCTTTTATTAGGTGGATTATATATGAAACGCGGTAGTGCCAATACCAAGGTAGACCTTAAAAGAGCAATCGAGGACTACAACGTGGCATTAGAAAATTTTTCATCAAAAGATACTATGAATATTGCGGATACTTATCTTTTTAGAGGGCAGGCATATTCACAAATGGGGAAATTTGTACTTGCCGGTGAAGACTTCACCCGAGCCTATACCTTATATGAGCTTAAACAGGAATACGATTACATGGTTTATGCCCAACAGGGCATCATCAGCATGTTCAGTATGAATGGCTTTCACCAAAAAGCCAAGATAGAGCGCGATGCATTAATTGAGAAAATGAAGAGTTTGGGGCTCAATCGATTTTTATCCTATGAATATTACAACCAAGCCCTTGATTATAAAAAAATGGGCAATCGCGATTTAGAGCATAAGGCACTACTGATGGCCGAAAAGAGCTTTGAGCGTGACAATTCAAATAAATCTACCTATATAGGAATTCATTCTCGGCTTATTGAATATTATTGCGAACAAAATCAAATCATTGAAGCCAAAAAACATCTGGATCAATTGGAAGCCTTAGATTTTGACCTTTCAGGAAATCCCCCTGCCGAACTGAACTTTTTGGGCGGAAAAGCCAAATATCTACAGACCATCGGCAACTATGAAGTTGCATTAGCGCTGGCAAAGAAAAAACTAGAGATTGCCAAAAGTTTGGGAATGGAGGATGAAATCATGGGAACGTATTCCTTTTTATCAGAAATCTATTATGATATGGGAGAATACAAAAAAAGCATTGAAAACAACCAAGCTTCCGCCGCCATAAAAGATTCCATTTACAACCGAAGTACTGCAAATGCCCTCGCATATTACCAAACGCTTTATGAAACTGAAAAAAAGGAAAAAGAACTGGTAGAAAAAACAACCAGCATAAGCCTTTTGGAAAAAGATAATGAAAGTTTCAAAAAAGCGATGCTTTTCGGGGGTATTGCCATTCTTCTGGGTTTTGGACTTATTCTTTTGTACAGAAACCAAAGACACTTAAAGAGCAATAAAGTTCTTCAGGAAAAATTCAGCCAGGAGCTGCTCATTTCGCAGGAAGGGGAACGCCGGAGGATTTCAAAGGACCTTCACGATGGCATCGGGCAACAATTGTTGGTCATCAAAAACAAGTTGATGAGCAGTGGCGATGCAGACACCAAAAAAATGGTTGACCACACCATTGAGGAAGTTCGGGCCATCTCGCGCGATCTGCATCCTTTTCAGTTACAGGAACTCGGCATCACCAAGGCAATTGAGTATACCATAAACCAAATAGATGAAAACACAACACTTTTCATTTCTGCTGAAATTGACAACATAGATGATATATTCTCAAAAGAAGACGAAGTGAATATTTATAGAATCATTCAAGAAAGCCTGAGCAATATCCTTAAACACGCAAATGCAGAGGCAGGCAAGGTTTCAATAAAAAAGTTTGCCAACAATATCCTGATATCCATACGTGACAATGGTGTAGGTTTTGATTTTGCCGAAAAATATCAGGATGTAAAATCTTTAGGTTTAAAAACACTTTTGGAACGTACAAAATTCTTAAAAGGCCAAATGAAGGTAACCTCTAAAAAAGACACCGGCACTGTGCTGGAATTTCAATTTCCATTATGAGCGAAACTACACCATCCATCATTATTGCAGACGACCATCCCCTTTTATTAAAAGGACTAAGCGACTTTTTGATAGAAAAGGGTTATAATCTATTGGGAAGCGGAAACGATGGAAGAGAAGCTTACAATTTAATCATCCAGAAAAAACCAGACATAGCCATCTTGGATATTCAGATGCCGTACATGTCTGGACTGGAGATTGCCCAACAATGCAAGGGAACCGACATTCAGACCAAAATTGTATTGATAACACTTCATAAAGAAAAGGACCTATACCAAAAGGCGCAAGAGCTTAATATCTTTGGATACATCTTAAAAGAATTCGCGCTTGAAGAAATTGAAAACTGCATTAAAACCGTTAAAGAAGGTGTTCCTTTTTTTAGCGAAAAGATAAAAGAACTTATTGGCGTGGTACTTGTGGAAGATAGCGAACTCTCCACACTTACTCCTTCAGAAAAAAAGATTTTAAAACTAATTGCCCAGGATAAAACAAATAAGGAAATAGCCTCACAACTTTTTATTTCATACAGAACGGTTGAAAAACACCGTAGCAATATCATCACAAAACTCAATATTGAACCAAAGACCAACAGCTTGCTTATCTGGGCAAAAGAGCATCATGACAAGCTGTTATAGAAACAATTATATTCTAATTGACAAAAATTACGTGTTACCACGTATTTTATTTTCCTCAGAAATTTTGGATATTTACACTATGAAAGATACAGTTTATATAAAGGATAAAGAAAAGGATTTTTCTACTACGGAAACTTCAAAAAAACCTTTAGTCGTCGCGCTGACTATCTCAATAGTATTGATTCTTTTATTAAACTTAATTACAACTATTATTTTTTATTGAGAAGATGTTTCCTAACTAACCAAAAAAATCCGGCTCTACAGGCCGGATTTTTTATTTTCATCCTTTGGTTGGAATTATAATTCCAAAGCACGCTTAACGTCATTGTCCATTAAAAGTTCTTCGGGACTTTCCAAAGCTTCTTTTATTGCCACAAGGAATCCTACAGACTCACGGCCATCAATAATTCTGTGGTCATAAGAAAGTGCCACATACATTACTGGCGCTACAACAATTCCACCATCACGCACAATAGCACGCTCAACAATATTGTGCATCCCCAAAATTGCAGATTGCGGTGGATTAATAATTGGAGTTGAAAGCATACTTCCGAAAACACCTCCGTTAGAGATTGTAAAAGTACCGCCGGTCATTTCATCAACAGTAATCTGTCCATCTCGAGCTCTAATTGCAAGTCTTTTCACTTCATTTTCAACACCTCTAAAGCTTAGATTTTCAGCATTTCTTATTACAGGGACCATCAATCCTTTTGGTCCTGAAACAGCAATTGATATATCTTTAAAATCATAGGTGATCATATAATCACCATCAATCATTGAGTTTACGTCTGGATAAAGCTCCAGCGCGCGAACCACTGCTAACGTAAAGAATGACATAAAGCCAAGGCCTACCCCATGCTTTTCTTTAAACTGCTCTTTGTATTGGTTTCGCAATTCAAAAATAGCAGTCATATCTACTTCGTTAAAAGTAGTAAGCATAGCGGTTTCATTTTTTGCTGAAACCAAACGCTCGGCAACTTTTCTACGTAGCATAGAGAGTTTTTTACGCTCACTGCCACGGCTACCAGTACCTGGAGTTCCCATAGAAGGTGTAGCATTTGAAGCGTCGTCTTTAGTTATTCGTCCATCGCGGCCACTTCCTTTTACATCTTTTGAAGAAATCCCTTTTTCGTCAAGAATTTTCTTAGCTGCAGGCGAAGGCGACCCTGTTGCATACGTTTTTTTATCTTGCTCTTGGTTGGGAGTTGATGGTTTTGAAGGAGTCTCCTTTTTGGCTTCTGCTTTTTTTGGAGATTTTTCCTTTTTTTCAGATTTTTTTTCAGCATCATCGCCGCCGGGCTTGTTCGCATCTGTGTCGATTAGGCAAACTACATCGCCTACAGCAACTGTGTCACCCTCTTCAGCTTTTAAAGTGATGATTCCGCTGGCTTCTGCCGGAAGTTCAAGTGTTGCTTTGTCACTGTCTACTTCAGCGATTGCTTGATCTTTTTCAACATAATCGCCATCTTTTACTAGCCAAGATGCTATTTCAACTTCGGTGATGGATTCTCCCGGGGATGGGACTTTCATTTCTAATGCCATACGTTCTTTAATTTATATAAACCCTGGGTTTACAATTCTTTAAATTTAATTTCTTTTTTTCTTTCTGTAAAAATTTTCAGAAAAACTATTCCATATTTTTATCAAACACGTTTTCAATCACTTTAGCGTGACGTGCTTTTGATCTCACGGTACTGCCCGCTGCAGGAGCTGCATACATTTTTCTGCTGCAAACCCTGAAATTCCTCGCTTCTTCAAAATGCATTAAAATATGAGAATAGGCACCCATATTTTTAGGTTCTTCCTGCGCCCATACCACATCGTCTGCATTTTTATACTTTTTAAGGATTTTTTTCATTTCGTCTGTTGGCAATGGGAATAATTGCTCAACACGTACCAAAGCCACATCGTCTCTTTTCAATTCTTCTCGTTTTTCAAGCAGATCGTAATAGAATTTACCGGTAAGGAATACCAATGTTTTCACTTTCGCAACTTTTGCCTCGGCATCGTCAATCACCATTTGAAAACTTCCGTTGGCTAATTCTTCTTTAGTGGAAACCACTTTTGGGTGGCGCAGCAAACTCTTGGGCGTAAATACGATCAACGGCTTGCGATAATTTACTTTTAATTGTCGTCTGAAAAGGTGAAAAAGATTAGCTGGCGTTGTTACGTCTGCCACAAACATATTATCGGTTGCACATAATTGAAGGTAGCGCTCCATTCTGGCTGAAGAGTGTTCTGCTCCCTGTCCCTCATAGCCGTGTGGCAAAAGCATTACCAAACCGTTCTGCAGTTTCCACTTGTCTTCAGCCGCAGAAATATATTGATCTATCATTATCTGCGCCCCATTACTGAAATCGCCAAACTGTGCCTCCCAAAGCGTTAACGTTTTCGGGCTTGCCATTGCGTAACCGTAATCAAATCCAACTACGCCGTATTCCGAAAGCAGGGAATTGTATATGTAAAAATCGCCTTGGTCGCCTTTCAAATGGTTTAAAAGAACTACCTCTTCTTCACTGTCTTCTACTTTTATAACGGCGTGGCGATGTGAAAAAGTTCCGCGTTCCACATCCTGCCCGCTCATACGCACATCTGTCTCTTATACACATCTCCGAGCCCA
>OJAU01000303.1_pt1 | contig 24728 bp, 25 predicted proteins | sample 1589791 | NCBI WGS metagenome assembly OJAU01 (sample SAMN05416849, study PRJEB24817) | seawater metagenome | isolation source: Sea water | place: Canada:Atlantic | collected 2013-07 | reverse complement strand
CTACACAGAGTAGATCGTCGGCAGCGTCAGATGTGTATAAGAGACAGCCACCAGCCATCATCGGCGGCAACGTCAGCACATACAACCTCCGCCTCTAAACCAAGGCGAGCAAGGTTCTCGTGAACTCGGCCTAAACGTGACTCGTCGGCATCAACCGCCAGCAGTGAGATGTCGGCAGTCTCAAGTAGATGACAGCTTTTACCACCCGGCGCCGCACAAGCATCCAGTATGCGCTCGCCATTTTTAGGCGCCAGTATTTGTGCTGCCAACTGTGCCGCTTCATCTTGTACGCTCACCGCGCCTTCAGCAAACTCGGGCAGGCAAGTAACATCAACACTTTCATGCAAGTAAATACCATCGGCGCTGTGCTCAGTCGCATGAGCCGACAATCCGTCTTCCAATAAAATAGCTAGATAGCCATCACGAGTGTGCTTTCGTTGATTCACTCGTAAGCACAACGGCGCACGCTCGTTGTTGGCCTCTAAAATTCGCGACCAATCCTCAGGCCATGCCTTGGTCAGCATTTTAACCAACCACTTAGGGTGGCTCGTAGCTGTCACAGGGTTGGTTTCGAGTGGCGGCAATAGTTCTTCGTATTCACGACCATAACGACGCAAACACGCATTGATCACGGATTTGGCGTATTGTTTGCCCATTTCATCGCAGACTTCAACGGTGGCATGAACCGCCGCATGTGGAGCTTTGCCTTGCACCGATAATTGATACAAACCAATGAGAAGTAAGGCATGTAAATCGGAGTCTTCTTCTTGAAATGGGCTTTTCAACAGTATTTTCGCCAACGCATTCAGGCGAAAATACCAGCGACACGTCCCTAAGGTGAGGTCACGAAAAAAGCCGCGCTCATTTTCGTCAATGTTGCTTTCTAACGCAGGGATCGCCTGATTAAGAGATTGTCCGGCCATCACTTTTGCGATGGCCTGTGCCGCTGCGAACCGAGGCGTTATTTCAGCCTGTTTGCGACGACCATAGAGGGATTCCATAATTCAGAAGGCCTGTATTGTGAATAAAAATTCAGAGTAAGATTTCAATTAAAGCTCAGACGCCAGCACATACAACGGCTGAAAAAGTTTTGGCTGGCCATTAATAATATCGGCCACCATCATCGGCTTTTTACCCGCCAGCTGAACCTTGCTCAGCAGCAATACACCTTCGTTACAGGCCACTTCAAGGCCCGCTGGGGTCACGTTGGCAATCGTTCCCGGTGCTAGCTGCGTCGTTTTATCTAACGCTTCCGCCGCATGTACTCGAATACGTTCGTCGCCAAGCAGCGTGTAGGCCATCGGAAACGGATTAAACGCACGAATGCGCTTCGCTAATACATCCGCGGAGTCATCCCAGTTAATCAGCGCTTCTTGTTTGCTCAGTTTATGTGCATAACAAGCCAGTGCATCATTTTGCACTTCAGGCGTTAGCGAACCAGACTCGACATCAGACAAGGTCGCTAATAAAGCGCTTGGCCCCATGGCAGCTAAACGGTCGTGAAGCACACCGCCGGTATCATCTAAAGTAATCCCGGTGGTGACCTTACTCAGCATGTCGCCGGTATCTAGGCCAATGTCCATCTGCATGATGGTAATGCCCGTCACTAAGTCACCAGCTTCGATACACCGCTGTATTGGCGCAGCGCCACGCCAACGCGGCAATAACGACGCATGTACGTTCAGGCAGCCATATTTGGGGGCTTCAAGAACATCCTTAGGTAGTAGCAAACCGTACGCGACCACCACCATCACGTCGGCATTCAGCTCACGAAGCACATCAACATCCGCGCTGTCTTTGAAGTTTAACGGTTGATACACCGGCACTTCATTTTCAAGGGCCACTTGCTTCACAGGACTGGGCTGACATTTTTTACCCCGACCTGCTGGGCGATCCGGCTGGCTGTATACCGCCACGACCTCATGTTCGCTATCGATAAGAGCACTTAAGTGCTGGGCGGCGAAATCGGGCGTACCCGCAAAAATAATGCGCAAGGCCATGGCTTAGCGTTTTCCTTCTCGGGCTTCTAATTTGTGCTTCTTATCAAGTTTGTCTTTGATGCGCTTACGCTTTAGCGGTGAAACATAATCCACCATCAGCTTGCCATCAAGATGATCAACCTCATGCTGAATACACACCGCCAACAAACCAGTGCATTCCATTTCAAAAGCATCACCATTGCGATCTAGCGCTTTTACTGAGCAGTGCTCAATACGGGAAACGTCTTCATAAAAGCCCGGCACCGAGAGACAACCTTCTTGCATTGTCTCCATTTCGCCGTCTAAAACGGTGATTTCGGGGTTGATAAAGACAAGAGCTTCACTTTTATCTTCCGAGACATCGATGGTAATGATACGTTCGTGTATGTTGACCTGACTGGCGGCTAAACCAATGCCAGGGGCTTCATACATGGTTTCAAACATGTCTTCGACGATTTTTTTAACTCGTGCGTCAACTTCTTTTACAGGTTGTGCAAGAGTTCGCAGACGTGGGTCTGGAAATTCCAGAATATCTAGTATGGCCATGTGAAATACTGTACTTGTGGAATAATATGGCAGTGACTTGCTACTATGACTGCTCAAAGCAGAATTTTAAGTCACCCTGTACGCTAATAATAAAGGGAATAAAGGATGAGCAAAACCATCAAACGTCTTCTCGTTACGGGTTTGATGTGCCTTTCAGCCAGTGTAAGCGCATTGGAACTAAAAGCCGACGCCCCTGATCGTTACACCGTAAAGAAGGGTGACACTCTCTGGCACATTGCAGAACGCTTTACTGGTAATGCATGGGAATGGCCTGAAATATGGTACCAAAACGACCAAATCAGTAACCCTCACCTCATTTATCCGGGCGACATGATCGGCTTAATTGAAGTAGATGGCCAGCAACGATTGACTGTCATGGAGCGTGGCCAAGCCAGTCGTACCGTAAAATTGCGTCCGGGCGATGTAAAATTATCCCCAACCGCACGGGTTGAGCCGATCGAAGCCGCCATCGCTGCCATCCCTATGGATGCGGTTCAAGGCTTCTTGCGCGACCACCGTGTTGTGACGGCGGAAGAGCTAGCAGCGGCACCGCACATCATTAGTGGCTACGAAGGCCGTATCCTCATGGGTTCAGGCACTAAGGTATACGCCCGTGGCAATGTCGGTGAAAATATCGATGCTTCTTACGGTGTCTACCGCAAAGGCGAAGTCTACAAAGATCCTGAAACCGATGAAGTACTGGGCCTTGAAGCTACAGACATTGGTGTCGCGAATGTTCTGTCTAACGATGACGGTACGCTGACTTTGATGTTGAAAAACACCAATCAGCAAGTCGCCATTGGCGACCGTCTGTTTGAGTTAGAGGAAAGTCCACTCGCAGCCAGCTTTGTTCCCAAAGCTCCGGGGCAACTGATCGCCGGACAAATCATTGCGGTAACAAATGGCGTCAATAACGTTGGTCAGTTTGATGTTGTTGCTCTTAACCGTGGTATTCGTGATGGCTTAGAAGCGGGTCATGTAATGCTGATCAAAAAAGCAGGCGCGGTAATTTACGATCGTGTCGCCAAAGAAAAAGTGCGTCTGCCAACCGAAGAAGCAGGCAGCATGTTGGTATTCCGAGTATTCGACAAGATGTCTTACGCTCTGATTATGAAAGCGTCACGTCCATTAAAAGTGGGCGATTACTTTGAGTCTCCTGAGATTTAATCGTTATTCAGTACAAATTAGCCTCGAATGAGGCTCCCATGGAGGGAATATGCTCACGGATGAGCTGTTACTTGCTTGGTGGCGACTGCGCCGCCTAAGCGGTATCGGAAATATCGCCTTAAATGACATTCGTCAGAATCTAGCTTCTGCCCACCACTTTGCAGATCAAGCCCCAAAACAACTCACAGATGCCTCTCTCGACGATCTTATTCGCCTAGGCCTGCCTGCAACCAAAGCCGAGCAGTACTTCAATGACGAAGCGCTTTCTGCAGGTTTCGAGGCGCTGATCAAATGGTGCGCCGTTGAACATCAAGGTGTATTACTGGCGGGCATACCACCTTATCCGGAAGCCCTGGCCAGTCTTAGGGATGCCCCCACATTGCTTTGGTATCGTGGCGACCTAAATAGTCTGAATGCTCCCATGCTGGCGATTGTGGGCAGTCGAGGGGCGACTCCCGCCGCACTGGAGTGGACACGACATACCGCCGCATCTTTAGCGGAAGCTGGGCTTTGTATTGTCAGTGGGTTAGCCCTCGGCATTGATGGCGCTGCACATGCCGGAGCTGTGCTTAGCGGACAATCAAATTCGACCGTCGCCGTTATGGGGACGGGGCCAGATCTGGTGTATCCCGCTCGTCATCGTCAATTGGCTCAGGATATTTACCACAGTGGCGGCTTACTACTCACCGAGTTTGCTCCGGGCACCAAAGCACAAGCAAGACACTTCCCTTCGCGCAACCGCATTATCAGCGGGTTAAGTATCGCCACCTTAGTGGTAGAAGCAGGGATTCGCAGTGGCACTATGATTACCGCGCGCATGGCAGCGGATCATGGACGAGATGTCTTTGCCTTACCCGGTGCTATTGCTAACCCTATGAGCAAAGGGCCACACCAGCTAATACGAGAAGGCGCGTTATTAGTGGAATCCGCAAAAGATATTCTTGAAGCGCTCAGCCTATCTGTAAATTCCCCCGCCAGCACCTCCGATTTATTTGATCAAAGCACAGACAAAAAAAACGTCGATATTCCACCCTTAGTAACCCTGGTCGACTACACTCCGACCTCCGTCGATGTCATTGCCATAAGATCGGAGTACTCCATCGCCGAACTTATGCCGCAACTATTACAGCTTGAGCTGGATGGCTGGCTCCTGCAAGTGCCAGGGGGTTACTGTCGCACCACATAATGCATGATCATTAAACACCGGCCCCACAACCCCTGTTCTCCCCAAAAAAGGCAAGGTTAGTCACACGTCCTGTGCTGGTGAAGTACGTCCTCTCGACTAGACTGCAAATATAAGCCGCACATTCCTGATTTAAATCCCAAGGTATGAATGCGCCTTGTCACGCCCCAAGCTCACTGATAGCAAGGCCTGCAACTACCTTAATAGAGGATTGTTTAATGTCTCAAGCCGCCACAGCGAATCAAACGAATATTGCTGGCAGTTATCTTACGTTTCACCTGTCTCAAGCAAAATACGCACTGCCTGTGGATGCGATTCAATACATTACCACCCGAGATGCGATTGATCCGCACGATATTCCACGCGGTAAATCCGAGCAAAGCCGAATCTTTACCTTTCAGAAAGAGCAAATTTCGCTGTATAACTTCAGCGGTTTAATAGGTTCCGCCTCTCAGATTGAAGAGTGCCAAGCCTTAATAGATATGCTCGATCAACGAAAACAAGATCACCTTGATTGGATGGAAGCACTCGAGGCAAGCCTTGAGTCCGGGACAGAATTCTCCAAAGCCAAAGATCCGCATCAATGTGCGTTTGGGCGCTGGTATGACCACTATCACACCAACGACGAAGAGCTTCGCGCCATTATGGCTCTATTTGATGCTCCTCATAAACGTATCCACTCTCTCGCAGATACCCTTTTATCGATGGTGAAAGACGAAAACAAAGTCGCCGAGGCGCTTCGTATTCTTAATGATGAACGTCATTCGACCTTGAAACAGTTACTACGTTTGTTTGGCCAAGCCAAAAGCCGACTCTCCGACATGCTCAAACCAGTCGTCGTAATCCTACACGCCAACGACCGCAGTTACGCGGTTGAACTGGACAGTATTGATCAAATTATGGAGTTCAATAATTCACACTGGCTACCGGGGAAAGAGCAAGATCTCAAACATCCTTGCTACGATGGTTTTTTGCAAAAAACCGAAGGCGAATTGTATATTCGTTTAGAACCAGCTCACCTGATCACATAAGTGATCAGCCTCTGTTCATAGCACTTAAAACAAAGGCCTAGTTAATCAAGACAGCTATTTAGGCAAGCTGACCACAAAGCAGGCACCACGCTCAGGAATGTCTTCCAGCGCTATTTTTTACAAACACTGGAAGGCCCACGCGACGACGTGAATGAACTATTTTTAGAGATCGCCGATGATCCCCGCCACGATGATGTCGTCATCATTAGTTATGAATATATCGATGCAACCACCTTTGGCTCTTGGGACATGGGTTTTGCTCCCGCAACGGATGCCTTTTATAAGTTGTTGAATGATGTCGGCCAAAATACCTTTGACCCCCGAGCCTTAACACCGGAACAAGCCGTAAGTTTTTTAAGCGGACTATCCGAGCAACACCAAACGAATAATTAAACATCAATAACATAGAGCAAGTAACACAGAGATAGCGCCTCAGCTCCCTTGCCGACACCACGACCTTATTGTAGGGTTCTCGGTCTGAAAAACTGAACGAGACATCGCTGTGAACCCTTGGCACCTTCATCAAGCCATCCGCTGCATTCGTGCTGGCGGTGTTATCGCCTATCCTACCGAAGCCGTCTGGGGGTTGGGGTGTGACCCAACCAACGAAGAATCGGTACAACGTATCCTTGAGCTTAAGTCGCGCCCAGAGCACAAAGGGTTGGTTTTAGTTGGTTCCTCGCTTGAACAGTTTAAGCACCTTATTCGACCACTATCTGCCGACGATCTGGCCAAAGTGAATGCCACTTGGCCTGGCCCTATAACGTGGATTTTACCTTGCTACGATGATGTCCCAACCTGGTTGCGTGGTGAACATAACAGCCTCGCGATTCGTATCAGTGCGCATCCTATCGTGAAATCTTTATGCGATGCCGCTGGGCCGCTTGTCTCGACGTCTGCCAACCCGGCTGGAAAAGAACCCGCACGCTCGGCGCTGAAAGTGCGAAAATACTTCCCCAATGGCCTCAACTGTTTATTACCCGGTGCGTTAGGCGGTAACGATCAACCGTCTGAAATTCGCACGTTAAGCGGCGAACGTCTGCGCTAACCCCTTTTTATGGAGCAACCGTATGTCCACCAGCCAGTGTGATATTCCTGCTGTAAAAGCATTTTTACTCGATCTACAAGACCGTATTTGTGCTGCGGTTGAGCACGCCGATGGCAAAGCCAAATTTATTGAAGATGCTTGGGAGCGTGACGAAGTAAACAACCCCATGTCACTCACCGGCGGGGGCCGCACTCGTGTCATTACCAACGGCACCATTGAAAAAGGCGGTGTGAATTTCTCACATGTTCGTGGGGCGGCACTACCAGTATCGGCCACAGCCACTCGCCCTGAACTGGAAGGCCGCAGCTTTCAAGCCATGGGCGTGTCCTTGGTGTTGCATCCTGAAAACCCCTACATCCCAACCTCACACGCCAACGTGCGTTTTTTTGTCGCTGAGAAAGAGGGCGAAGAACCAGTTTGGTGGTTTGGCGGCGGGTTTGACCTCACGCCTTACTACGGATTTCAAGAGGATGTTACACATTGGCATCAGGTGTCTAAGGATCTTTGTGAACCTTTCGGGGAAAATGTGTATCCGAAGTACAAAAAGTGGTGTGATGAATACTTCTTCCTCAAACATCGTAACGAAACACGCGGTGTGGGCGGGCTATTCTTTGACGACCTTAATGCCTGGGATGACAAGGTCGACTTTGACCGCAGCTTTGCCTTTATGCAAGCCGTAGGTAATGGCTATGCCGACGCTATTATCCCTATTATTGAACGTCGTAAAGATACCCCATGGGGCGAACGCGAACGTAAGTTCCAGTGTTACCGCCGTGGGCGTTATGTCGAATTCAACTTGGTCTTTGACCGAGGCACTATTTTTGGACTCCAGACCGGAGGCCGCACCGAATCTATTCTGATGTCGATGCCGCCCATTGCGCACTGGGATTACGATTGGCAGCCAGAACCCGGCAGCCCTGAAGAAAAGCTCTACACAGACTTTTTACCCCACCGTGAGTGGGTATAAATTAAGGACACAGAATGACCGACCTCTATGCGGTGTTTGGCAACCCAATTGGGCACAGTAAATCGCCTGACATCCACAATGCCTTCGCCGAGCAAACAGGTGAAGACTTGTTTTACAAAGCCATTCTTGCGCCTTTGGATGGGTTTGAAGACGAAGTTCGTCGCTTTGTTTCACATGGAGGGCATGGCTTAAATGTCACTGTGCCTTTCAAAGAAAACGCCTACCGCATGGCGGACGAAATCACCCCTAGAGCGCAACAAGCCCAAGCCGTCAACACCCTCAAAAAGCTGGATGATGGCCGCCTTCTGGCAGACAACACCGACGGCGCTGGCTTAGTACGTGACTTAACCGTCAATCATTCTGTGAGCTTAGCTGGCAAACGCATACTGATTCTTGGCGCTGGGGGCGCAGTACGTGGCGTTCTTCAGCCCTTACTCGAAGAAAAGCCAGCAGAAATAGTGATCGCCAACCGAACGGTCAGCAAGGCGGAGCTATTAGCCAATGATTTTGCCGAATTGGGCAACGTCTCTGCGTCTGGCTTCGGTGATATAGAAGGCAGCTTTGGAATTATTATTAACGGTACCTCAGCCAGCTTAGCCGGAGAATTACCCCCGATACCTGAGAGCGCCGTCAGCCATGTCACCGTCTGCTACGACATGATGTACTCACCTAAAACCACGGTATTTAACGCTTGGGCCGAAAAACTAGGGGCTGCCCGTACCATTGACGGACTCGGTATGCTGGTCGAACAAGCGGCGGAAGCCTTTTTTGTGTGGCGCGGGGTACGCCCACAAACGGCACGAGTAATGAAAGACCTTCGCAGCGAAAGACGCCGTTAGCACCATCAAAAAAGCCCAGCATTTGCTGGGCTAAAACACGATCTCTTTTTTATTCTCTGTCTAAAAACAGACTCGCTACTCTCAGTTAAAACTGATCTCAAATACCGACGTTGTACCGCTCACCTCATTACCAACCGCAATGTAGTGCGCACCACCACGAGTAAAGTAATCAATTGATTCTGGGCCAAGATCACCGGCTGCCGTGTTGTAAGTGTCGTTATCACACTCATCACCGTCCAACTCAGTACATACACCCTCGGTGAAATCACGGTTGTTTAAATAGCTCTGGAACACTGGTGCCGATGGGTCAGTGATATCAAACACCATCACACCACCTTGACGCTCTAGACCCACAAACGCGAAGTAACGATCGCCAATTTGGGCGGTTTCAATGGCTTCCGGCTCTGTGCCTTTATCGTCACTGCGATTATCGCCTGAGTTACCTTCATCATTGGTCGAGTTGAAGTGATCAGGCTCTACGGCATAAACCTGCTTAGCAATCTCATCACCGCTGTCGTATACCAGATCACCGGCTTCGCTCCAGATTGAAAACGAACGTGCACCAAAGGTCACGATATCATCGCCTGCGGCGTAACTAGCCGCATCCGTTATCACTTTAATGCGCTTCAGCTGATCGTTATCATCTAACGCTGCTTTTAATGGGTGAGCGGCATCAACCAGATCAACCATATCGCCGCCACGCGCTTCATCGATAAATGAAATGCAGTCGTCTTCTTCCGTAGTGTAAGCCGTCGCGTCTTCATCATCGCCGCCTGGAGCGAAATCATCGCCATCCCAAGTGTGTGAGGCGTTATCACAAGTTTCTTGCGTCGTTTCATAAATGTACTCACGACCGTCACCTTCGTTGGCTGACAAGATGTACGTCGTGCCATCAATATCAACACTGGCTAAGGTGTCAGGCATATATAAGCCGACTAACTGCTCGTAACTAGCGAACTCACCAGTGCCTGCATCTTTGTTTGAAGCATCCAGCTCATTACCCGACGCCGCATTCCAAGACTTAAGCCCTAGACCTTTAAACGCCGTCACACTGGCTGACTCGATATCAATAATGGCCAGTGCGTTATTTTCTTGCAAAGCCACCCACGCGGTATCGCCAGCTGTGTTTAAAGCAATGTACTCAGGCTCAAGATCTTGGGCAACAGAGGTACCAGCAGGGCCAGCTAAGCGGACGCCCGTCGGCATTTCTGCAGCACGAGCAGCGCCGGTATTAAACTCAGCAAAAGACACTTGATTAACCACAGCGTTTGCAGCATCGAAGCCTTCTTTTAAATCAACAACCGTGACAGAACCTTCTGGGTCGTTGCTGTAATCAGCACTTGGCTCGCCTTCGTTGGCCGTTAAGATGTAACGGGCATCATCAGTCAAGGCCACCATATCGGGCAATGCGCCAGCGGTATAAGTACCAATCAATGCAAGCGTGTCAGAACGGTAAAGCGCGATTAAGCCTGCGTCTTGTTTTGTCGCGGCTTCAATCGCCACTGCGACTAAACCCTGTTTGGCTGATACGCTATTCGCGGCACCAATCTCCACACCGGCGGCTGTCGCTGCGGCGGCTAGATCGATAGTGCTCTCTTTTGATGGCGCGCTGTTGGTGTCCGCCAAGGACAGTACATCAATCGTGGCATCTTTAGAGTTCACAACATACAAGCGATCAGAACACGCATCGTAGCTGACGATTTCAGCTGAAGAGGTGGCAAAATCGTTACCCGATACATAAGTATCAACAAGTGATAAAGATAAAGTCCCTGTTACAGCGGTATTTGCTGCCACTGTGACATCAACACACTCAATGCCTAGATCACTAAGCGCGCTGCTTTCTTCTTCAACAGGGGTAGCAACGGGCGCTTCGTTTTGAGTATTGTTGTCTTCAACTTGGGCATTATTGCTTTTATTATCATCGCCGCCACAAGCAGCCAATGTGGCCGCAAAGATGGCAGGTACAATCAATTTAATCTTCATTATCATGTCCTAATCATAAAATTGGGTCGTAAATTCTGTGACGCAGACTGACTGATAGATGTGTCAGTTAGATGACAGAAATTGATTGGCACATTCATGCACGCATTCATTGGCACTATATAGCCACTCAACTAATGGGGTTTTTCTTCGTAAATACAGGTATGGTTAGGCATCGTAAGCATTAGGCAAACTGAGCCTTTATGCCTGCAACCAATGAGACGAATATTTAAAACGCTATCTAAAAGATAATGGCTAAGCATTATGGAGCAGCCATGAAAACAGGAGCTCATCATGAAACCTTTCATCGCGCTTTCGGCGCTGTCTTTAACTGTATTGCTAGGTGGCTGTGATAACTACCCAGACGTCGTCGACAGCAATAGCCCCGGCCCAACACCGGACAGCGAAACGAATGATACTTTCTTCAATGCTGACTCTCTCGACACCAACACCGTCTCCGGCACACTAAGTAACGACAACCTCACCGACTACTACAAAACCAGCAGCTCATTATTTAACGAACGTTTTAACGGGCAAATGACCATCACCTTAACGGGCACCGGTGGTAATGCAGATATTGAACTGTTTGATAGCAACCTCAATTTAATTAGCTGGTCGCGTACTGAAGATAGCAGTGAAGAGGAGATTATTTACTGGTACTCAGGGGCTGCCGATAGTCATCGAGATGTCGATGGGCAGCACTACATATTAGTGTCGACTCCAAACGGCGACACCAGTGATTACACCCTTACCTTTACATTTAACTAGGAGGCAGCTTTATGTTTCAGCCAAGTAACCTAGCGGCCTTCCTATCTGGCCTGCTCTCTATTTCGCTTTCTATGTCGCTATCAACATCGGTATTCGCGAATGAAAGCAATAACACCACCTCTGCCTACGCAGACCCTAAATCCTTATCGTATTCATCCTACACGTTTAAACAAAGCGCTTGGACACCTTCCCAGTACGTGGGGGACCTGAAAGACGTGGTGGAATTTGCTGGAGCCACCGCGCACGTTGTTGAGTTTCGCTCACCTCAGAATAAAGCCTTGAGCGTTGATGTTGGCGCTGCGCTTCGTTCAAACGATGACGGCGATACCGAAATAGAATCCCTACTTGGGGCGATAGAGGCTGGCGGTATCTTCTTTCGTATTGAAACCAGCAGCTCGCCGGGCTACATCAACCCAGAAGATGGACAAAGTCGTTTTGATAAACGCTATGTAATTGGCGAGCGAGGGTTCGATGCCAGCTACACCCAGATCAACATTGGTAAATCCTTTGATCATATGCCCTCCGCTCGCTGGGGCGTCGGCTATATTGAAGCCACTCAACCGGCGGAGATTGATCTCTACACCACTGGCTCAACAAGCTACCCAGATGTGCTGATAGATCCTGAATACCAGCATCAGCTGTTAGGTATTTGGATTGATTTCGACAATCTACAAGCCGCCATGCACGATGATGACGGCTTTGCACTATCCATGAACCGTCGTGGTGCGTTGCGGTATGGCTGGGGCCTCACAATGGATATTTTGTTTGGCTTACAAGCCAGCAAAAGCAACCAAGATTTAGAGAAAATTGTTAAAGATAATTATGGCTTAGACCTAAAATATGAAGACCCTATGGGGATTGGCTGGTCATTAACCTATCGCTTGGAATACATCCTCGCGTACCGCCGCCCAGACAGTAACGTAGGTTTATCTTTTGGTATTGAAGGACGAGCATTTCAAGGGCTACACAGCGACGATATTTTTGGTAGCGATGACAGTGTGGATAACGCCAATGAAGCACTCGGACGACTCGGTATTGGCGACAACAGCATATTTCAATACGGTCCATTTGTTCGTCTAGCCTGGGAGATATAAGTGATGATGACTAAAAAAATACTATGGCTCAGCCTAGGCACCGCATTACTGAGTGCTTGTGGCGGCGATAATTCAAGCTCCTATGAACAGCAACTCGCTCCCGCCAATGAACCCAGCAACCAAACTCTGGAAAGTGCAAACGAGATTATTGCACCATACACATATACCTCAGCCGGAGTTTCTTCAGGTACCTATGGGGCATTAGTGGCAGGCGAAAGCGACTACTACTACGTTGACGTTGATTTTTTCGAGAGCGGCGACCACGAAATCACACTCACCGATCTCGACGACGATCTTGATTTAGAAGTCACCGACTGGAATGGCCTTGTGTATACATCACAAGCCTCAGGTACAGCGGATGAATTTATTGCGATCTCGACTGAGCAGGCTTCATTCTTTGGAGAAGATGACCCTGACGACGTCCGCATTAGTATTCGAGTGTACGGAAAAACCGACACATCAGCCGGAGATTTCACTCTGACGTTCACCAGTTACGATAACGACTAATCACGGTCGTATTCTTTAGCTGAAGTAACACCCATAAAAAAACGGGCGCTAAAAAGCGCCCGTTTTTTATGTCACATTCGTACTATTTAAAATAAAGACCGACGAACTAAGACCTTACTCAAACGACCCGTTGTGGTAGATCTCTTGAACGTCTTCGAGGTCGTTAATCAAGGCCGCGAAACGCTCAAACTGCTCAACGTCATCACCTGAAATAGGGTGCTCCATCGTTGGCAGGTAAGTAATTTCTTCCACTTCAAAATCAATCTCAGGATTCATTTCCTGCAAGGCCGTTTTGGTCTTAAAGAAATCTGTTGGCGGCACCAACACGGTAATCATACCGTCTTCGCATTCGATGTCAGACACATCAACGTCCGCCATCATTAAGGTTTCGAGTGCTTCTTCCTCATCATCACCAGCGAACACAAACATCGCGCGGTGATCAAACATATGAGATACCGAACCCTGAGTACCCAGCTTGGCTTTGCACTTAGAGAACACACCACGAATTTCGCCAAACGTGCGGTTATGGTTGTCAGTTAACGCACTGATCAACACCATACAGCCACCCGGAGCAATGCCCTCGTACAAGGCCGCTACGTAATCTTCACCGACGCCACCAGATGCTTTATCAATGGCCTTTTCGATCACGTGCGTTGGCACCTGCTCTTTCTTGGCACGGTCAATCAAGCTGCGCAGCGATAGGTTCGCAGAAGGGTCTGTGCCACCTGCTTTTGCAACAACATAAATCTCGCGGCCATACTTGGAGTAGACCTTGGTTTTCGCTCCGGCCGTCTTGGCCATGGATTCTTTACGGTTCTGGTACGCTCTGCCCATGGGAATTGCTTCTTAATGGCTATTTGAAAGGTCTGAATTGTAACGCTCGACGGCGCGGTTGTCAGTCTTCAGATGCGTGATAGGGCTTTCCTGCTAAGTAGTGTGTACGAAACAGCACAAAATACTCGGACAACGCCAGCGCCGCAGTTGTAAACCCAAGGGATTCAAGCACCGGCACAGCAACTTCTGCCGTACCTAACTGATGCTCATGTGCCGCCACTCGTAATAAATATTGCGACGCCTGTGCCGGATCAATACTGATCACAGGAATCTCATTCAACCAAGCGCTGCGGAACATCTTTCGCGCTTCACGCCAAGTGCCATCCAGAAAAATAAGCAAAGGGATGCGGCCATTGATATACGTATTAATCGCGCTCGATTCATTTAACTGGCGCTCCAGAGCGGCATACTCTTTTGGGAACACTAATAATGGCGCATATGCGTTATTGCTTAATAAAGCCGCCAGCTCAGGCTCTGGTTCGGTACGCGTCCAAAGATAGGCATGGTTATCGGCCAATACGTCGGCAATCAAACGCCCCGTATTACTCGGTTTAAACACCTCTCCTTTGTAATACAGCAAACACACAGCCACGCCATTCACCGGCGCAGGACGCTGAGAACAAATACAAGATGTTTCCGCAAGCAGACAATGCTCACAACGCACAGAACGGCTACCGCGCGCGATAAACTCGCGCCGAGAATAGGCCCGCTCTCGCTCACGTAAACGAGCGACCGAATTAAGCTCATGAAGTGAACGTCTAGGCGAAGATTGAGGCAAGCTACTTTCAGTCAAAAGTCCAATACTCAAAACGAAGAAAAATCAGAAGATCCGCTAATGTATCAAATTTTCTTGAACTTAATGGCTTAATTCCTTTCCCACTATTTAGTAAGCATGATTTTAAAGTCAAAGAACAGCCGCTTAAAATCAATCTCACTCAAACAGCACAGGGACACATATTATGAGCGACAATAAAGAAGCATATCAGCAAAAAATGGACGCCCAACTGCAACAAATGAAAGCTGAATTAAGCCAATTAAAAGCGCAAGCATCTGAAGCGTCTGCGGATAGTCAAATTGAGATCAATAAAAACATCGATGACTTCGAAGACGAGGTAAACGCAGGGGAAGACAAGCTTAAAGAGTTATCGGATGCCAGCGGCGATGCGTGGCAAGAATTAAAATCTGATCTTGATAGTTCATGGGCAGACCTTTCATCGTCTGTAAAGTCAGCAGCCTCGGCCTTTAAATAACTCGGTCTATAAAAAATGGGGCCTGCAAATCACCGTAATAAAATCACTCAATACATTCATTCGTGTTTATAACATTAGGCATTAATAAATCTTTGTTTTAGTCAAAATAAATAACGGTTGTCACAGTACCCGAACTTTTTAAATAAAGGACACTCAACCGTTAAGGTTTATCACCATTCAAACACTCAAGAGGTGCACAACTATGGCAACTTTCGAGCAATTTCAACAAGACCCCAAGGCAGCACTTTGGAAACAACTGGATAAAGAAGTCGCTGTATTACTCGGCATTGATGGCATCACTCGGTTTATGATGCCGATGGCCGCAAAACCTGACCTCGATGCAGACGTTATCTGGTTCTTTACCGACCGTCGCAACGAGACCTTTGGCAAACTTACAGAAGGAGCCAAAGCGCATATTTGCCTGAGTAATAATTCCGATCATTTTTGGGCTGACATCCAAGGCACAATTGAAGTCAGTGACAATAAAGAGGCGATCGCGAATAAATGGTCTGCAGACATTGAGGCGTGGTATGAAAAAGGCCAAGACGACGACAACCTCATGCTGATGGCATTTAAACCGGTAGAAGCTGAGGTTTCGGTATCAACATCGAATCCCATTAGATTCAGCTGGCAAACCGTCAAAGCTATATTGGGCGAACAAGATAAACCCGAGATCAGTGAAAGCACGAGAGTGTCGTTTATCTAATTTAATCTCGCCCAAACAGGCTGGTCATGGCATACACCATGACCAGCTAAACATTTAGAATAACTAATGTTTAAAAGAAATGATGTTTAGAATCAAAACTAGCAGGATCGACAAGCGGAGAGCTTGGGGCTCGAACTGGCGCCGTACCGTTCAGTAGCGTTTCTAAATACCCATAAGCCATCTCACCAAAAATATCGCAAGCCGCTAGGCTTTCATCCACAGCCGCCTGAAAATGAACCCCCGCCCACACTCGACTTTGGCCGCAATCATCGACAAATTCAGTCCACGTCGGGAATACCAATACAGTGTCAGCTGCAGGCACAATGCCCGGCTCAACCCGCGAAGATCCCGCCTCACGCACAACCGGATAGCCTAAGAGATCATCGCCCAGATACATACGAGCGGATTGTGCGTGCGCGGCACAAAAACACGTCGACGCAGACGGGTACTCAGGGTGATCTGCTTCTTCTAAATAACTACGCCATTGATTTGCTGGTAGAGTAACGGCCCCTTGACCTGGCCCACCCCAAGCAACGACATCATCATCACCATAAATATAACGAATGGCACTGAATGGCCGCACGGCATCGTATTTCATTTTTTCTTGCCAAACGAAAATACCAGCATCAAACGCTGCCATATTGGTTAGAAAATCTAATTCAATGAATTCCAGTAAATCCAAACCGCGTGATTGAGCCGCAAAGACGGCTGAGAATCCTAGCGCTTCAATTTTGTCATCAAATAACTCGGCCATTAATTTCTGCTCGTCATTTAAGTTAGCCGATGCATACAGCACCTCATCGGCTTGCGCTTTATAGCGCTTCTTAAAAAAAGAATAACTATTGAACGGCAGAGGCACACTAAACTGCTTAGGGTTTTGATATGAATACGGCTCAACATTGGAATATTGTGGCGTCACAAACTGCTGAACTTTGTAGATACCCACTCCCTTGCGTTGAATGTCAGGCTGCCAGCGCGATGCCCTTTTCAGCTCGTATGCGGTATTCACCGGGGCATACCCAGTGTAATCAGCGAAAGGTTGCGCATGTACATCCTGCCCAATAAAACCAGCTTGATTCATACCGTCATTTAGTCGCCCCTGAGCTACCGCAGCACCGGCCACATTCCCAATACCAACGGCCGTGGTGGTATCCATACTGGTATCATCAGGATCTAAACCTGCATTAACCATCATCTGACGCCAATCATTAATACGGTTGGGTAATAAAACATTAAGTACTTGATACGACGCATAAATCGCCGCGATATTAATGTTTTCATTCGTGGCCGACTCGCCAGAAGGACGACGATCAATACGGGAATACACACCAACGGCGGAATCATGATACGGCGCAGCGGCATCAAACCATGCGTTGGTAATTAGCGTCGTTGCACGTAATACCAAAGTGGCATCACCGCCAGACGGCGACACATCTTCAAAAATAATCGGCGCTACCGTCGTAATCACAACCTCAATAGGGCCATTACCCGTTTCAATATCAAATGCCCAAGCACGCTGCATGAACACCATCATTAAAATAAGAGTTTTAAAAGAGGCCAAGCGAACGCCCGGCAAAGAAATACTCATACAATAATCCTTATGTGAGTTATCAGGTTATAAAACCGCTGACCGAACAGCCAACGGCAGAACGAGCCTACCCTTAGATTCAAATATTGATCTATACGACTTGTCGGCAATGGTGGGCCAAGTACGGCATCAACGTCTAAAGAACACAGAGAAAAAGAAAAAATGATTTTAAAAAACAACGAGTTAAAATTTCATGACGGCAGTTCCAACGAGAGAAAAAGGCGGGCTGGTATAACGCCGTAAACTAGACATGATAAGCCTAAGATTTCTTTTGGTCAGTTGGGTCGTTAATTAGGTCATTAGTTTTGGCACCTAGAATCACTTTCCGGGTTTTATTTCAATTGCGTACAAGAACCGAGCATGACGTAAAAGCCGTTTATGATTTACTTGTCATACCCCTCAGCCAAATGCTTATCCTTCAGCCGCACATAATTCCCTGCACCATAGGTAAAAAAACTGCGTTCTTTGTCGGTGATCGGGCGCACTTTTTTCGCCAGTGTGCCCATATACACAAATCCGCTTTCGAGTACTTTGCCCGGCGATACCGTCGCGCCGGCGGCGACGATGACTTCGTCTTCCACTACCGCGCCATCCATGATCATAGATTTCATGCCGATGAGTACTCGATTGCCTATCGTACAGCCGTGCAGCATGGCTTGATGGCCAATGGTGACGTCGTCGCCAATAATCAGCGGATAGCCGCCGGGGTTGTAGTCGGAGGCATGGGTGATGTGTAGCACCGCGCCGTCTTGCACACTGGTGCGTGCGCCGATGCGGATGTGGTGCATGTCACCGCGAATCACGGCCAAGGGCCAGACAGAGCAGTCGTCGCCTAGATGAACATCACCGAGCACCACGGCCGTGCGATCCACAAACACACGTTCGCCCAGTTGCGGGGCGATATCTTGGTAACTACGGATGTCTTTGTGGTTGCTACTTGAAGAAAAAATCATTTATCACCTTTTGATTGTAGATGACCCGCATACACACAGGTCTCGTATCAGACTCATCAGTTGATAGTTAACTTAACTCATAAGCCTCTGTCACGCCTTTGCTATAGAGAGGCACAATCCTTTTTAAAACTACGGACTTCATATGAAAAAAGTTCTGCTATCTCTTACGTTCACTTCTATGATTGGACTGTTTATTGTTCTATCAGGTCGGCCTATCTTAATCGAATGGGAAAACCTTCGTATCTACATAGGGTCAACATAGGGTCAACTATTGGATCAACTTGAATTTCTGGCATTTGCCCCAAATAATCTTTGTATCGTTACTAAACGCTTCCACCTATTTGCTCGCGCTGAGGAATATCTCTGAATATGTCTAACTCTTCATCCAATCCGTTGCTTCAAGCCCATACTTTACCTCCGTTTTCTGCGATCAAACCGGAGCACGTGGAACCTGCGATCTCTGAGTTGCTCAATCGCAACCGCGAGCGCACGAATGCTTTGCTGGCTGAGTTTGCAAAATCGGGCGAAACGCCCACCTGGGAGACGCTGAATACCCCGATTGACCTGTGGGACGACGAAGTAAACCAAGCGTTTTCGCCGGTCGGGCATTTAAACAGCGTGATGAACAGCGATGCACTGCGCGATGCCTACAACGCGTGTTTGCCTTTGTTAAGCCAATACAGCACCGAGATTGGCCAAAACGCGGATTTATTCAAAGCCTATGAAGCGGTTAAAAACAGCGAGGCGTTTGCTTCGCTGAGCCAAGCGCAACAAACCGCTATTGAGCATGCGCTGCGTGATTTCCGTTTGGCCGGTGTGGATTTACCCGCCGATAAAAAAGCGCGTTACGGTGAGATTCAGCAGCAGCTTTCCAAGCTGACCAGTAAATTTGGTGAGAACGTGCTCGATGCCACCCACGCGTGGAGCAAGCACATCACGGATGCGGCTGAGTTGGATGGCTTGCCTGAGTCGGCGTTAGGTTTGTTAGCGCAACAAGCCAAGCAGAAAGACCTTGAAGGCTATCTGATCACCCTCGATTTTCCGTCGTATATGCCAATCATGAGTTACGGCACTAACCGTGAATTACGCCAAGAGTTGTACACTGCGTTTGTAACGCGTGCTTCTGACACTGGCCCTAATGCCGGTGAGTTCGATAACAGCGATGTGATGAAAGAGATCATGGCGCTTCGCTACGAGCTTGCCACCTTGCTTGGTTTTGAAAATTTCGCCGAATATTCCGTGTACACCAAAATGGCGGAATCCGGACAGGAAGTGATCGATTTTCTTAACGATCTAGCGGTAAAAGCCAAGCCACAAGCCGAACGTGAATTTGCCGAATTAAAAACCTACGCTGCGGATGAGTTAGGACTCACTGACCTGAAACCTTGGGACGTTACCTTCGCCTCAGAAAAACTTCGCCAAGCACGCTACAGTATTTCACAGGAAGATATTCGCCCTTACCTACCCGTAAACACTGTAATCAAGGGTATGTTCGAAGTGGTGTCACGCCTGTACGGCGTTCAGTTTGTTGAGCAAAGTGAGTTTGATACTTACCACCCGGATGCGCGTTTCTTCCATGTCGAAAAAGACGGCCAGCAAATTGCCGCCTTCTATCTTGATATGTACGCCCGTGCGAAAAAACGCGGTGGTGCTTGGATGGATGTCGCGCGTAATCGCATGAACACCGCCAATGGCACACAACTGCCAGTGGCTTATTTGGTATGCAACTTCTCGCCAGCGGTTGGCGATACGCCAGCCTTACTGACACACGATGAAATGACGACGCTATTCCACGAATTTGGTCACGGCCTACACCACATGATGACTGACATCGACGTTGCTGCTGTGAGCGGCATCAGCGGTGTGGCCTGGGATGCTGTCGAGTTACCAAGCCAGATTATGGAAAACTGGTGCTACGAGCCAGAAGCCTTAGCGTTCCTGAGCGGGCACTATCTAGAAAAAGACGGGCATACAGGCGAGCCATTACCAAAAGAGCTGCTCGATAAATTACTCGCCGCGAAGAACTTTCAAAGCGCCATGATGACCATGCGCCAAATTGAATTCTCGTTATTTGATTTCCGCCTGCATCGTGAATACAGCGACACCAACCCAGTAACCGCAGAAGAAATTTTGGCCGACGTTCGCGAGAAAGTGACCGTGGTGCCAACGGTCGATTTCAACCGCTTCCAACACAGCTTTAGCCACATCTTTGCCGGTGGTTATTCAGCGGGTTACTACTCGTACAAATGGGCCGAAGTATTAAGCGCCGATGCGTATTCACGCTTTGAGGAAGAAGGCATCTTCAACCCAGAAACCGGCGCGAGCTTCTTAAAAGAAATCATCAGCCAAGGTGGCTCTCGTGAAGCCGGTGAATTGTTTGAAAACTTCCGTGGCCGCAAGCCGTCGGTCGAGCCTTTACTGCGCCATTGCGGTATTGATGTACCGGAGGTCGCATGAGCGATACGCCATCCGGCTTCACACCAAAGAAAAAGCCACGCCGTTTTATTGCGGGGGCCGTGTGCCCCAAGTGCTCTGAAATGGATCGCACGGTTATGTATCGAAACGACGACGATGAAGAAGTGCGCGAGTGCATCAGCTGTGGCTTTAGCCAGACCACCAGCGAGCAAGCAGTAGAGGATAACGCCCAAGAACTCGTCACCCGCGTAACGCCGGATGGCAAGCCGCTACTCGATGAAGGTGAACAGCCGCTAAAGATTATGGGGCTCGATTTAGGCAAAAAAAACTAACCCATAGGCCCGTCAGGACACTGACCTTACCGGAAGGGATCTGATACCCTTCCGGTAAACCACCAAGACATGGATGCCTGTGAACATTTCTCGTTTTATTCCTGCTGTGCTCTTCCCTTCTGTACTTATCCCTGCAGTATCCTCCAGCCTTATGCTTTGCCTATCCGTCGACGTACTGGCCGATCCGGTATACGCCGAAGACTTTGATACCGACTTGCCACCACCCCGCCAGGGCGTTGATACCAGTTTGGTCACAGGAATGTGGTTACTGAAATTTAAAGACGTCGGTATTTACAAACGTTATGACGAAGATGGCAACAGCACTAAAACGGAAGTGGTTACTACGGGGTGGGTGTACGACCTAATCGAGCCAACCATCTTGCGTGATGATAACGATGAAGTTATTGGTGAAGATCATACCCAACCACAAGCGCTAAGCCTCACCTGCTTGCCGTTTGATAAAGAAGATGGCAGTCATAGCCAAGTTGAAAACTGGTCAACAGAATACGAAGCGGTTAATTATTATTACAACTCCATCACTAAAGAAATCACCGACACAGGAAAGCTAAACGTTAATATTAAAAATGACGGAACGCTCACCGCCACTGGCAAATTCAAACAACATCCTTCTGGCTTTAAAGGCCGATTCAATGCCGATAATTTAATCAGTCACCGCTTAGAGATTTCTGGTGTAAAAATCAGTAACACTGCAAGTTTCCAAGATAATTCAGACTTTGAGAGCACACTGCGTGACTGCAGCGGAGCAATGCTGAAAGAGACGAGTGAAGAAGGTATGACACCAACAGTTAAGACCGAATTATTAGGGATATATACCCCTGACAGCTCAGTTTTTGTAACTGAGCCATATTTTGAGGGTTATAACTTTTTCGTTTCAAAAAAAGTGCAAGTTGCTGGTAGTGATGATGAAACCTCTCACAGTTTAACTTTCAACTAAACACGGATATTGACAGTGAATAATTTTATTGGAAGATTAATCTTAGCAACAGTATCGTCTCTTATGCTTATCGCTTGTAGTGAAAACAATAACAACGATAATACTGACTTTAATACAAATGCCCTATTTACTGATTATGGAACGTATGGACGTACCATTTATTTTGATGATAATCAGGGAGTATCTTGGTGCTACTACGACATTCTAACGATAACCAATTCTAGTGAATTGAGTTTGACAATATCCAATCCGATGCAGCAAGAATGTCACCTTGATGAATCGCTCTACTTAACAACGGAATACATTAATATAACTGGGGAGAAAAAAATAAGCTCTACTGAGTTTGATATTTATACCACCCCTGCTCGTACAGCAGTGTCATACATTGTATACCCTAGCAACGGTGATTTTTCTGAAAGTAATACGGAGTATCAAACAATAAAGGATACCTATTACAATCCAGATCCTCTATTCCCATTTATTTCATTGAACTATTTCATTTCAGTATTTGGCCAAAAAACTATCGCTACCTTAAAGATCTCTCAAATTAACCACCAATATTGGACCAACAGGCTCAGTGCCCATGATCATATAGTGGTGAACCAGTTCCTAAAAAATGATACATCTATTGAAGAGACTGAAGCAGAATTTCAATTCGTAATTCACGAATTATACCTAGCGTTCGGCGGACCATTATATGATAAACCGCTTCCTGATGTTGATATCGCATACTCGCTTGTAGGTAGACCTGATAACCGTGAAGAACTCTACACCGCACATCCGTATCAACGATTAACACCGACAGAAGATGATCCTTATCCTCTGGTTCAGATGCGCGAGGAGTGAGCTAGCCATGATTTCACTCAAAAAGAAATTATTTTCATACCTATTGGCAACGCCCTCCGTGCTCTCTATTTCAAGTTGCTTTGACTCTGACAATTCATCAAAGACCAACCCTGACTTCAACCAAGATGTTTTATTTACAGACTATGGAACCTATGGTCGTACTATCTACTTTGAAGATAACGAAGGGGAGACTTGGTGTTATTACGACGTGCTTACATTTAACAATTCTTCAGAGTTGCAATTTACATTATCAACCCCTATAAAAAATGAATGCGACACTACCAATAATTTAAGAATACTGACATACACAGTACTCATATCAGGTGAGTCAAAAGATAATAACGGCGATTTATTAATTAACACTACACGACCAGACACCAATCATGAATATAGAACCTACTACTCACTGCCTGAGAACTCTGAAGTATCGACAGAAACGTTAAATTTTTTACAATTTTTCCCTGGCAACGACCAACTTGCTGTCACACTCATTCTATCCACAAGTGATGATGAGTATTTTTCCAACGTTCCTTTTATTACCGATTTCATCATTCCGAATATTTTCGATACAGATTATTTTAATCGAGTAGGATTTAACACAGATACTTATACGTCGGGCATTGCTAAAGACACTCGCGAAGGAACGCGAGAGATTTATACCTTTATAATGGATATTTTTGGGTTCACTTACCCATTACAAAATGAGCTTCCTTATCCTAGCCGTCACGAGCCCTTTTTCCCGTGGTATGTGCCTGATCGTCATGAAGTCTACCTACAACACAGCTACCAAAAATTAGTGACTACCGACGATGACCCATATCCTCTAGCACAAATAGTGACTGATTAATCAGTCACTATTTGCAGGTAATGCTCTGGATTCAATGTGCATACTGAGGTTTGCCTCAAACCTCAGTTCAAATCGTTTTCTGCCGACCACGCATCAAAGGCTTCCATCGTACGGTTAAGCCCTTCTCCCATCGCCAATATATGATCCATTTCCCAAAACTCAACAAACTTACCGTGCTCAAAGCGCGCCGCTGTCGCTCGCCCTATGGGCGTGCGCACGATTAAGTCGTCCGAACCCGCAACAACGAGCACCGGTGTTTTAATTCGCTCAGGGTAGACCTTGCTGGCTTTTTTTGAATCTAAAAACCAGAACACCATCTCGGTATAGGCTTTGCCGGAATCCGCCTTGAGTTGATCAAACGCGTCCGCTGCATCTTCTTCGTTATGTTGATTACACACATAAGAGCGAAAATCATCCCATACAGGATATACCGGGCGCTTCCAGAAGCCCCACTGCATGAAGTGATGATAGAAAATCTTGAACATCGTAGGGTACAACGAGAACATACCTGCGGCGGGGGCAGGCGATAGCAACATTAATCCAGCGTGTTCCACTCGTTGTGCCACCAGCTGGGCAATCAATCCACCCATAGACCAACCCACAATAATCGGCGGTGTGTCTAGGCCATTAATTAGCTCTACAAAGTCGTCTGCGTAATCTTGTAGGCTCACCGCGGCGACGCTGCGTGCGCCTTCCATGACAGGGAGATCGTGATAACGCAATGGTGGGGCATGAACTTCATAGCCTCGTTGCTCTAGAGCCGCTGTCATTTCGTCCCAAGACTCTGGGTAGGACCAAGTACCATTGATTAACACAATGGGTCTCAATGTTGATGCACTCATGACGCTGTCTCTTATACACATCTGACGCTGCCGACGATCTACTCTGTGTAG
>OJAU01000298.1_pt1 | contig 25177 bp, 15 predicted proteins | sample 1589791 | NCBI WGS metagenome assembly OJAU01 (sample SAMN05416849, study PRJEB24817) | seawater metagenome | isolation source: Sea water | place: Canada:Atlantic | collected 2013-07 | reverse complement strand
ACGAGATAGGAGTCCGTCTCGTGGGCTCGGAGATGTGTATAAGAGACAGGCTTGCAGCTTGTGAAGGACCAGTAGTAAAATCAATCCCTTACGTGGTTGCGCCGGATGAGATAGTTCCGGGTGTGGCTAATTTTTATGCTACAACAATTGCAGATGGGTTTGACTTTGCTAATGTGTTAGTGAAAACCAGAGAAGGTCGTCCTATTAAGATAGAACGAAATGATCTTTCAAAATATGGTGATGGAGTAAATGCTCGTGTGCATGCCTCTGTATTATCTTTATATGATAATAACCGTTTAAAAGCTCCTTTGGTAAACGGGAAAGAAGTTTCTTGGGATGATTTTGATGCTTCTATAGCTCAAAAAATGAATGAAATGGGCGGTAAGGACATTGTGTTGCTTACACAAACCTTTGCTAGTCCATCAACTTCAAAATTAATCCAAGAGTTTACCGCAAAGTATTCAAATGTTCGTCACGTAGTGTACGATACGGTTTCTTCTTCTGAAGCGTTAGATGCTTTTCAAAATAAATATGGCTCTCGCGCCTTAGCAGATTACGATTTTTCTAAAGCAGAAGTAATTGTTTCTGTAGGTGCTGATTTCTTGGGTGATTGGCAAGGTGGAGGCTACGACGGAGGTTATGCAAAAGGCCGTGTTCCAAAAAATGGAAAAATGTCTCGCCACGTACAGTTTGAATCTAATATGAGTCTTTCCGGTGCAAACGCAGATAAGCGTGTGCCAGTTACACCTTCACAGCAATTGCAGATTCTTAAAGCCTTAACTGGCGGTAGTGCATCTGGATTGCCAGAAAATATTGCCGAAGCTGTTTCTAAGGCAAAAGCACAATTAAATAAAGCAGGTAGCAAAGGAGTCCTAGTTACTGGATTGCCAAATGTTGCTGCTCAGAAAATGGTGTTAGACTTTAATGAGTCTAAAGGTAGTGTTGTAATGGATACTGCTAAGCCAAAAATGACTCGTAAAGGAAACACTGCTGAAGTAATGCGCGTACTAGACGGTGTTGTTTCAGGAAGTGTTAAAGGCTTGATTACGGTAGGGGTAGATCCTGTGTATTCATTCCCAAACAATAAAGCATTTAAAGAAGCGTATCAAAAACTAGATATGAGTCTTGCATTTTCTATGAAAGAAGATGCGACAGCTTCTTTAGCACAAATGGTTGCAGCAACTCCACATTATTTAGAATCTTGGGGAGATGTGCAGATGAAAAAAGGAAATTTCAGCTTAATGCAACCTACTATTCGTCCATTGTTCAATACAAGACAGTTTCAAGATAGTTTGTTGAAATGGACCGGAAATACTAAAAACTATTACGATTACATAAAAGAAACTTGGACTTCTTCTGTGTTAGCAGGTGGTTCATGGAATCAAGCGCTTCATGACGGTTTTGTTGAAAGTAGTGCTGAGGTTTCTATGGAAGATGCTACGGCAGACGAAGCTAACATGACGTTGGAAAGCGGTACAAATAATGGTGCATTAGCTGCTTCTGCTCAAAACGGAGGTGGGTATGAGCTAACATTGTACACTAAAACTGCTTTAGGTGATGGTCAGCAAGCTAACAACCCTTGGTTGCAAGAGATGCCAGACCCTATTACCCGTACGTCTTGGGATAATTATTTAACTATTTCGGCTGCAGATGCTAAAGAATTAGGTGTTGAAAATGAAAATGTAGCAAACGGAGCATTAAACGGCGGGTACGTTAATGTGAAGATGGATGGCGTTGTGGTAAATAAAGTTCCTGTACTTGTTCAGCCTGGACAAGCCAAAGGATCGGTTGGTTTAGCCTTCGGATACGGTAAAACAGCTGCTATTCAAGAAGAAATGCAAACAGGTGTAAACGCCTTCCCATTATATAAAGATTTCTCTTCGGTACAAAACGTTACCTTAGAGAAAGTAGGGGGTGTTCACGAATTTGCTTGTGTACAATTACATAATACAATGATGGGTCGTGATATTATTCGCGAAACATCACTTGAAATATTCAATACAAAAGATGTTGAGGAATGGAATGCCGTTCCTAAAGTGTCTAAAGATCATCAAGAAATTCCGGTAACATCACCAGATGCAGATCTTTGGGAAGGTTTTGATCGCTCAATAGGTCATCACTTTAACTTATCAATAGACTTAAATGCCTGTACAGGTTGTGGGGCTTGTGTTATTGCGTGTCACGCAGAAAACAATGTTCCGGTTGTAGGTAAGTCGGAAGTTAGAAGAAGTCGTGATATGCACTGGTTGCGTATTGATAGATATTATTCTTCTGAAGAATCATTAGAAGTTGATCAAGATAAAAAAGAGGGATTCTCTGGTTTATTTGGAGATAATGGTTCATTGGGTGGTTTTGGAGAGTTAGAAGATCCATCTGCAAATCCGCAAGTGGCTTTTCAGCCGGTAATGTGTCAACACTGTAATCACGCTCCGTGTGAAACAGTTTGTCCAGTGGCTGCAACTTCTCACGGAAGACAAGGTCAAAACCATATGGCATATAACCGTTGTGTAGGTACAAGATACTGTGCAAACAACTGTCCTTATAAAGTACGTCGTTTCAACTGGTTCTTATATAATGAAAATGATGAGTTTGACTACCACATGAATAACGACCTTGGTCGTATGGTGTTAAACCCAGATGTAGTTGTGCGTTCACGAGGTGTAATGGAAAAATGTTCTATGTGTATTCAAAAAACACAAAAAACAATCCTTGATGCGAAGCGTGACGGACGTCCAGTTAAAGATGTTGAGTTTCAAACAGCGTGTTCTGCAGCTTGTGGAACGGGAGCGATGGTATTTGGAGATATCAACGATCACGAAAGTGAAGTATATAAAGAGAAGAAAGATAAAAGAATGTATCACTTATTAGAATATGTAGGAACAGAACCAAATGTGTTCTACAAGACTAAAGTAAGAAATACAGAAGAAGTTTAAACTAACTAAGAAACAGTAGTAAAGATATGGCGTCGCATTACGAAGCACCTATTAGAAGACCCTTAGTTATAGGAGATAAAAGCTACCACGATGTAACAGTGGATGTAGCAGCTCCTGTAGAAGGAAAAGCCAATAAATCGTGGTGGATTGTTTTTACAATTTCCCTAATAGCATTTTTATGGGGACTAGGTTGTATAATTTATACAATTTCCACCGGTATTGGTGTATGGGGATTAAATAAAACAGTAGGCTGGGCCTGGGATATTACCAACTTCGTTTGGTGGGTAGGTATTGGTCACGCAGGAACCCTGATTTCTGCCGTACTTTTATTATTCCGTCAAAAATGGAGGATGGCGATTAACCGTTCTGCAGAGGCAATGACAATTTTCTCTGTAATACAAGCGGGATTATTTCCTATTATCCACATGGGTCGTCCATGGTTAGGGTATTGGGTGTTACCTATTCCAAACCAGTTTGGTTCGTTATGGGTAAACTTTAATTCGCCATTACTTTGGGATGTATTTGCAATTTCAACCTACCTATCAGTATCGTTAGTTTTCTGGTGGACAGGTTTACTTCCAGATTTTGCAATGATTCGCGATAGAGCAATTACACCTTTTACAAAAAGAATTTATAGCATCCTATCATTTGGATGGAGTGGTCGTGCAAAAGACTGGCAACGTTTTGAAGAAGTTTCATTAGTATTAGCTGGATTGGCAACACCGCTTGTACTTTCGGTACACACCATTGTATCGTTTGACTTTGCTACCTCGGTAATTCCAGGATGGCACACAACTATTTTCCCTCCTTATTTTGTTGCTGGAGCAATTTTCTCAGGATTCGCAATGGTAAATACGCTGCTTATTATTATGCGTAAAGTATCTAATCTTGAAAATTATATAACCATTCAGCATATCGAATTAATGAACATTGTAATTATGATTACAGGTTCTATTGTTGGGGTGGCTTATATTACTGAATTATTTATCGCTTGGTATTCAGGTGTAGAGTACGAACAGTACGCTTTCTTAAACCGTGCAACCGGACCTTACTGGTGGGCATATTGGGCAATGATGACATGTAACGTGTTCTCTCCACAGTTTATGTGGTTCAAAAAATTACGTACTAGTATTATGTTCTCGTTTATAATTTCGATTGTGGTGAACATAGGTATGTGGTTTGAGCGTTTCGTAATTATTGTAACATCACTTCACAGAGATTACCTACCATCATCTTGGACCATGTTCCAACCAACATTTGTAGATATAGGTATCTTTATTGGGACAATTGGATTTTTCTTTGTGTTATTCTTATTATATGCAAGAACATTCCCTGTAATTGCACAGGCAGAGGTAAAATCTATTTTGAAGTCTTCAGGTGAAAAGTATAAAAAATTAAGAGCTGAGCACGGTGATGATGTAAAACATTATGAAGCTGCCGTAGCACCTTCTGCCAATAATGAATATTTAAAAAGCACGGACGAAACAGGAACTGATACGGTACATGCAGGTGAAATTGCCGAAAATGATGTAGAACGTGAAAAAATAGAAGATCTATTAGATGGAATTGGACGTTTTGATCCTAAAACAGAAACACAAGACGATCTTAAAAAGATTAGTGGCGTTGGCCCTGTAATGGAACAGAAGTTACATCAAATAGGAATTTACACGTTTGATCAAGTAAGTAAAATGACCGATAGAGAGTATGACCTTCTTGATACTATTATAGACGAATTCCCTGGAAGAGCAAAACGTGATGACTGGGCAGGCCAGGCAACAAAACTTAAAAACAATTAGTAAGATGGCATCGAAAACAATTCACGCTATTTACAACGATGACGACCTGTTAATGCAAGCTGTTAAGCAGGTACGAGCAGAGCATTATCATATTGAAGAAGTGTATACTCCTTTCCCGGTTCATGGGCTAGACAAAGTAATGGGGTTAGCTCCTACAAGAATTGCCATAACATCATTTATGTATGGATTGGTAGGGCTTACGGTTGCAGTTTTAATGATGAACTTCATTATGATTGAAGATTGGCCACAAGATATTGGTGGTAAGCCAAGTTTCAGTTATATTGAAAACATGCCAGCCTTTGTGCCTATTATGTTTGAACTTACCGTTTTCTTTGCGGCTCACTTAATGGTAATTACTTTTTATATGAGAAGTAAGTTGTGGCCATTTAAAAAAGCTGAAAACCCAGATGTTCGAACTACCGATGATCATTTTTTAATGGCTGTAGATGCAGGATCACACGATGTAAAAAAGCTTACTCAGTTTTTATATGATACGGGAGCCATGGAGATTAGTTTAATTGAAAATGAAGAAGACCATTAATATGAAAAAAAGTTTAAACATAACCATTGCACTTGTAGCTGCATTCAGTTTGGTTTCTTGCTTTAATAATAACAAACCCAACTATCAGTTTATGCCTAATATGTATGAGCCTGTTGGATATGAAACCTATGGTGAATACGATGTTTTTGAAAATGAACAAGAGGCAAAACTTCCTGCTGAAGGTTCAATCCCTAGAGGATGGCAGCCTTACGAATATGATGATACAACAGAAGGTTTAAATTTAGCTAAAGCTGAATCTAAAAACCCTCTAGAGATTACGGAAGATAATATTTCTGAAGGAGAAGCACTTTATACTATTTATTGTGCCGTATGTCACGGAGATAAAGGAGATGGACAAGGTATTTTGGCTCAAAGAGAAAAGTTTTTGGGTATTCCTAGCTATGCAGATCCAGGAAGAGATATTACAATGGGAGGTATCTACCACGTAGAAATGTATGGACTAAATGCCATGGGGTCTTATGCATCACAAACCAATGAAAAAGAGCGTTGGCAAATAGCCATGCACGTAATGAATTTAAAAGCTGCATTAAACGGCGAACCTTCATTATTAGAAACCGCAGGGGTTAAAACTGCTGACTCAAGCAATGTTGAGGCTTCTACAATAGAAGGGGATGAAATGAATACTGAAGCTGCATCACAAACTTCAGAAAACGAAACTAACTAAAGAATAAAGAGAATAGTTAAAGATATGTACACGCTACCAAGTAAATTAAAACTGTTTGCAATTATTTTTATGGTCGTTGGAGCCATAGGGATAGTGTCAGGTTTCCTTACTGCTCCCTCAACCACAGCCGAGGTTAAAGAAATGATGGCTAGTCATGGAGATGGACATGGATCAGACCACTCAGCAGCTGAAGAATCACATAGTACAAATGAAACTCATGTTGCAGAAGAAGCCCATGGCAATGAGCATGCTCAAACTGCTGATGCACATGATAGTGAAGAAGCACATTTAGAGCATACGTTGCACCAAATGCAAAACAGACCTTGGTCTGCATTATATATTGCCTGCTTGTTCTTTTTGTTTATTGCATTAGGAACCTTGGCTTTTTATGGTATTCAATATGCCGCACAAGCGGGTTGGTCCCCAGTACTGTATCGAGTAATGGAAGGAATTACTGCCTATTTACCAGTGGCTTCGGTAATATTATTTGTATTGTTATTGCTTTCTGCCTTTCATATAAATCATATTTTCCACTGGATGGATCCAGAATTAGTGGATCCTGAAAGCTCTCACTACGATAAGTTAATCGCTGGAAAAAGTGGATGGTTAAACGTGCCTTTCTTTTTAATTAGAGCAGCAATTTTCTTAGCTGGATGGAATTTATACAGATATTTCTCAAGAAGAAACTCTATTAGACAAGATGATGCAGATGACAATAGATGGTTTAAAAAGAACTTTAAGATGTCTGCTGGTTTCTTAGTATTCTTCATAGTAACTGAGTCTATGATGTCTTGGGACTGGATTATGAGTTTCGACCCACACTGGTTTAGTACTTTATTTGGATGGTATGTATTTGCAGGAATGATGGTTTCGGCCATTACTGTAATAGCAATGGTATCTATTGTATTAAAGAAACAAGGGTATTTAGAATTTGTAAATGATAGCCATATTCATGACTTAGCAAAATATATGTTTGGCTTCAGCATTTTCTGGACGTACCTATGGTTTTCACAGTTTATGCTAATATGGTATGCTAATATCCCTGAAGAAGTAACCTATTTTGTAACACGTATAGAAGATTATAAATTACCATTCTTCGGAATGCTCGTAACAAACTTTGTATTCCCTGTATTATTATTAATGAACAGTGATTACAAACGTGTAAACTGGTTTGTAATATTAACAGGAATTGTGATTTTAGCAGGGCAGTACATTAACCTATTTGTTATGGTTATGCCTGGTACCGTTGGATCTTCTTGGTTTATTGGCTTGCCAGAAATAGGATCAATATTGTTTTTCTTTGGATTGTTTGTATTTGTTGTATTTACGGCATTAACAAAAGCACCATTGCTTGCTAAACGAAATCCGTTTATGAAGGAAAGCAAAAATTATCATTATTAATTAATTGAATAGAGACAGATAACGATGACCGCATTTTTAGTTGTATTAGTAATCATTCTTCTTGGAGTTGCTATTTGGCAAATGACCAAGATATTTGAAATGTCTAAAACCAAACAGACAGATACTGGAGAAATAGCATCAGATAAAGACAATAAAGTTAACGGATATTTAATGTTAGTCTTTTTAGGGTTTTTATATGTACTAGCCATTGTATGTTTTTGGAAATGGAGCGATGTACTCTTACCAAAAGCTGGATCTGAACATGGATCGCAGATAGACAATTTAATGTTGATATCCATGATCCTAATTTTCGTTGTAGGGATTTTAACGCATTGGCTATTATTTGGTTTTGCATTTAAGTATAGAGGTGAAAAAGGTAAAAAAGCGGTATTCTACGCAGATAATGATAAACTTGAATTTATCTGGACCATAATCCCAGTAATTGTATTGGCGGGATTGATTATCTACGGGCTTTTTACTTGGACAGACATTATGAATGTTAGCGAAGAGGATGATCCATTAGTAGTAGAATTATATGCATATCAATTTGATTGGCGTGCAAGGTATGGAGGAGAAGATAACACACTTGGTGAAGCTAACGTACGCTTAATTGAAGGTGTTAATCAATTGGGTGTAGATGGATCTGACCCTAATGCACAAGATGATATTGTTGTAAATGAATTACACTTACCTGTAGGTAGAAAAGTATTGTTTAAAATGCGATCGCAAGATGTATTGCACTCAGCTTATATGCCACACTTTAGAGCACAGATGAACTGTGTCCCTGGTATGATTACTCAATTTGCTTTTACCCCAACCATTACTACTGAAGAAATGAGACAAGACGAGGCAGTAGTAGATAAAGTTAGGCGTATTAATGAGATAAGGAGAGAAAACAGTAAAGAGTTGGCCAAAAAGGGCGAGGCGCCGTTAGAGCCATATGAGTTTGATTATCTACTCCTATGTAATAAAATATGTGGTATTAACCACTATAATATGCAAATGAAGATTATAGTAGAGTCACAAGAAGATTATGAAGCTTGGTTGGCAGAACAACCAAATATGGCCGAAGTTTTAAAAGAACAATAAAATAATAGCATAAATAGATATGTCAGCACACGCAGAAGACTTAGCAGTAGATCACCACGATGATCACGGACATCATCACGAACAGACTTTTATAACTAAATATATATTTAGTACAGACCATAAAATGATCTCTAAACAATACCTTATAACAGGTATTTTTATGGGGATAATTGGAATTTTAATGTCCGTTCTTTTTAGAATGCAAATAGCATGGCCAGAAGAACCATTTACAATCTTTGAAATCTTCTTAGGCAAATGGGCAGAAGGCGGAGTTATGGACCCAAGTGTTTATTTAGCATTGGTAACTATTCATGGAACCATTATGGTTTTCTTTGTTTTGACAGCCGGTTTGAGTGGTACGTTTAGTAACCTTTTAATTCCGTTGCAAATCGGGGCTAGAGATATGGCTTCAGGCTTTTTGAACATGGTATCATACTGGCTTTTCTTTATTTCCAGTGTAGTTATGGTATGTTCATTATTTGTTGAAGCAGGGCCTGCATCAGCTGGTTGGACAGTATATCCTCCATTAAGTGCTTTGCCACAGGCTATACCAGGTTCTGGGGCTGGGATGACATTATGGTTAGTTTCATTGGCTATATTTATTGCATCTTCACTATTAGGTTCGCTTAATTATATCGTAACAACTTTAAACCTACGTACCAAAGGAATGTCTATGACAAGACTTCCGCTTACTATTTGGGCATTTTTTATCACTGCTATAATTGGTGTGGTTTCTTTCCCTGTATTGTTATCAGCAGCATTAATGTTGATTATGGATAGAAGTTTTGGCACATCATTCTTCCTTTCCGATATTTATATCGCTGGGGAAGTATTGCACAACCAAGGTGGTTCACCTGTATTGTTTGAACACCTATTCTGGTTCTTAGGACACCCTGAAGTGTATATTGTAATCTTACCTGCAATGGGTATTGTTTCCGAAGTTATGGCAACAAATTCACGTAAACCTATTTTTGGTTACCGTGCAATGGTTGCTTCAATCTTGGCAATTGCATTCCTTTCAACTATTGTTTGGGGTCACCATATGTTCGTTTCAGGTATGAATCCGTTCCTAGGTTCTGTATTTACCTTTACAACATTATTAATTGCAATTCCTTCAGCAGTAAAAGCATTTAACTGGATTACCACTATATGGAAAGGTAACCTGCAAATGAATACAGCTATGTTATTTAGTATAGCTTTTGTTTCCACCTTTATTACAGGGGGTTTAACAGGGATTATTTTGGGTGATAGTGCCTTAGACATCAACGTACACGATACGTACTTTGTAATCGCTCACTTTCACTTGGTAATGGGTATTTCAGCAGTGTACGGATTATTAGCGGGGGTTTATCATTGGTTCCCAAAAATGTTCGAAGGGCGTTTAATGAACAAAAACTTAGGGTACATCCATTTTTGGATAACTGCAATTGGCGCGTATGGAATTTTCTTCCCAATGCACTTTGTGGGTATGGCTGGATTGCCAAGAAGATACTATACCAACACCAATTTCCCTTATTTTGATGATTTGGCTGATATTAATGTAGTGATAACTATTTTTGCAATCATTACCGCGGCAGCACAAGTAGTGTTCTTGTATAACTTCTTCCATTCAATTTTCTACGGAAAAATAGGGCCAAAAAACCCTTGGAAATCGAATACCTTAGAATGGACAGCAGAGGTGAAGCACATTCACGGAAATTGGGATGGCCCAATACCACACGTGTACCGTTGGTCTTATGATTACAGTAAGTTGAACAAAGATGAAACTGACTATGTAATACCGGGACAGGATTATATTCCGCAAAACATTCCTTTAAAAGAAAATGAAGAAGAATTGAACCATTAAACAGGTTTAATTCAAAACTATAAACTTAAAGCCTTTCTCTAGAGAAAGGCTTTTTTTAATTCTGAAAATAAAATTTACGTATTATTACGTATTGACTTAACTGCATATTGAACGTATATTTGTTTCAACAACGATTAAGGAACAAAGAGTGGGGACTTTGTGACTGTAAAAGCCGTACTTAAAAAGTGCGGCTTTTATTTTTTTAGAGTAAAAAATACCCACTATTGGGTATTGACTCTATGTAAGCAGAAACTTATTTTTGAATACATTTGAATTAGTAAAATAGGGAGTTTACTAGATCTTATTAATTAACCGCACTTGCTGAGGAGGAGTGCGGTTTTTTTATTTACTTACCACCTCTAGCTGGATACTCTTCCTTAAGTATAAAATCAATTGACTTTAGTAAATCATCAAATCCAGGTCTAGCAAAAGGCATGGTTTGTATAGAAGAACTATAAATAGTTCCATCTTTATTTATTAAAAACAATGCTGGTTCAGAAAACACCTCGGGTTCGGCATCTTTTATAGCGTTACTAATATATAACCCCCATTCCCTAGCTTTGCTTTCAGACATTTCATATGCGAGCGGAATGGATTCAATATCCCATTTTTCAGTGGAAATTTTTGCTCTTTTTTCAGAGTCCATACTTGCAGCCACTACGTTTACGCCCTTGTCCTTGAACGTATCAATTTTGGTCTGTAACTCTTCTAAATATTTTTTACAAACAGGGCAATGTAGACCTCTATAAAAAATAAGCATTGTAAAATTTTCAGGTTCTTGTTTTGCTAAATCCCAAGTTGTTCCATTAATTAAACCTAAATGTAGCTCAGGTGCTTTCTCTGTTGGTTTCTTCATAATTTTTCTTTTTATGTAAGTTACTTAAAGGTGAAATGCTTTGGTCACAAGGCATTATTAAATCTTGTTAAATATTTACAAAGCTTACTTGAAATACACTTTGTATATTTGTTTCTATGAATGAACATCTGGATCCAACGGGAGAGAATCTATCACCTCAAGAAATTGATTTAGAAAAAAAGCTACGTCCGCTAAGCTTTGAAGATTTTACAGGGCAAGACCAAGCATTAGAAAACTTACAAGTATTTGTACAGGCTGCAAATCTAAGGGATGAAGCGTTAGATCATACATTATTCCATGGACCACCAGGTTTAGGAAAAACCACATTGGCTCATATTTTAGCCAATGAATTGGAGGTGGGCATTAAAGTCACCTCAGGGCCTGTATTGGATAAGCCTGGGGATTTAGCGGGTTTACTCACCAATCTTGAAGATAGAGATGTCTTGTTTATTGATGAAATTCATCGCCTAAGCCCTATCGTTGAAGAGTATCTTTATTCAGCAATGGAAGATTACAAAATTGATATTATGATTGAAACGGGACCTAACGCCCGGACGGTTCAAATTAATCTCAATCCTTTTACGCTAATAGGAGCAACAACCCGTTCGGGTCTTTTAACAGCCCCTATGAGAGCACGTTTCGGCATTTCTTCAAGACTTCAATATTACACAACCGAATTGCTCACGTCTATTGTTCAGCGTAGTGCTGGTATATTAAACATTCCTATTTCTATGGAAGCAGCCATTGAGATTGCCGGAAGAAGTAGAGGCACGCCACGTATTGCAAATGCACTTTTACGTAGGGTTCGAGATTTTGCACAAATAAAAGGAAACGGAAAGATAGATATTGAAATTTCAAAATTTTCTCTAAAAGCATTGAATGTAGATGCTTTCGGTTTAGATGAAATGGACAATAAAATCTTAACAACCTTAATTGATAAATTTAAAGGCGGCCCAGTGGGAATTACCACAATTGCCACAGCTGTTTCAGAAAGTGCCGAAACTATTGAAGAAGTATACGAGCCTTTTTTAATACAACAAGGTTTTATTGTAAGAACGCCACGAGGGCGAGAAGTAACAGCAGCAGCGTATAAACATTTAGGTAAAACCAAAGCAGGAAACCAGGGAGGCTTATTTTGAGTCTAAAAGAAACACACACAAAACTTATTAAAACCGAAGCCAATCGCCTCGGTTTTTTATCCTGTGGTATTAGCAAAGCCGATTTTTTAGAGGAGGAGGCACCACGGCTCGAAACCTGGCTCAAGCAGAATATGCATGGTGAGATGGGTTATATGGAAAACTATTTTGATAAACGATTAGACCCAACAAAATTGGTTCCAGGTAGTAAAAGTGTTATTTCGTTACTGCTTAATTATTTTCCTTCCGAAGAGCAAAACGAAGAAAGTTATAAAATTTCAAAATATGCCTACGGAAGGGATTATCATTTTGTGATTAAGGATAAACTAAAACAACTTTTAAATCATATTCAACAAGAAATTGGTGATGTTCACGGTCGAGCCTTTGTGGATTCTGCGCCGGTTTTAGACAAAGCATGGGCAGCTAAAAGTGGTTTGGGGTGGATTGGTAAACACAGTAATTTATTGACCAAACAAACCGGTTCTTTTTATTTTATAGCCGAATTGATCGTCGATCTCGATCTTGAATACGATACACCCGTTACCGATCACTGCGGAAGTTGCACAGCTTGTATCGATGCCTGTCCCACCCAAGCTATAGTTGATCCGTATGTGGTTGATGGCAGCAAGTGTATTTCATACTTAACCATCGAGTTAAAAAATGAAATCCCTACTGAGTTTTCAAATCAGATGGAAGATTGGATGTTTGGCTGTGATATTTGCCAAGACGTCTGTCCTTGGAATCGTTTCAGTAAATCACACAATGAGCCGCTCTTCAATCCGCATCCTGAGTTGTTGAGTAATTCAAAAAAAGATTGGGAAGAAATCACTAAAGAAGTTTTCAACGAGATTTTCAGAAAAAGTGCTGTAAAGCGGACTAAATATAAAGGGTTAAAAAGAAATATTCAATTTTTGAAAGAATAGTGTTTATAAACCCTCAAAAGAACTATAATTTTAATATTCGGTCATTCCTAACTTATTAACAGCTTGCTTTCGATTTGGTAAAATTGAAAAAGTCAAGTCAGTCCATGCGGTACCTTCTACTCCCTTAAGTTTATATGTATTGTCAATTTTTTTAATAGTAAAAAGAAAGTTAGATAGGTCTTTGCTTTTTTTTGAATTAACACTCTGAATATCTGTCATCCCGTATTCGTCGATAAGTTGTGTTTTAGAATCTTCAGATAAGGAAAAAGTTAAATTTTTCCAAGCACACCCTTCTTTACATTGAAGTTTGATTTTATTGCTGTCTGAATGTTCGACTATAACTAAAAATTCCTTAACATATTCTGTTTCTTTTTTTTCTTGTGATAGAATGCAAGAGGTTGATAACATCAAAAGAAGAGGTAAGAAGAAAATTTTAAAAACCTTTTTTAAATTTAATATCATCTTCATTTGTTTTAATAGTTGCTTTAATATAAAATACTAAATTTTTTTTAAAATAAAATCGTATTAAAACTTTTTTCTAGTTATATAAAATTAAAAAACAACCTTTAAAGTTTCATCATTCCACTTACTCGGCTAACTTTGTAAGTCATCAATTTCTTTTGATGATTAAAATTTCAGATTATGAGCAAAGAAAGTAGACGTCGTGAAGCCTTAATATACCACGCAAAACCGAAACCCGGTAAAATACAAGTAGTACCTTCAAAAAAATATGCAACACAACGCGATCTCTCATTGGCGTATTCCCCTGGAGTTGCCGAACCTTGTTTGGAAATAGAAAAAGAAACAAACAATGTTTATAAATATACCAATAAAGGAAACTTGGTAGCAGTAATTTCAAACGGTACAGCGGTATTGGGGTTAGGTAATATTGGTCCTGAAGCTTCAAAACCTGTAATGGAAGGGAAAGGACTTCTTTTTAAAATATTTGCAGATATTGATGTGTTTGATATTGAGGTTAACACGGAAAATATTGATGAGTTTATTGAAACCGTTAAAAATATTTCGCCAACGTTTGGGGGGATTAACTTAGAAGATATTAAAGCTCCTGAAGCTTTTGAAATTGAACGTAGATTAAAAGAAGAGCTCGATATTCCCGTAATGCATGATGATCAACATGGTACGGCTATTATCTCAGCCGCTGCTTTATTGAATGCTTTAGAACTTGCTGACAAAAAAATTGAAGAAGTTTCCATCGTAATAAGTGGAGCTGGGGCAGCAGCAGTTTCGTGTACTAAACTTTACAAATCGTTTGGTGCAAAAGCTGAAAATATTGTGATGTTAGACAGTAAAGGAGTAATTAGAAAAGATAGAGATACGCTTTCTGAAGAAAAAGAAGAATTTGCAACGGCTCGAAAAATTGATACGTTAGAGGAAGCCATGGAAAATGCAGACGTATTTGTTGGGCTTTCTATTGCAGATATTGTAAGTCCAGAGATGCTAAAAAGCATGGCAGACAATCCAATAGTCTTTGCCATGGCCAATCCCAATCCTGAAATTGATTACGATTTAGCAATTAAAACCCGTGAAGATATTATTATGGCTACGGGGCGTAGTGACCACCCTAACCAAGTTAATAACGTGCTAGGTTTTCCTTTCATTTTTAGAGGAGCCTTAGATGTTCGTGCGACCAAGATTAATGAAGAAATGAAAATGGCAGCTGTAAAAGCTTTAGCAGAATTAGCTAAAGAGCCCGTGCCAGAACAAGTTAATATTGCTTATGGTGAAACACGGTTAACTTTTGGAAGGGATTATATTATTCCAAAACCTTTTGACCCTCGTTTGATTGCTGCTGTACCACCAGCTGTAGCCAAAGCAGCTATGGAAAGTGGAGTGGCAACGGAAGATATTGTCAACTGGCAAAAATATGAAGATGGGCTACATGAGCGTTTGGGCAGTGATAATAAGATTATACGATTGTTATTAAATAGAGCTCGTACAAACCCTAAGCGGATTGTGTTTGCTGAAGCTGACCATTTGGATGTTTTAAAGGCTGCTCAAATTGTATTTGAAGAAGGAATTGGAATTCCAGTTTTATTAGGAAGAAAAGAAATCATTCTCGAATTGATGGAGCAAATTGAGTTCGATATAGAGAATTTAGAGATTATCGATCCAAAATCTGACGAGCAAGAAGAAAAACGAAATTATTACGCAGAAAAGCATTGGAAAAGCCGTAGAAGAAGTGGCATTACATTATATGACGCCCAAAAAATAATGCGAGAACGTAATTATTTTGCAGCCATGATGGTGAACGAAGGCGATGCGGATACTATGATTTCAGGGTATTCCAGAGCATATCCTTCAGTGGTTCGCCCAGTACTAGAAACTATTGGTAGGTTCGACGGGGTGAGTAAAGTAGCTACTACCAATTTAATGCTTACTAAAAGAGGTCCTTTGTTTATTTCAGATACTTCTATAAATATAGATCCTACGGCTAAGGAATTGGCTAAAATTGCACAAATGACCAATTACACAATGAAAATGTTTGGTTTAACACCTGTTATTGCGATGGTATCATATGCAAATTTTGGTTCTTCAAAAGATCCACACGCTACTAAAGTGAAAGAAGCTGTTGATTATTTGCATAGAGTTGTTCCAGATATGCATGTAGATGGGGAGTTGCAAACAGACTTTGCGTTAAACCCAGATATGCTTCAGAAGAAATTTCCGTTTTCAAAATTGGCTGGTAAAAAAGTAAATGCTTTGGTATTTCCAAACCTGGACTCAGCAAACAGTAATTACAAACTTCTAAAAGAGCTTAATGGGGTTGAATCTATTGGTCCAATAATGTTAGGTATGCGAAAACCAGTTCACATTCTTCAGTTAGGCGCAAGTGTGGAGGAAATGGTAAATATGGCGGCTGTTTCGGTTGTAGATGCCCAACAAAAAGAGAAGCGTAAAAAAGAAGCGTTAAAGCAGCAAAAAGACTAAGTTTTTTCACCGTTATTTTCACATTTTTGAGACTGGCAGATGCAAATAATTATGCTATATTTGAGCCTTTAACATTTTTATAACGTATGATAACCCACATTGAGGGAAAATTAGTAGAAAAGAATCCAACCGATATAGTGATTGACTGTAATGGTGTTGGTTATTTTATCAATGTTTCGTTACATACTTTTTCACAACTTCCCGCTTCAGAAAACATAAAAGTATATACTCATTTACAGGTTCGTGAAGATGCACATACTTTGTATGGTTTTTATGAAAAAGCAGAACGGGAAATTTTTAGGTTGTTAGTGTCGGTTTCGGGAGTAGGTGCAAGTACCGCTCGAACCATGTTGTCTTCTTTAACCCCAGAACAAGTTAAAGATGCTGTCGCAACAGAAGATGCGGCAGTTATTCAATCTGTTAAAGGCATAGGGACAAAAACCGCACAGCGAGTGATATTAGATTTAAAAGATAAAGTGCTAAAAGTAGAGGGATTAGCGGGTATTTCTACAAGTTCAAGCAATACGAACAAAAATGAAGCGTTATCTGCTTTGGAGACGCTCGGGTTTGCACGTAAACAATCTGAAAAAGTTTGCGATAAAATTATAAAGCAAAACCCACAGGCAACTGCTGAAGAAATTATAAAACAAGCTTTAAAAAATTTATAACAATTGGGCGCAAAAAATTACGATTACATTCATAACTTTTGTAGGTTATTAGTATTAATAGGGGCTATTTTTGTAACGAGTACAACTGCCTTTTCACAGGACACCACTAGTACAGGATATGATGTTGGTAGAATGGATTTACCCGATCCACCAAGCATTCAAGATTTATATACCTACGATCCCGTTACAGACCGATATATTTATACTAGAACTTTAGGAAGTTTTAATATAAGTTATCCAATAATTCTTACGCCCGAAGAATACCAAGAGCTCATTTTGCAACAGGATATGAGGTCTTATTTTAAAGAAAAGATTGATGCTGCAGACGGTAGAAAAGAAAATTCTGAAGAAGCGCAAAAAAACTTACTGCCCGCATTTTATGTGAACTCAAACTTTTTTGAATCCATTTTCGGCGGAAATACCATTGAGGTAATCCCGCAAGGTTCAGTAGAAATGGATTTGGGGCTTTTATATACAAAACAAGACAATCCATCTTTTTCACCTAGAAACCGAAGTAACTTGTCTTTTGATTTTGATCAGCGTATCAGTTTAAGTTTACTTGGTAAGGTAGGAGAGCGACTTCAGGTTAATGCAAATTACGATACTCAGTCTACGTTTGATTTTCAAAACCAAATTAAATTAGAATATACCCCTACTGAAGACGATATCATTCAAAAAATTGAAGTAGGTAACGTTAGTATGCCACTTAACAGCTCTTTAATTCAAGGTGCGCAAAGCTTATTTGGTGTGAAAACACAACTTCAGTTTGGTAAAACGACTATTACTGGTGTGTTTTCTGAGCAAAAATCAGAAACTCGAACCGTTACTGCAGAAGGAGGAGCTACTGTCACAGATTACGAATTGTTTGCTTCAGAATATGATGAAAACCGTCACTTTTTCTTAGCACATTACTTTAGGGATAATTATGATAGGGTTTTGGAACAATATCCATTTATCAATTCAAATGTTCAAGTTACCCGAGTTGAAGTGTGGGTAACCAACCGAAGCAACAATACCGAAAATGTTCGTAACATCGTAGCATTGCAAGATATTGGAGAATCTAAACCTGAAAATATTGGTCTGGACATTCCCCCTGGAGGATTTATTAACAAACCAGCAAATTCATTTCCAGATAACTCAAATAACGATTTTAACCCATTTGGTATAAACGATCCTTCAGTCCCTTCAGTATTAAATAGCTCTATTCGGGATGTTGCAACTGTACAAGCGGGTTTTAGTGGAGTTCGTGTTCAACAAGGTGTAGATTATGTAATACAGGAAAATGTAAGGCGATTACAGCCAAATGAGTATACGTTACATCCTCAATTGGGTTATATATCTTTAAACCAACGTTTAAGTAACGATGAAGTTTTAGGTGTTTCTTTTCAATTTACCGTTAATGGAAAAGTATACCAAGTAGGAGAGTTTTCTAACGATGGTGTAGAGGCAACGGGTACAGGTAGTACTGCTGGGCAAGACCCTAATGAACCGCCACAAGGAGGTATAGAAGGTGTAGCCCAAAACTTAGTGGTTAAGATGCTGAAAAGCAATATTACCAATGTTGATGAACCGGTTTGGGATATTATGATGAAAAACATCTATTCTATTGGAGCTTTTCAGTTGGAACAAGAAGATTTCAGGTTAAACATTCTTTATACAGACCCTTCACCACTTAATTACATTACAGCTGCACAAGGAAGTTCTACTTTTCCAGCGACACCTTTGCCGGAAGATGTTGAAAATACAACGTTATTACGAGTTTTCAATTTAGATAGGTTAAATTTTAACGGCGATCCACAACAGGGCGGAGATGGTTTCTTCGATTTTCTACCCAACATTACAGTAGATACCCAAAACGGACAAATTATTTTCACCTCGGTTGAGCCCTTTGGTAAGTATTTATTCGATAAGTTAGACAATTCACCTGGGGGAGTTGAAAATTATAACATTCCATCGACCTATAATGCCAACCAGAACAAATATGTTTTTAGGACATTATATACTTCTACCAAAACACAGGCAGAACAAGAGGATAGTGATAAAAACAAGTTTCAATTAAAAGGTAGTTATAAGTCAACAGGAGCAGACGGAATCCCTATTGGGGCTTTTAACATACCGCAAGGTTCGGTAACGGTTACGGCCGGCGGACGACAATTGGTAGAAGGTGTAGATTATACGGTAAACTATCAATTGGGTAGGGTACAGATTTTAGATCCTTCTTTATTGAATTCAAATACTCCAATACAGATTTCTACTGAAAACAATACACTGTTTGGACAACAAACTAAACGATTCACAGGATTAAATATAGAGCATAAATTTAGTGATGAACTACAATTTGGTGCTACATATTTGAATTTGAACGAGCGGCCATTAACGCAGAAATCTTCTTATAATGTTGAACCTATTAACAACACTATTTTTGGTTTAAATGCTAACTACTCGACTGAAGTTCCTTTTTTAACGAGATTAGTGAACAAGTTGCCTAACATCGATACCGATGTGGAATCCAATGTGTCATTGCGTGGTGAATTTGCATACTTGATGCCGGGTGCTCCAAAAGTGTCAGATTTTGATGGGAAAGCAACCGTATATGTAGATGATTTTGAAGCTTCTCAAACCGAATTGGACATTAGTACCCCAAATACGTGGTTTTTAGGAAGCACGCCAGTTGGTTTAGGTGGTGAAATTACAAATCAATTATCTTATAATTACAATCGTGCAAGATTGCAATGGTACACTATCGATCCAATTTTTTACAGTAGTCAACGTCCCGACGGAATTACAGATGAAGACCTTTCTTCACCATTTACCCGACGTATTTTCCGTGATGAAATTTTTCCAGAACAAGATATTATACAGGGACAAACACAGGCTCTATTTTCATTGGACCTAGCTTATTTCCCTTCCGAAAGGGGGCCATATAACTTTAACCCTCAAGCGGCAGGTGGAAATACACTGCCAAATCCAGAAGAAAGATTTGCAGGTATTTCTAGACAATTAACCACTACAGATTTTGAACGTTCTAATGTAGAGTACATTCAATTTTGGGTAATGGATCCATATATTTATGAAGAAAATGAAAATAATCCAGGTGGGGTTATCAATTTTAATTTAGGTAACATTTCCGAAGATCTTTTAAAAGATGGCCGAAAACAATATGAAAATGGTCTGCCAGAAGATGGCGGGGATGAAAATACCATACCTACTATCTACGGAAAAGTACCAACTAATCAATCGCTTGTATATACCTTCGATACAGAAGGCCAACAGCGTACCAATCAAGATATAGGCTATGACGGTATCAATGACGCCGGTGAGACAACTATGTTCCCAAATTTTGGAAACCTTGCCGATCCTGCAAATGATAACTATCAATACTTTTTACAAGCAGATGGAGATGTAATTAATCGATACCGTCAGTACAATGGTACCGAAGGAAACTCGCCTGTAGAGGTTACCGACACGAATAGAGGGTCTACAACACAACCTGATGTGGAAGACATTAACCGTGACAATACCATGAATACGGTTGATGCTTATTTTGAATATAATATCCCTTTTAGGTCTAAACCAGGGAGTGATGTCCCGGGTGCAAACCAAGAGTTGGATACTGACAACAACGATTATGTTACAGATGTTAAGGAAATACAGGTAACAACACCTAACAACGAAACTATCAATGCACGTTGGGTACAGTTTAAAATACCAATTAGTGACCCAGATCAAGCTGTTAATGGAATTTCAGATTTTAGATCCATCCGTTTTATGAGGATGTATCTTTCACAATTTTCTGAAGCAACGGTTCTTCGTTTTGGTACTTTAGAATTGGTGCGAGGGGATTACAGAAGATATACTCAAACACTGGATTTAACTGGAGAAGATCCAGAAATGGATGACACAAGTTTTGAAAATGAATCTGTTAACATTGAAGAAAACGGAAATAGACAACCTATACCTTATGTGCTGCCTCCTGGTGTGTTACGTGAGCAATTGAACAATAATAATAACCTAATCCGTCAAAACGAACAATCTCTTGCCCTACGGGTTAATGGTTTGGAAGCTGGGGATGGCCGTGGTGTATATAAAAACTTTAATGTGGACATGCGCCAGTATGAAAATCTGGAAATGTTCATCCATGCCGAGTCGCTACAAAATGAAGCTGCTTTGGCAGATGGTGAAATGGTAGCCTTTATGCGTTTGGGTAATGACCTTTCACAGAATTATTATGAAATTGAAATCCCACTTAATCCAACTTCATTTGGAGCAACTTCTCGTGAAGAAGTATGGCCGGTAGAAAACCGTATACGATTACCATTAGCATTGTTGCAAGAAATAAAAACACGTGTTTTAGGAGCTGTAGAGCCACCTGCAGATCCCGATCAGCCTGTATATTTTATGCAATCTGAACTGGACCCTAATTTTTCAGGCCCTGAAAATGAAATGCGAATTGGTATTAAAGGAAACCCAAGTTTTGGAAATGTACGTATAGTAATGTTGGGGATGAAAAACAGGGAGGATAATACCAGTGATATAGCTGGTGAAGTGTGGTTTAATGAATTACGTCTTTCTGATTTAAAAAACCAAGGTGGATGGGCTGCTGTTGCTACATTAGATGCTAATATGGCCGACTTTATGAATGTAAGTGCTACCGGTAGAAGGAGTACAGTAGGTTTTGGATCGGTAGAACAAGGCCCTAACCAACGAAGCCGTGAAGACGTAAAACAATACGATGTGGTGACCAATTTTAACTTGGGTCAATTGCTTCCAGAAAAATGGGGCATTCAATTACCATTTAATTACGGCCGTTCGGAAGAGTTGATAACCCCGCAATACGATCCTGAATTTCAAGATATCGAGCTAGAGACACGTATAGAGAATACCGAAGACGAAGATGAAAAGGAAGCCATTAGGCAACAGTCTGTAGATTACACAAAACGACAAAGTGTTAATTTTATTGGGGTACGTAAAGACAGAACAGGAGATTCAAAGCCAAAACCTTACGATATTGAAAACTTTACTTTTTCATATTCTTACAATCAAGTAGATCATCACGATTTTGAAATTGAAGATGCTTTAGATCAAAACGTTCGTGTTGGCGGAACCTATAACTATAATTTTGATCAAAAACCTTACGAACCATTTAAAAAGAACGATTCGCTCTTTACAGGTAAGTATTGGCAGTTTTTAAAAGACTTTAATATAAATTATAAGCCTACAAATGTTTCGGTAAGCTCGAATATTGTTCGTCAATATAATGAACAAAAATTTAGAGAATTAAACCGTTTACCTGGAAACCTTGGTATTCCTACGCTGTACCAACGTAATTTCCTGTTCGATTGGGAATATACAATCAACTATAACTTAACTAAATCATTGCGTTTCAATTTTACTTCCTCAAACAACAGGATAGTAACTAATTATCTTGACGATGAAGGTTTCTCGGACGATAGTATAGGTATTTGGGACGGTTTCTTTGATATAGGGGATCCTAATCAACATTTCCAATCGTTACAATTAAATTATGATTTACCGACAGCTAAATTTCCATTCTTAAAGTTTATTAGGGCCACTTATTCTTATACAGGGGATTTCCAATGGCAAGATGGAAGTGATTTGTTCAATAACATTTCAATCCCGAATGACAATGGTGAAGGAAGCCAAACCTATGATTTAGGTAATTCCATTCAAAATGCAAGCACCCATGCTATTAACTCCAATCTTGATATGACAGGTTTTTACCGTTATGTTGGGCTTACCAAGAAAACCAGTTCAAACCAAGGAGGTAATAATAGATCAGGTGTTGAAAGAGGCGGTGAGTCAAAAGAAGGCAATAAAGCAGGTGCTGAAGGAAAAGGCAGGGAAGAAGAAAGTAGAAATGCCGCAAATGCAAGAGGTGGAAATAATGTACTGGGTAATGCTGGTGGTAATCAAGCAGGCGGTGCAGGTTCTTTAAGTGGAGGCGATAAAGCTGTTAATACGCTTATTGGGCTAGTGACTTCTATCAAGAAAATCCAGTTCAATTATCAAGAGAACCAAGGTATATTCCTTCCAGGCTATACACAATCCATAGGTTTTATCGGGACGTTACGCCCTACAACCGCATTTACATTTGGTAGCCAAGCTGAAATAAGGGAAATGGCAGCACGAAATGGGTGGCTTACATTATACCCAGAATTTAATGAACAATATACCGAAGTGGAAAATCGACAAATGGACATACAAGTAAACCTTGAACCATTAGAAGATTTAACTATTGATATTAACGGAAGCCGATTATATTCTGAAAATTATGCTGAAAACTATATAGTTGAAAATGGACAGTATCGTTCATTGACGCCAAATACTTTCGGAAATTTCAATATATCAACCTTATTGATTAAGACAGCTTTTAGTACAAGTGACGAAAATAGCTCTGAAGCTTTTGACGACTTCAGGGAAAACAGACTGGTTATTGCAAACAGACTCGCTGAAGAGCGTTACGGAAGCAATATTCCAAGAGATCCTGAGACAGGCTTCCCTGTAGGTTATGGAAGAACAAGCCAAGATGTATTGTTGCCAGCATTTTTAGCAGCTTACAAAGGAAGCGATGCATCCAGTGAAAAGACAGGCTTTTTACGGGATATTCCTTTACCAAACTGGGATATAAAATATACCGGTTTAATGAACATAGACTGGTTTAAAAAGAACTTTAAGCGGTTTTCTTTGCAACACGGTTACAGGGCAGGTTATACAGTTAATCAATTTCAAAGTAACTTAGACTTTGATAGAAACAACCCAGACGCTGTAGATCAAGCAGGTAATTTTAAAAGTGAAACACTGTATAGCAATGTAAACCTTATGGAGCAATTTTCACCATTGTTACGGGTGGATTTTGAAATGAAGAATTCTGTAAAAATTCTTGCTGAATTAAGAAAAGACAGAGCATTGTCTCTAAGTTTCGCAAATAATTTGCTAACCGAAATTCAAGGTAATGAAATCATCCTTGGTTTAGGGTATCGAGTGAAAGATCTTACCATAGGCACTAACTTTGGAGGAAAAAAGAAAATACTTAAAAGTGATTTAAACTTTAAGGTAGATCTTTCTAGAAGGGATAACAAAACGATTATCCGTTATCTCGATATTGAAAATAATCAAACAACAGCAGGGCAAACTATATATGGACTTCAATTTACTGCAGATTATGCATTGAGTAAAAATTTAACCGCTCTGTTCTATTATGATCATACATTCTCGGAATATGCAATATCAACTGCATTTCCACAAACAACTATTAGAAGTGGTATAACCCTTCGCTATAACTTCGGAAACTAAATAACAAAATAAACTTTTAAGAAATTTATATTATGAATATACCTGCAGAACTAAAATACACAAAGGACCACGAGTGGATAAAGATTGAGGGTGATATTGCCACTGTTGGCGTTACAGATTTTGCACAAGGCGAATTAGGGGACATTGTATACGTAGAAGTAGAAACAGTGGACGAAACCTTAGATAGAGAAGAGGTTTTCGGAACCGTAGAAGCCGTTAAAACTGTTTCAGACTTGTTTTTACCTCTTTCAGGGGAAATTATAGAGTTTAATGAAAACTTAGAAAACGAACCTGAAAAAGTAAACTCAGATCCTTATGGAGATGGTTGGATGATAAAAATTAAAATATCCAATCAAGAAGAGATAGAAGATTTATTAGATGCAGCAGCTTATCAAGAAATTATTGGGGGTTAAAAACCTTCTTTTTTTAGCAACAGCTTATACGATTTTTATATCCATTGGGTTATTACTGCCTTCTCAAGGCCTATTGCCGAGTCAAGATAAAATACCATTCGATAAAATTGCTCATGTGCTTATCAATTGTGTTTTGGTAGTAACGTGGCTCTCTTTCTTTTATATAAAAGAAAAAAAGATGATGTCCATAACGACAATATATGCTGTTTTTGGTGTATGCTTGCTCTATGGCATAGTAATTGAGGTTTTACAACATATATTCACAACCTATCGTCAAGCAGATTTACTTGATGTTGTAGCAAATGCAATTGGTTTGCTTTTAGGGGTTGGACTTTTTAGAAGAATTAAAGACAAAATTTTTAACTAAATATGATTTTAGTTTTCAATTGAACTATAAATTCTATATTTTAGCAACACAATAAATACTCTATTATGGAACCGAAGAAAAATCCGAAAGCGGATATGAACCGCAGAAGCACATTGTTCTTTCAAATAGGAATGATCTTAATGCTTTTTATTGCTTGGCAAGCTATTGAATGGAAAACGTATGATAAATCAGACCTTGATGCCGGAATGGTCGATGTAGGTGACGATCTTGAAGAGGAAGTGCCAATTACACAACAATTG
>OJAU01000288.1_pt1 | contig 26646 bp, 25 predicted proteins | sample 1589791 | NCBI WGS metagenome assembly OJAU01 (sample SAMN05416849, study PRJEB24817) | seawater metagenome | isolation source: Sea water | place: Canada:Atlantic | collected 2013-07 | reverse complement strand
ATACGAGATAGGAGTCCGTCTCGTGGGCTCGGAGATGTGTATAAGAGACAGTGCAGGCGTTGGCCTCGACGCGCGCAATAAGGGGGATGGGAATAACCAGTGCCGGCACATACGACTGGCCTGTTGCGTCGGTGCTTATGGTGCCGACATTCTGCAACGAGGCGACGTCCCACACGCGCGCATCGAACGTGGAATCATCTTCCCATGACCCAAAGCCAAAACAGCCCGCGCCACCGGGTCCTACCGTGCAAGAGATTGTGCCGGTGCGGCCGCTAGTTTCGGTAAAGCCGTCGAGCCACACCATATAACGTACGCCAAATTCGGCCATCTTGTCGGCGACAACCGGCTCTGACATAAGCCGCTCGAGGTCGCGTGTTCTTAGCGGCGCGGTGCGGGGTTCGAACCAAGGAAACATGGCGTCGACAAACTGTTTCTCGGGGATAACCGCAAGGGCGTCGTTGCCGGTTGTCATGCGCTCGCCTACACAGTCGACAAACTCGGCGCGGGTTTCGTAGTCGCTCGAGTGACGGCGACCGAGAATAACGACCGACTCGTCGCTGTTTATGCCCGTTGGGCCCTGACGAAATTCGTCGACCGTGGTACTCGTACACGAGGCTAGCAACACGGCTAACAGGGGCAATAATGCTTTCACGGTAAGCTCCTTACTCTTGATTTAGCGCGACGCTAACCAGTCGCGAACCTCGGGCACCTGCGCAAAGCTTAACGAAAAGCTCGAGGCAAGATCGCGCAGCGCCACGACAGCGGCATCGTTAATTGCTGAGTCGGCGGTGCGCATGCTCTCGGTCGGCGTTTTGCCATACGAGGTTAATACCCAGTCGGCAATCGGGGCGCCGTCGCCGGTTAGAAAACGCAGGTTGTAGCGTATCCACACCTCGTAAACGTCGAGCTTGGTTTTGTACGGTAGCGCGAGTTGAAACTCGTCGATGGCAGGCACGAATATGGCATCGACACCAAGCGCTTCTGCATCTTCGAGGCTTGCCACCTGCACAACCGATTGGAACATGGCAGGCAAGACCGCATCGAAAAGCGCAACATGGGATTCGCCGCTGGCGATATTAAATTCTTCGGCGCCGGTCTCGGAATATTCGATGTAGCTAAAGCTGCGCAGCGGCTCATCGTAAACCACGGCTAGCGTGAGCGGCAGCTTTGCGACGTTAGGGGTTGGATAGCTGCCTTCGATAACAACCTTGCTCACGCCACAGCTTGCGAGAACAAGCGCGCACACGCTCGCACACAGTGCTTTAGCGATTGATTGGATTGAATAACTCATTTTGTACTCATTGAAAATCGTTAAGTCCTACGAATGTACCACCATTTCGCTGCGTCATCTCGCGCATCAGCGTCGAGTAGCGATAAACGCTTTGCTGGAACCTCGCAGGACCGGCAAAGATGGTCGGAAAGCCAATGCCGTGTATGCGCACGAGGCGGTTGCCGTCGGCGTCTTCGACATTAATCCGATCTATTGTACGTAATACGTCGCGAATCGAACCTCCGGGTTGAAAATCATCGCCCAATACATAGATGCTGATTTTCTTGTCGGGGGCATAGAATGTGTTAATTGCGCGAGTCACACCCTCAACCGGGCTGCTGTTGCTGAACGGGTTCCAGTTACGCAAGGTTGACAGGATTTGTGTGCGGCGCGCGGGCGTGTCCGGAATCCACTGACCACGAAACGAATCGAACATGTAGTCGCCCATGTCATTCATGATCTGTATTCCCTTCACCTCGGGATAGACATTGAGCGTGTCTTCGATCACCCCCAACATCTTGCCCCAACTCGGATTGTTAAACATTGAGCCTGAGGTATCGATCACAAAAATAATGTATTCGCTGTCGACCGGGATGCCGCCGATTGCGTTATTTTCGGGCGCGCTGCTGTTGGCCGCGAGGCGCTGCATCTCTGCGGTGAGCGACTGCTGCGCAAGCGACAGCTTGCCGATTTCGTCGGTAGTCTCGTCCGACAGCTGTTTCGAGCTTTGAAACTCACCCTGCACGTCGCTTAGGTCGCGACGCAGCCGTGCCACGCGCTCTTTTATCGACGAGAGCTGCTCTTGCTTGGCGTTGAGGTCGCGGTTGACCACGCGCGTCTCGCCGCGAATCTCGAATAACTGCTCTTGCAGCTCAGAGATGATCGCCGCGGGTGCTGCCTCGGCCACCTCGAGCGGCGATGGCTGCGAAGGCTTGGCGAGCATAAGAAGAATGATCATGGCGCCAAAGCCACAGGACGCCACGTCGAGAAACGACACGGTAAACGACTCTGTCTCGCGGCTGCGCTTAAGCATTATGGCCAGTCCTTTGACGGCGTAATAAACGAGCCGCGCGTCAGTTGCGCAAGCTGCCAGTATGCCGCCGACGCGCTCGGGTCTCCTTCGAGTGGCATCAGCACGATGTTAACCGGCACATTGTTGGGCAGACTTTTTATCGCGTCTTCGAACAGCGCTAAGCGATCTTTGGGCGTGATAAGACCGGTCGTTTTGCCGCGGCCGCCGAGCGTTGGCAGGCCGTCGGTAATAAGAAAAATATTGTCCGGCGGCTCGTCCATACTCGAGATAGCACGAAACACCTGATCGAGGTCGGTACCGTTATTGGGTACAAGCGACTTCACGTTCTCGATACCTAGATTAAGACCGTCGCGGTCGGCGACTTCTTGCCAAGTAAATTTGTCGCCGGCTAATAAGGTCTCGGTTGTGTTGCTAAACTGCCAGAGCTGATACCGGCTCGTAATAGGCAGCTGCGTGCTCACCCAGTCGACGGTTTTGACCACGCGTTGCCACTTGGTCGCCTCGCGTTTGCGTTCGTCGCTCATGTTGCGCGTACGAATAATATTCACCAGCGTTTCGTCTAGCATGCTGGTCGAGCTGTCGACCAAAATAAGGATGCGCTGCCCGCCAAGAAAAAGACCCGTTAGATACTGGCGACTGCCATCGCCTAAAAACTGACGAACGCTGTTACCCTCTTGATCGAGCGCGCTCGCCTGCAGGCGCAGGAGTTCTTCTTCGAGCGCTTGCACATCGGCGCGCAGTTTTTCGATGCTCTCGACGGTTGCGGTACTCGAGTTTTCGAGCGCAGCAAGCTCTTGCAGAAAAGTTTGCAGCTGCTCTTGAATCTCGCGCGCAAGACCCTCGGCAGTGACTACCTCTAGACTTACGTCGGCAACGGTATTACGAATTCGTTCGAGATTAAGCGCGCCCTCTAATACTTCTTCTTCAAGCAGACTCACCTCGGAAGCTATACTGGGATCGACTGTGACGGCCGCCACCGTGTCGGCGTGGTCGAGAATAAGGAACAGTAAAATCACCGCACCAAAGCCGCAGAACATCACGTCGAGAAACGCAAGGCTCAGCGGACTTACTTGTCTTTTCTGTGATTTAGTCTGCGCCATTGTTTAGCTTTTTAAGGTTAAAAGTTAGCGTGCCTAGGGATTCGTCTAACGTTGTTGACTCGCCGCCGTCGAAGCTCAGCGTAAGCGCGTCGCCTTCTTTTAATACGAGCTCGGCAGAGTCTGCGATGCGCTCGCCGTTAATGCGTAAGTTTTTAAGCAGCGCGTTTGCCTGCGCACCTTGCGCGCTTACGCTGAGCTGTGCGTGGGGGCTGCGGGCGGCGCGGTTTTCTTGAGAGCCACTTTCTTGAGAGCTGCTTTCGTTAGCGAGAGCTGGCTGGCTTGAGCTTGGTGATTTTGGCAGCGACGCCGAGGCAGTGCTGGTGAGCATAAGCTCTTTACGCAGACTACCCGCACCGGAGCTAAGAATCTGATCGCTATGGGCAAGGCTGCTCGCTAGATGCTGCTCGGCATTACTACTCGTTACTGGCGCGACGCGCGCAAGCTGTGTTTTTAGGCCGGGCAATTCGCTCAGCGTTGAGCAAAGTACTATCTGTACGTTTTTGCTGTTCGCTACACGACTGACCATGGCACTTAGCTGCTCGTTGACGCGCTGCCGAATCGGTGCAAGCGCAACGACTAAACTTTCGTAGGGCAGTTTTGCATTATGCACCGCACCATCGGCGGTCAGCTCGAGCAGTAAACTGCCGCTAGACACGTCGGCGGCAAGCCATGCGGGCAGCGCGTTGTATAACAGCTGTTCGGTCGCCGCGTCGTGCTGCGGATTAAACCGGCACTGATCGATAAATAATTCGGTGCTGAGCTGCATGAGCGAATCTATAACATTCTGACTACCGCTCGATGGCAGCGTCACAGAGCTGTCGACTTTTAATACGCCCTGATGACGACTCACCTGCGTAAACAGTATTTGGTGGAGCTGTTGCTGCACCACGATTGTGTGCTCGCTCGCCTGCAGTGTTTGAGCACCGGCCGCGGCGATGAGCGCCGAGTCTACAAGCCCTGCAATAGTCAGCGGCGTTTGTTTTGCGATGCCCAGAAGTATGCCCAATTGCTGCCGCGAAAAACTGCCGGGTACGCTCAAAATCACCTCACCGGTAGAAGATTCGGACTCGGCGGCGAGGCTATTGAGGTGTGCGTGAGCGAGGTCGGCGAGGTGCCGGTAGCGATCGCCGGGCAGGCGGCCTGAAGGCAGAGGATCAAGGCTTAACTCTTGCCAATAGCGACTGTGACTGTCGTTAGGATGAAGCCGCGACTGCGCTTGAGCCTGCGCGCCGACCACAAGCGATTTATCGCGGGCGAGCGCAAACCCCGGACTGATAAGCCGAATGCCCTCGGCATCGCCTAGGGTAATTCCGTGGTCGTTAAGCTCTAGAATTTGCGGCGCCATGTTGGTCTCAGGTTGTTGCAAGTTTTACTAAGCGATGAGTTCGTTATCGGTTCGGCCATTGGACACGCGCAGATGCCTTATCATGCGTTCGTCGCAGTAGGTCTGACAATCGAGCACGAGTCTGTCTTGCACGAGTTGCAGCTGATGTAAGACAAACATCAGCACGATGCTCACCACGAGTGCGACAAATGTCGAATTAAATGCCACACCAAGGCTTACGGTCACCCCGACAATATCGCCGTTTACCGCTTGATACGCTTGCCCTAGCGCGGTGCCGATTCCGCGGACAGTGCCGAGGAAGCCAATAGACGGAATTGCCCACGCGATGTAACGCACAATCGCCAGTTCGGTTTCCATGCGATCGGCTTCGGACTCGCAGACATCTTTGACGGTAGTGGAGACGTCTTGAATATTTTGCGTACTCTGAAAACGATGTAGGCCCGCAATAAGCGCGCGCGGTAATAGCGTAACCCGCTCTTCGTCGCTAAGCGCCTGCAGCGGCCGCGCAAAATTGCGCGCATCCTGCGGCAGAATGCTTGTCCCCTCGGTGACTTGTAATAGATTGCGGTCGAGCAGTTTGCGGTCACCTAGTGTCTGCTTGGCCTTAAGGCCGATGATCGCAGTTGCCCACAAAAAGAGAATGATGCAGGTCTCTTGTTCGAAGTCACGCAGCACCACATAAAACGAGCGCTCGGGCGTGTAGTCGGGATCAGTCTGCTGCAGATACTCTTGCTGCTGCGCCACGATCTCGGCATTGGGCCGAATGACGGCGACATAGGCCATGTGCACAATGATGACCGAAGTGATCAGTGCAGCGACTTGGAAAATCGCGCCGTTTAACAAACCCTGTCTCATAGTTGTTCCTTTTTGCTGCTGTTCGTCGTGGTGCTGCTAAATTAAATGTCGACCGGAAACGATACGCCAAAGTCTTGCGATATCTCTTCGGTTGGAATAAAGCGTGCGCCTGATTCTTCTTCGCTTTCGGCATCTTGTGCGCTTACATCGCCGGCCAATTCAGTGTCTTGCGTTGGCTCTTGCTGCTGAGCCGCGCTGGCCTCTTCTGTTTCGACTGCCTGCGCCGCGCTTTGTTCCGAGTCTTGCGCGGCTACGCTAAACACCCACGCACACGCGATAAACATGGCCGCGCGGGTTAGGTAGCTGAGTGTTCTAAATGCTGCCATGGATAGGCGTTTGCCAACTCCGATTAGTCTTCGAGATAACGCGCGACGCGGAAACCAACATCGTCACGCGGCTCTTCACCAAAATCTCGAAACGATAGACGCAGTTCGGTAATCGTTCCGTGCGCCCAGCTCGAGCCGCGAATGACTCTAAACTGACCCGCTTCAGGACCCATCGGATCGCGCTCGACACCGAGACTGCCGCTCGCGCCATAGTAGTCGTTAACCCATTCTGCAACGTTGCCCGCCATGTCGAAAAGCCCATGCTGATTCGCACTGTAAGTGCCCACCGTGGTGGTCACCGGCGAACGGTCGTTGTAATCAAAGAGTATGTCGCCGAGAAATGCACGGGCGCTCACGTCCGCAAGATTGCCTGCACCGTCGGGCGGGGGTAAGTCGCCGTCCCAAGAAAATTTTCGCACGCCCGAAGGGTCTGCGATGTCGCGCCGCGCCGCCCACGCCCACTCGGCCTCGGTCGGCAAGCGGTAGCCATGGCTTTCGGCGTCAAACCCGACAACAGCGTCATCAACAACCGTGTAAAAAGGGGTCAGACCCCCTTTCTCGCTGAGCCAGTTGCAGAACAGCGCCGCCTGTTGCCAGGTGATGCGCACGACCGGCTGGCCCTCGTTATTAAGGGTCATGCCGTTGCTCGTGCCGGAGCTGTGCTCGGAGTCGAACTGGCGAAACTGCGAGTTGGTAACCTCGGTGAGCGAGAGATAGAACCGCCTTTCGAGAACGATGCCGCGGATTGTCTCGTTCGGCCGACGCCCCGCTTCGCGGCGTGACGCTCCCATCTCGAAACGATCGGGGTTGAACAGCTTTAAACGCTGTCCGGCTGCGTTCGTGATAAACGGCTTTATCGCCGCGATGCGCGCCTCTTCGACCGAGGTGAGGTTTACCAGAATCTCTTGCTGCAGACCACGGCGCGGTGTGAACTCGGCTTCGTAAGGCACGAAGCCCTCTTTGCGAATTTCGATGCGTTGGCTAATCGCCATGAGAGCGAGCGTTTGATTGGCGCTGCCGCGGCTCACGCCGTCGATAAATAATTCGGCGTCGCTTGGCGTCGCCACAACCACGACATCAGACAAAACAGGATCGAGCGAGACAGCTAACTCGCGCGCCTCGTTAGGCTGTGTGGTTAGGCTTACCTCTTTTGAGGTATAGCCGTTTTTAAAAAAAGTCATGGTGTGATTAATGTTTGGTGCGAGCGCAACCTCGAGAGGCGTCTGGCCCTTAAACTCACCGTCTATTGTCACGCTCGCACCGCTGGGCTGCGACTGAATAAACACAAGGCCGTCGGCGGGTTCGAGCTCGACACGCGGAATGATGAGACTGGTGCCGGCATCGAGATCGAGTCGCTCTTGCCACGCCTTATGGCCGGCGAGTTTGAGCGTGACTTCGCGTCTGCCTTGCAGAATTTCGGCATTGAGCGGCGTCGTGCCTGCGCTTTCGCCGTCGACAAACAGCTCGGCGCCGACGGGTGTCGTCGTAAAACTGACCGTCGCCCACGCCGGTGCGAGGGTTAATTCGAACGCCTGTTGCTGACGTCGCCCTTCTATGTCGATTGTTTGCGTCGCCGGTAAATAACGCGCACGCGTAATGCTGATTTCGTGCACGCCTGGCTCGACATCAATATCGGCAAGCGGTGCGACGCCCACGTCGACACCATCGATGCGCACACGGCCGCCCTCGGGGGTAGACTTTATAGTCACAATGCCCGGCAGTTTGCGCATGGCAAAATTATGCGTTTGCGCCGCTTCGTCATCGATCACAAGGGTTATGAGTTCGTCATGAAAGCCAGGATTACTCAGCGCGACGCGGTAATCGCCCGACCGCATTAAATAGCGCGCGCCTACCCTCAGCGCAAAACCCTCTTTGATCTCGATCTGCGCGGTAATCGGATTTACGTCAACCAGAACCGATCGTGCGGTTAACACAAACCACGCCGAGAGCAGCGCGGCTGCGCTGAACACCGCAAGAAAGGCGTGCAGCCACCGAAAGCGATAAGAGAAGCCGCGTTTGGTTTCGGTAACCGGCTCGAAGTCGATGACTTCGATTTCGTCGTCGTGGAGTTCACTCATTCTTTAGCGTCCTAGCGCAGTGCTGATTGCTTCGTTGCAGCGCACGATCACCACGGCGGGGGTTAAGCCAAAACCCACAGTAAATTCTTCGCGTACTTCGCGGTAGCCCGCACGGCGGCCGACCGCCGCATAGGTGCCAGGCTTAAGATCCAGCCTCGTTTGTTCGAACGTGCCGAGTTCTGTCACGCGTAACACAGTCACGTCGGTGAGGCCGTCGGAGATGAACCGGATCGATAGCGGTACCTGCGAATTTTCGAGCAGCGTTTGTAGTTCATCAAGCTGGGCGACTAACCGCGGGCCAGCGTCTTCGATTGCGCGGCCGGTAAAGTAAATATCTCGTGTCTCGTCGAATACCGCTTGCTCGGCGAAACGCTCTGGCGTGTCGAGTGAGGCGATTAACAACGCATCGAGCCTCGCGCGCTTTTCTACATAATCTAGCGCGCGATTGATTGTTGGCAAGTTAGCATCGATAGCAACAATCGCATCGTAATCTTCGACGGCCTCTTGCCACGCTTCGCGCGCCTCGGAATCAAGTGCGCGTCGCTGCAGCTCGGCTATTTTTGCGTTAGTGATTTCGGTTTCGGTTTGCGCGATCGCGGCGCGGGCTTCGTTCTCATTTACGCCGAGTGTTGCTGCCGCTTCGAATCGGGCGATAGCCTCTTGCGGTGATCCCGCCTGCAGCTGCGTGTAGCCTTCGGACATCATCGCCGCAAAATGTTCTTGCAGTCGATCTGCGCGCGCTCGAGCGAGCGCTTGCGCCGCTTCGGTGCTGTAGGGATCTAAATTAACTGCTTGTTCCAGTATTTCGACTTGCCGCGCGGGGTTTCCTGCGGTGCGCTCTGCTGAGTCGAGAAGGTCGATTAATTCTTCTAACGCTTGTGCACGAGTAAGACCAATCTGTGCGTCGTTGCTCGCAATACCGGCCGCAAGGTCGACAAGTGATTCTTCGAGTAATGTTGCGAGCTCATAGTTGGCAATGGCGGTTGTCGCATCCCGCGCAATAAGCGCCTGCTCGCCACTGATGAGCGTTTGCTCGAGAACAGTCGGCACCGAGGCGAGTGTGGCGCTTAACTGCGCGAGCGCCTGCTGATAGGCGTCACGCGCGCTGCCAAATTCTTGCACTCGATAACTCTCGTCGCCCTCCAAAGCTAGGGCAAGCGCTGAGTCATACGCCATTTTTGTCCATTGCTCGACCTGCAATGCATCGAGCTGGGATTGAGTGTCGAGCAGTTCGGCGAGGACGTCTTGCGCCTCTTTACGTTCGCGTGCGCGTTGGGCTTCTAAAAAAGGTGAGACACCCGTTTCGGCGCGTTGCTGCGGCGCAACCGGCGCTGTCGCGAGTGACTCTTCGACGCGGCGCTCGAGCGGCAGCTCATAGTCTTGCACAATGCCCGGCAAAACGAATATGACAAACAGCGCAAGCAAGACAAGCGCACCCATCCCTGCCCAAACCCACGGCGGCTGACTCGGCTTTTGCGGCGCGAATTGGTCGAGCGGCGGTGGTGGCACCTGCTCGGTAGGCTGCGATTGCGCGGCGGCGGCATTGCTCTCGGCAGCGCCGCTGTTATCAGCACTCTCGCTAAGGTCGCCGAAGCGGTCGTTGTGGTCTGGCATCGCTGTCTTCTTTGGCTGTACGGGGTTATCTAAGGCTGGCCAGTTTCGGCTGCGTAAATGTCGGCTAGTATCTCACGCCACTGCGCGTACTGCTCCTCTACCGTACCCGTAAGCGTGATCGTGCGATCTTCGAGATCGATGACACGCGGCGCGACTTCGTTCTCGAGCGATTCGCCGAGTTCTTGCAGTGACTCGAGATGCATCTTCGCCTCGGCCAGTTTGTCGAAGCCGCTTTTAATCACATAGGCGCCGGCACCCACACCAATCGCACCGCCTGTCTGCGTCACATAGTCTTGACCGTTGGCTGCAGCGGCGAGACCGCCCAACACAACCGCAGTACCTGCAATGAAACGGCGACGTGCCGAGCCCTGAAGCTCGCGCAACGTGAGCGTGGCGTCGTAGCTTTGCTCACGCCACGAGTCGTAGGGCACACGCATTTCGCGCGCGTAGGTTGCGTAATAATCTTGCACGGTATCGATATACATAAAGTCGCGCTCGCGGATGCTGCGTACGCGGTACAGAAGAGGATCGTTTTCGGCTGGCAGCGCGGTTATCTCGTACTGCCCATTCCGATTTTGGATGAGGTATTCGTTAAACGCATCGGGGGCGAAACTGCGGGCAAACCTTAGCTCCGACACGGTGCGGATTTCGGTGATTTCAGCGGGCTCGATATTGCGCTCAAGATAGACTAACAAGTCATTCGCGATTGCATTATAGATTACCTGAAAGGGATCATTTTTCTGACGCTCGCCGGGCTCATAACTAAACCGGCTAACCACCTCATCATAGTCTTTGGTGTACCACGCGCGTCCGGTGGAGTCGGACACGGTCACTTGTAATGTCATCGCCTCGCCGTCGGAGTGCAACACCATGCCGTTGACGACAACATCGATAGGGCTTTGGTCATTTGGCAACACCCTTACGATGCCCCAATTACCCGAGCGCTGCAGCGTTTCGGCTAGCATGTAGGGTGCGTAGCGCGACTCGGCAACGCGGATCTGCGCATTGGTCGTCTCTTCTTCGCGGCGACTAAGATTGTCGAGGCCGGGATCGAATATCGCAACGCCAATGTCGAGCAAAAATTCTTCGGCGACAGTTTCGGTGGCGCGCTGAATCGGGGTGTACGTTGTGCTCTTAACGGTATGTGTTGCGCAGCTGGCTAGTAGCAGCGCCGCCACGGCGATTAACGCAGCTCTCAAGTGTAAGTGTAATTGCAGTTGCAACGGTTCTAATAGACGCCGCGTCGTGGCCGCCAGAATCGAAAAACCTGAAGCGCGCGCGATGGCGCGAAGCCTCGGACTGCTCGCGTTCATTGTGTTTGTTTTCATCTCTCGATTCCTATTCATCGGGTTCTGTTTATGAGCTTCTGGTTTTGTGTTTCTGGTTATCAGTTCCTGGTTACGAGGTCTCGGGCTATCGGCTCCTGATTAATAAAACGGTGATTTATTTCAGTTACCGCCGAGGCCGGTGTAGTTTCGGTATTCATCCCACAGCGCTTCGCGCAGCTCGGGATCGGGCTCGCTCATCGCCGCCTCACGGAGTTGGCGCGCGACTACGTCGTCATCGCGGCCGCTAGGAATATCTTCGGGCGGCGGGAATGACTCTGTGTTTTGCGAACCCGGCATTGGCGGCGACTGCGTTGCAACCTGAGGCATACCGTTAGAACCCGGCGCGCCGAGAATTTGCGGCATCTGCCCACCACCGCCGCCACCGCTTTCTGCGCCCGGCTGTTCGCCAGAGCCTGCCTCATTACTTTCGGCTTGCGCACGCTCGCGCTCGCCGAGAATAAACCCATCGAATGTTTCGTAGCCGCGGCGCAGCTGCTCGTCGAGGATCGCGGCCTGCTCCGAGGTTGTCATCGCGCCGGTGCCGCGCGTGCCCTGACCAGTGCCCTGACCAGTACCAGTGTCGCGATCAGTACCTGCGGTAGATCCGCTTAAATCGCCGTTATCTCCAGAACCGTTGCTAGAAGAGCCGTCACGAGACGAGCCTCTACCACTTAGTACGCCATCTGGCAGCGTATCTAGACTGTAATCTCCACTTGGTGTACCTAGAACCGAAGAAACTGAGCCTGATTGTCCACTTTGGCCTCCAATATCGCCGGTCGAACTATCTCTTCCTGCCGGGCTTGCTGACGAGTCAGTGCCTGGGCTCGGGCCATCGGCACCCGGTAAACCGTCACGACCTGGCAAGCCCACGCTGACGCTAGGCATACTGCCCGACTGTCCCGCGCTTGATTGCGAGCCTGCGGTTGCGCTGGACGAGCCTGCGTCGCCGCTCGAGCCTGCGGGCATTCCCGCACTCGACGGTGAGCCTGCGGACGAACTAGAGGCCGAACTAGAAGCCGAACTAGATGATGATGCCGAGGAGCTCGACGAGCTAGATGAAGAGGGCATCGAGGGCGGCTGCGAAGACGACCGAGAAGATGGTGAAGAAGAAGATTGCGACGATGACGGCATCGACGGGCTGCTGGAGCTGCTCGAGCTACTTGGCGGAGACGGATTGCTTGGCGAGCTGCTCGACGCGCTAGAGGGACTGCTCGGCGAGGGCATCGACGACGACGACGAACTTTGGCTTTGCGACTGACACGCGGCTACGAGCAGCCCAACACCTATTATTAGGCTATTGCGCACGCCCGCGCGAAGGCGGTTTGTGGTTACTGACTGCTGCGCTGCTCGTTTCATGTTGCTGTCCTTGGCTTGTGAAGCTCAGTGTAGCGCCTCCGCGGAAAATTGTACGGCATGAGGCGAAAATCCGTCTGCGGCTAACCCTTCTTTATAGGCGGATTATATTTCTCTCTCTGCTCTACTGCCGTTGGCGCAACCTTTGACACGAGGTTTATCACAACCAAGCTGAAGAGAGGCTTAATACCAATACCGATACCTAAATACATTGTTTGCGGAACGCTGCGGAACTCCATCGATAATGATGGGCCGAAAGTGCGAAGTGCGAACTACGCGGCGTAGGCGACTTAGCTGGTTTTTGTTGTCTTCGGTTTCGGCCGAGAGCGATCGCATATCGCGCACCTCGCCGGTGTCGGTCACATCGAAAATAAGATCGGCGTAGTCAGAGTCTAACGGTTCGTCTGTCTGCCGAACGGCATCTAACTCGTAGCCCTTTTTCTGCTCGCCCACAAAACTTGGCATTGGCACGACGCGCCCGAAATAGGCTTTGTGTAGGGCGTCGGCATTGGGCTGATTCGCAAGGAGGCGCCACGCTTTGCCGTACTGTTCTTCGGCCGCGCGGCGGCGACCGAAGAGGAGATACCAATCGGCTAGATTGGTGAACGCATCGGCTAGCGCCAGAACATCGTCGCGCTTTTCTATCTCGTAGCGGAGAATCTCGGTCAGCGCTTGCGCGCCGCTCGCGAATCCTTTGGACTCGTAACTGCTAGGCTGCCCTAGATGAACTCGGTTGACCTCCATTTCGTTACGAAATTGTGGTCGACCAAGATCGGCCATCATCTCTGGATTACGCGACAAAAGGTATGAAGAATTAGCGATGCCGCGCAGGTAAGTCACAAACCTTTCGTCCTGCGGCCCGAAATGCGTTTTCACCATTATTGCGGCTGCATTCCAAAACATTAGCGCGTTATTCAGCCGCATGCCGAGGGCTTCGCCGTGACCTAGATGAAAGGCGCGAAGATTCCATTCGGCAATACTGTTCAGCACCGGAATAAGCCGTGGGTCGCGCGTGCCGTAAGCACGTCGCTGAATATAATACAGATACTCAAACGTGAGGTCGGCGTCTTGCCATTGGTCCAGCGCAAGATAGCTTTGGATTTTACTCTCGATAGCGGACACCTGTTCAACAGTGTGCAAGCCTAAATTAATCCGATTAATATGAATCGCTCGGTCGAAAACTTTTATCGCCTCTTCGTGCGAGCCTTGTTGCTGCAATAACGTGCCCAGCGAGGTGAGCTCTTCGACTAAACCGCCGTTCCACGCACCCCCATCGCCCTCTAGGTCTGCGATGACCGCATTGTAGTTACCGATGGCTTCTAAGCGGGCTATCGCCGCTTCCGACTCAGCCGCCATCATCTCTGCCAAAGAATCTGCGCGAGACGCCTCCTCTTCAAAAGAATCGACTTGGTTTGACGAGGTTGCTAGAAGCACTTGATTCGCTAACCTGACGCCAACGCCGCCGCGAATGAGAGGCGAGCGGCCTGCAATAGTGTAATCGCGTGCGGGGTTTTGAAAACTGCGCTTGAGTGTCCACAGCCGAGTCGAACTCGCCAAACTAGTCGCAAGGTCTACGGGAATATTGCGCGGGAAAGGGTTCGCCATAATCAGTGGCTGAGGGTCACTGATATACTTTAGCTCTGACTGAGAACGAATTTTTAGTGGCGCAGGATTGTCTTGCTCGGCGCCTTCTAGACTGGCTAGCTCGGTCAGATTGGCTGGCTCGACTGGTTCGGTCTGTTCTGCTAATTGGGCTTTTTCTGGTTGGGCTTTGTCGCCCGCGCTAGACTCCTGCGCGATCGCGATACTTGCGGCGCCCGCTAGCAACAAACTCACGACAGCTGCGCGTAAACTCAATGTAGCGGCGCTGGCCAATCGGTTGACGCGAACCCGACAGTCAAACACGCTCCCTGCCCTTGATGATAAGGACAGCACAGTGGCTTGCTCGAGTCTGGCGAGTAGATTCAGCATTGGGGGGGTTTTGACCCTGCCTCAACTTGGGTTAGTTAATTTGTGACTGACTAGCCATTACGACCGAGCGCAGCGCTGGGATCAGCTGCCACAGTTCGATTTATCACTCGTTTTCTTTAGTCTTTTATACACTTAGGGGATTTGGGTGTAAACGACAGCCTTAGCGTTTGCGAAGCTCGATATTCCCGATCGCGTCACGTTTTGCGCACCATCCCGGTGCAACAAAGGTGGTGGCGGCCAGCTCGATGATCACCAACGGCCCTTCTCGTTCGTGCTCGTCTAATGCCTCGCGTCGAATACTCGGATAGGCGCTGTCGCCATACGTCGCCGCAGGGCTGGCTATGTCTTTGGAGTGGACCTTGTTAGCAGCAGATTCAGCGCTTCGGTTTGTGTTTTCGGAGTCGGCACGCGGTAGAACCAGCTCCATGCCCTGCGCCGTGACTGCCGAGCGCAGATTAACCAGCTCGAGCTCGGTGTCGTGATCGTAGCCAAAGCGCTGGCGATGCAGGGCGACAAAGGCTTGCTTTGCCTGCGCGCGCGAGTGCCAAGGCACATTGAGCGTGTAGGATTGACCTTTGTAGCGCAGGTCAACGCTGGGCTTTGCGGCTAGGGGGCCCTGAGCGCCTTCGTCGGTAAGCTCAGCCCTGCCCTGTGCCTCGAGTTCGGCTAAACCATTCTCGATTTCGGCGTCGGTAAGATCGCCCAGCAAGGCGGTCGCCGTGCGCGAAAGCTGGCGCCCGGGCTGCGCGACAATCATGCCGAGCGCCGACAGCACGCCGCCGTGAATGGGCACGAGCGCACGCGTCATGTTCATCGCCTCGGCAAGCGCGCAGACGTGCAAGCCGCCCGCGCCGCCAAAGCTGGTCAGGGTAAAGTCCTGCGGGTTGTAACCACGATTAACCGAAATAAGCCGAATCGCCGCCGCGATTTGCTCGTTGGCAACGGCAAGCACACCCTCGGCCGCCGTGTTAGCGTCGACGCCCATCGCCGCACCCAGCCTCTCGAGTGCCTCCAATGCCGCAGCACTATCGAGTGCTAGCCCACCGGCGAGCGTGGAACTGGGGTCTATTCGGCCGAGCACCACATGCGCATCGGTTACGGTCACCTGCGTGCCGCCCTGCCCATAGCACACGGGCCCAGGAACCGCGCCCGCCGAACGAGGACCAACCTGCAGCATGCCGCCGGTGTCGAGCGCCGCTATCGAGCCGCCGCCCGCGCCGATCGTGTGCATGTCGACCATCGGCACGCCTACGGGCAGATCGGCGATCGTGCCTTCGTTTGTAGTGACCGGTGCGCCATCTAGCAGCGCGACATCGGTAGACGTGCCGCCCATGTCGAAGCTAATAAAGCGGCTTGTGCCCGTCTGCAAGCCAAGTGCATGGAGTGCGGTCAAGCCGCCCGCTGGGCCAGAAAGCAGCAGATTAACCGCGGTACGCGACGCCTTGTCCGCGGCGATCGTTTCGCCGCTAGATTGCATTATTTGTAGCGAATTGCCGCTTAATTTTTTTTCTAGCGTCGATAAGTACCGATAAACGACAGGGCCAAGCGAGGCATTTAGCCAAGTGGCGACACCGCGTTCGTATTCTTTGTATTCGGGCAACACCCGCGACGACCGGCTCACCAGCACGTCGGGCAGCGCGCGCTCGATCGCCGCCTCGATGCGCTGCTCGTGTGCCGGCGCTAAAAAGGAGAACAGCAAATTAATGGCCACGGCCTCGGGCTTGAGCGCGACGAGTTGCTGCACTAAATCCGCAATCGCCTCGTCGCTCAGTGCCTCGACTTGTGTTCCGTCGGCGGCAATACGCCCTTCGATCTCGAGGCATAGCTCGCGCGGTACTTTGACCCGCGCAGGCGCAGGCTCGAGTGCGTAAAGTGCAGGGCGCGTCTGACGCGCAATCTCGAGCATGTCGGCAAACCCTGTGTTGGTGACAAACGCCGTCCGTGCGCCTTTACCCTCGAGCGCCGCATTGGTTGCAACCGTGCTGCCGTGCACAATATGCAGGGCACCGTTATCGAGCGCTGCCTGCAAACCCATCTCGCGAATACCGCGTAGTATTGCCTGCTCGGGCGCCGCCGGACTCGACAGTGTTTTGTGTATGCGAATACTCACTTCTTTTTCGGCATCGATCTCGACACAGACGAAGTCGGTAAAGGTGCCCCCGGCATCGATGCCGAGTAGAATGCGAGATGAGGAAGGCTGAGTGGCAGACGGCATATAAGGGCTAGTTCCGCGTGTTATCGAGCGCCGAGTATCGCATAAACCACTTAACGATGAGCAAGCGCGATTGCAACCGGTGCAATGAATAACCGGTGAACTAATTAGGAGGCGCTTTGCCAGAATTACCCGAAGTTGAAACAACCCGCCGCGGTATTGAGCCCCACGTTGAAGGCAAGCGAATTACCAAAATGGTGGTACGTGAGCGCCGACTTCGCTGGCCCATACCTGCATCGCTTGAGGCGCGGCTCGCTGGTCAGACAGTCGACGGCGTAGAAAGGCGAGGTAAGTATTTACTCCTTCGCATCGGTGACGGCAGCCTTATCGTGCACCTCGGAATGTCGGGCAGCCTTCGTGTGCTCGAACCCGGCACACAGCAGCCTCTTAAGAAACACGATCACGTAGAACTGGTGTTCGATGACAACACCGTTTTGCGCTATCACGACCCGCGGCGCTTTGGCTGCATTCTGTGGCAAGACGATCCGGTGAGCGATCATCCGCTTATCGAGACGCTGGGCCCCGAACCGCTGGACGAAGACTTTAACGCCCGAGCGCTGTTCGCGCGCAGCCGCGGGCGCAAGGCACCGATAAAAACTTTCATCATGGACAGCAAGGTAGTGGTGGGAGTGGGGAATATTTACGCCAACGAATCGCTTTTCTTCGCTGGGATTAATCCGCAGCGCGCCGCCGGCAACGTGTCACTTGCGCGCTACGAAAAACTAGTCGAGTGTATTAAGCGCGTGCTCGCGAGGGCGATTGAGGTGGGCGGCACTACCCTGCGCGACTTTACCGGCAGCGACGGCCAGCCGGGTTATTTTGCCCAGTCGCTGCAGGTTTATGGGCGCACAGGGTTGCCTTGCAACAACTGCAAGGCGCCTTTAAAAGAGGTGAGACTAGGGCAGCGCAGCACGGTGTACTGCACGCGGTGTCAGCGCTAAACGCGCGAGTAGGCCTTCATCGCTTCGACTACGGCCGGGTGCGCGAACTTAGAGATGTCGCCACCGTAGGACGAGATCTCTCGCACGAGCGTCGACGAGATATACGACAGGTGCTCGGCAGGCGCGAGAAACACCGTTTCGATGCTGGGGTCGAGCACGCGGTTCATGCCCACGAGCTGAAACTCGTATTCAAAGTCGGCCACGGTTCGCAGGCCGCGCAAAATGATTTTCGAATCGACCTCTTGTACAAACTGAATCAGCAGGCTTTCGAATGAGCGCACCTCAACGTTGGGCAGATGGCCTAACACCTCCTGCGCAAGTTCGACGCGCTGCTCGGTTGGCATTGCGCTGCTTTTCTGTCGGTTAGAACCCACAACGCCGACGATAATATGATCGAAAAGCCCCGCTGCACGCTCCACAAGGTCGGTGTGACCATTGGTGATTGGGTTGAATGTTCCGGGGTACACGGCAGTTTTCATAAATTCTCTCTTGTGGGCGTCTCGTCTGTCTTATTATTAGTTGAGTGTTTTTCTCGACCAAGGTCGCCGCATTCTAGCGAATCGGCTGGCGAGGCTCAATCGCGGGTATTGCAGGCATTTTTAGCCACCACAGCCCTAGTCCGAGCTTAATAGGAAGCGTGCGATTTGCTGTTTGAGCCACGCGCGATTGCCGCGGGCGAAATAAGCGGGTCGTCGGCGCTTTGAATGAGTAGTGTGCGCGCGCTGATGCTTTTTAGCTTTGGACCGCTGCTGCAGCGAGCGTAATAATCATCGGCGTTTGCAAAACCATGGAGCGGCGCGGTTAGCTGATCGTCGAAGCGCCAGATACTGGTTAGATCGACCGCGTTATTGAGCAGGCCGCGCAGGGTTATCGCCGCGTCAAACGCCAGTGGATTACCCAAGCTTGCCAGAGTCTCGAGGTGTTCGACTTTGTTGATGAAATCTCGCTTAAGCAGTTTGACAAAATAGTCGCCGTAAAATGCACTCGTGCCGCCGAGCATCGCGCGCGAACAGTCTGCTAGCTGAAAAGGAGTCGACATGGCAACGGCTCGACACGTTGATGCGGCTGGCACTGCGGTACTGTGCGATTCTTGTTCACCTTTTTCTGCAAGCCAGTTGAGCAACACGCTGGCGCCAAGTGAGTAACCCGCAAATAAAAAGTGATGCGCCGGATATTGTTCCTGCAAGATATTGAACACTTCGTCTAAATCTTCGGTCGCACCCGAATGATACGCGCGCGCGAGTCGATTAAACTCTCCACTGCAACCACGAAAATTGATCGCGACCGACGCCACGCTCGATAAGGCAAGTTCGCGTTGGAGCTCAATTATATAGGGCGATTGCGACGACCCGCAAAGCCCATGCAATAGCACGACAATCCGATGTCTCGACGAATCACTCGGTGCAGGCCCTGCCCAGTCGATATCGATGAAGTCGCCATCGGCTAGCTCTATGCGTTCGCGAAACTGTTCGAACACGGCCAACGGTGTAAACCTTCGCCATAAGGTTTGTGCGTGCGCGTTACTCGCAAGAAGCGGCGGTTTGAATGTGTTGGTGCTGTATGACATAGACTTTTTCTGATTGTTTGAATCGCGGCTAAGCCAAACGTAGACCTAGAGCGCTTGTAACAGCGTGGAGTGGACTGCCCCTGCCCGTTTGATTTTACGGCCGGTCCAGTTAGAAGGCAGCTTGGCTTCGTCGAGCGGTTCGGCCGACTCGATATAGACCAGTGCGCCGGGTGCGAGACAGCCCGACTCAGCAAGCGTGTGCGCCGCCTCGTAGTGCTGATTCGCATCGAAAGGCGGATCTAGAAAAACAAGATCGAAGCGCTGCGTGCCTGCATCCCGCCTGAGCCAGATGAGCGCGTCGGCCTCGACGATTTGTACCGCGGTTGTTGCCAGTGCATCGCGGTTGTCGCGCAACGCGTTGGCAGCAGCCTTTGTCTTCTCTATCATCACCACACTCGACGCGCCCCGCGAGGCGGCCTCGAAGCCGAGCGCGCCGCTGCCGGCGAATAGGTCGAGTACTCGGGCAGCGGGGATCGCCATCTGTAGCCAATTAAATAGCGTCTCGCGGACACGATCGGCGCTGGGACGCAGGCCGGCGGCGTCGGGAAAGCTAATTTTACGGCTGCGAAGCTCGCCGCCAATAATGCGGACGCTGCCGCCGGGTCGTTTTTTACTTGTGCTCATCGGCTAAGTGTAACCGCGATGGCTGCGCTACACAGCATCGCAGTGCGATTGCGGGTTTGAAAAGTGATAACATAGCGGCCTTAGATTCCTGCCGCCGCGCCCTTCGCTTGGCAGCACGGCACCCTTCGGCAATCAGCGACTAGAGACTTTACGATGTTCGGCTTTGGTAAAAAGAAACGTGTACAGGAAGAACAAGATGCCGAGGCTGCGGTAGCTATTGCGCCGGAGTGGGCTGTTGATTTAGCTGCTGATTCGGCTTTCGATGCAGTTGGCGATTCGGACGTGGATTCAGTTGGCGATTCGGGTGTCGATGCAAATGTCGAGAGTCAGACCAATGAGCAGGCTCAGGCGCCGGGCGATTTAGCGGTTGAAGAGCAAACCGAAGAACCCAGCAAACGCGGCTTTTTCGGCCGGCTGCGCGACGGGCTCAGTCGCACCCGAAGCAAACTTAGCGATGACCTCGGCGCAGTGGTGCTTGGGCGTAAAGAAGTCGATGCCTCGCTGCTCGAAGAGGTCGAGACGCAGCTGCTGACCGCCGACGTAGGACTCGAAGCCACCGACGCCATTATCGACGGCCTTCGCGCGCGTCTCGGGCGCAAACAACTCGCCGACGCAGACCAGTTTATGGCCGCTCTTCGCGAGGAGCTGCGCGCAATACTAGCCCCCTGCGACAAACCGCTGGTTATCGACACGAGCAAAAAGCCTTTCGTTATTTTAATGGTCGGGGTTAACGGCGTTGGCAAAACCACGACAATCGGCAAGCTTGCTAAGCGCTATCAGGGTGAAGGCCATAGTGTGATGCTCGCAGCGGGCGACACTTTCCGCGCCGCGGCGGTCGAGCAACTGCAGGTATGGGGAGAGCGCAATGCCGTGCCGGTCGTGGCTCAGGACACCGGCTCGGACAGCGCCTCGGTTATCTTCGACGCCTACCAATCTGCCAAAGCCAAAGGCGTGGATATACTCATCGCCGATACCGCGGGCAGGCTGCACACAAAAGACAATCTCATGACCGAACTCGAGAAGATTGTACGGGTCTTAAAGAAGCAAGACCCGCGCCTGCCCGACGAGATTCTGCTCGTGCTCGACTCGACCACTGGCCAAAATGCGCTGGCTCAGGCGGATAGTTTTCATAAATCGACTACCCTTACCGGTTTGGCGCTGACCAAGCTCGACGGCAGTGCTAAGGGCGGCGTCGCCTTTGCCCTCGCGAAGCGCCTGGGTATTCCGCTCAGGTTTATCGGCGTTGGCGAACAGATCGACGATCTTAGGCCCTTTAACGCGCATGATTTCGTCGCAGCTCTGTTTGGCGACGAGGAAAATCGAGACAGCTAACCCGCCTCAGTCTGCCGGATTCACAAAAGAAAGCGACAGAGAGTTAACGACAGAAACAGCCAGCGAGGAGCCAAGGGCTAGGCCCTTTAACCGGATGATTGCATTCGACAGAGTTAGCAAACGCTACCCTAGCGGTCAGCAAGCACTCGCCAACCTGAGCTTCACGCTCGCGCGCGGCGAGTTCGCGTTTATTACTGGCCACTCCGGGGCCGGCAAAAGCACGCTGCTCAAGCTTGTGCTCGGTATCGAAAGGCCAAGCGGCGGATCACTTGTCGTTAACGGTCACGATCTTATGGCAATGTCGCCCAACATGCTGCCTTCTTACCGCAGACAGATTGGCACTGTGTTTCAAGACCATCAGCTGCTCAACGACCGCAGCGTGTTCGACAACGTCGCCCTGCCGCTCGAGATCTCGGGTCTCGATCCACGTGAGGGCAAGCGTCGCGTTCGTGCTGCGCTCGATAAGGTCGGGCTTTTATCGAAAGAGAAAATGTCGCCGATGGCGTTATCTGGCGGCGAGCAGCAACGCGTGGGAATCGCCCGCGCCGTAGTGAACACTCCACGTATAATTTTGGCAGACGAGCCCACCGGCAACCTCGACCCGGAACTTTCGGCTGAGATTATGGCGCTGTTCGCTCAGTTTATGAGCGTTGGCGTTAGCCTGTTGGTGGCGAGCCACGACCGGGCGCTAATCGATGGTTTGGGCTACCGTATTCTCACACTCGAAGAAGGCAGGCTCAGCAGCGAAGCAACCCCTCACATCAAAGGCGCGGCCGCGAATGAGTACTAAGCCCTCAGCAACCGCAAGCGTGAAACGCGTGGGGCGGCTGGCCGAGCATCGCCGCGAATCCGCGCGCGCCTTTTTGCGATTGCGCGCGGCGCCGGTTGCGACCTTGGTCACACTGCTGGTGATCGGTATCGCATTGCTCCTCCCTTCGCTGTTAAACCACCTTCAGCGCGCGCTGACTACCGGCGTTTTGGCGCTGCAGTCGGAGCCAAGCATTAGTGTCTATCTTAAACTTGAAACTAGTGAAGACGATTCTTTACGAGTAAGTGTACAGATACTTCAGTTGACAGACGTGGACGCTATAGAAATCATTACACCTGCCCAGGCGCTCGCGCAATTGGGTGAGACTGCCGGCCTTGATAAAGACCTTTTGGCCACATTTGATGATGAAGTAAGCGTTCGCTTACCAAATCAGAGTTCTGCCTCGCCTGCCAAACCCCGCAATCCGCTTCCAACAACCCTTGTCGTCACCCCCAGCGCGAGTAAAGACAGCTCGGAGACAGTTGCTACCGCAGCCGAGCGACTCGCTGCCGAGATACGCGCAATCGACTCTGTCGACAGCGTAACTGCCGAAGGCGCTTGGCTGACGCGTTTGCACGCACTCGCCCAGATCATCCGCCGCTCGGCGCAGCTGCTCGCAGCGCTCATGGCGATAGGGCTGATCGCAGCCATTGGCAATACCGTGCGGCTGTCGGTCGAACAGCGTCGGGACGAGATTCGAGTCAGCAAGCTTATCGGCGCGAGTAATGGGTATATCGCGCGACCCTTCTTGTATGCCGGATTGTTTCTAGGCTTAGGCGGCGGGCTGGTGGCATGGCTACTGCAGCTGGTGGTGGTTGGGCTTGTGGGTCACGAGGTTAATCAGTTTTTAGCGCTCTACACAGCTCAGGCGAACGGCTTGGCAGCATCACAGATCGCTCTTTTTGCGCAGCAAGCCGCGCAAGACCTTGGGCTGTTGCTTGGCACTGGCGCGGCCCTAGGCTGGCTAGCCGCCTTGGTCGCTAGCCACAGGGCTATCGCCGCCTGCGAGCCTTAAACTAACCCTTGAAATTTAACGTATAAGCCCAATATTCAAGATAGATCAATATTCTAAGTTACTACCGCGCGATAATGGGTATGCACGAGGAGCCGAAGAGGTGTTAGACTACTCGGCCGTCGTAGAAAAGGGGTCAGACCCCTTAAACACCCCGCGTTAAACTGAGGAAACCGACCCAATGAGCACAACCTTCCAAGGAAATACAGGGACGAGCCTTCAGGCATTCGATCCTTCCTTTGGGCCTAACACGCCAGGAAGAGACCTGTCTGCCTACATGACGTCGGTCAATAGCATCGCTATTCTGACGCCAGAGCACGAGCTCGAACTCGCTAAACAATACTATTACGACGATAACGTCGATGCGGCGCGCCAGCTGGTTCTTGCGCACCTCCGTTTCGTTGTACACCTCGCCAAATCTTATTCTGGCTACGGCCTGTCGCAAGCCGACCTTATTCAAGAGGGCAACGTTGGCCTCATGAAGGCGGTAAAGCGCTACAACCCCGAAGTCGGCGTGCGCCTCGTCTCGTTTGCGGTGCATTGGATTAAGGCCGAGATGCATGAATTTATTCTGCGCAATTGGCGCATCGTAAAAATCGCGACAACCAAAGCGCAGCGAAAATTGTTCTTTAATCTTCGCAGCTCTAAGAAGCGCTTGGGCTGGCTGAGCAACGACGAAGCCGATGCCGTAGCCGAAGACTTAGGCGTTGACGTCAAAGTTGTGCAGCAGATGGAAGGCCGCATGGCGTCTTACGACATGGCCTTCGACGCCGACAACGACAGCGATGACGAAGCCGCCTACAAGGCACCCTCCTACTTCTTAGAAGATCAGAGCTCGGACCTTGCGTCGCAGATCGAAGAGGAAGAGTGGGAAGAGACAACCAACAACAGCCTCTACCTTGCGATGGAAGGCCTCGACGAGCGCAGCAAAGACATTCTCGCGAGCCGCTGGTTAAGCGACGACAAAGCAACCCTGCACGAGCTCGCCGACAAATACGGCATCTCCGCTGAGCGCGTGCGGCAGCTTGAAAAAAATGCGATGAATAAGATTAAGGCTAAGATGGTTGCCTGATTTTATTTAGTCAGTGAGAAGGGCCTTTTGAGCCCCTTTTTTACGCCCGCTTTTTACGCCTGATTTCCTCGCTTGTCTTTGGGTGGTTGTATTATTATCTCTGCTTCCTAGGCCGTTCAGCCTCACTATCCGGAAGAATTAACTCTTTGCTACCTGAACGAATCCAAACGCAGCGTCTTATCCTTCGGCCCCTCGATAACTCTGACGCCGATGATGTACTGGAATATCAATCCCACTCCGAGGTAACTCAGTTCGTACCGTGGCGGCCGCGAACTAACGAGGAAGGCAAGCCGGCCGCAATTATTCGCAAAACCTCAGCCTTCGAGCGCAAAAGCGACGCGCTGGTAGTGGGATGGGAGCTGCAGGCGGAGAATAAAGTCATCGGACAAAATATCCTCACGCTCACCTCGGCGGAAGAGCGCACAGCAAATATCGGGTGGGTGACCAATCCTCACTACTGGCGCAACGGCTATGCTGCAGAAGCAACGGGGGCGGTAATAGAACAAACGTTTAGATTAGCTGACCTCAATAGAATCGATGCGCATATCGACCAGCGAAACCCAAATTCAGCGGCTCTGGCTCGAAGGCTCGGCATGACTCTGGAAGGCGTATTTAAGGGCGCCAGTTTCATCAAAGGCGACGGCGGCTGGTGCGATATGTGGCTCTATTCGATTTTCGCACCGGGCGGAGAGTCGTTAAAAGGGGTCTGACCCCTTTTACCCGACCCTTTTTTCCGACCCCTTTTTTCATCCAAACCCCTGCGCAAACGCGATAGAATGTCCCGCATCACTATTCGGACACACAGCTATGCCAAATCTATTTCTCACCCTTGCCGGCATTAACGGCTTTTTGGCCGTGGGCATCGGCGCCTTCGGTGCGCATGCGCTGCGCGATCGGCTAACGCCGGAGTTGGCGTCGACGTTTCAAACCGGCGTGCAATACCACATGTTTCACACGTTGGCGCTGTTTGGCGTGGGGCTTTTGCTGCTCGCTATGCCACAGGCGACGCTGCCGCGCATTAGCGGGTATCTGTTTACGGTGGGCATCGCGCTGTTTTCAGGCAGCCTGTATGTATTGGCGATTTCGGGTATTCGCTGGCTGGGCGCGATCACGCCGCTGGGCGGGCTGTGCTTTTTAGCGGCGTGGGGTTGTCTTGCCTGGTTTGCGGCAACCAGCCAGCTACAGCCGTAACCTAACCTCCGCGCAAAGTAGAGCCTTGATTCAATTCAAGTGGCTGCATTGAACAGAAGCGTCACTACACAGAAGCGCCATTGAACAGAAGCGATATTAAACAGAAGCGTTGATTAGATATTATGAGCACTAACGAAAACGAGATTGGCAGTAATCCCGAGGCTGTGGACGCATCATCCGAGCCGCTGCGACAAGAGACGTTGCATAAAGCTCCGCAGCAAAGAGCACCGCTGAATCAAGAGCCGCAGCAAGAGTCTGCCGCAGATAATACCCACCGGCCGATACGCAGCTATGTAATTCGGGCAGGGCGCTACACCGATGCGCAAAAAGTGGCGATCAGCGAGCAGTGGGACAATTACGTGGTGGAGTATGAGCCGCGTTTGTTTTCGACCCACGAGCTGTTCGGCAACGACAATCCACTGACGGTGGAGATCGGCTTTGGCATGGGCGACTCACTGCTCGAGATGGCGATCGCGAATCCGCAGCGCAATTTTTTGGGTATCGAGGTACATAAGCCGGGCGTGGGCAAACTGCTGCACGGCGTTGCCGAAAGTGGGCTGACGAACGTGAATGTTTTTTGTCACGACGCCATAGACATTCTTGCTCACTGCATTGGCGCAGGCTGCATCGACACGCTGCTGATTTTCTTTCCCGACCCATGGCACAAAAAACGCCATAACAAGCGGCGTCTTGTGCAGACCGAATTTATTACCGGCTTGCTTCCTCTGCTAGCCGATGCCGGCCGTATTCACCTCGCCACCGATTGGGAACCCTACGCTGAACACATGGTCGAGGCAATGGAGGCGGTGCAGGGTATGACGAATGCCAATGGCGCGGGCCAGTTTTGGCCGGTACCAGACAGGCCGGGCACGAAGTTCGAGCGCCGCGGTATTCGGTTGGGGCATGGGGTGTGGGATCTGCTTTATATCAAACGCTAGCTAAAAGTAGAGCCTGTGCTCGTGCTCGCGTAGCCAGTCGATAAAGCGGTCGCTGTTGGGGCACACGGAGTCGACCAGTGTCCAGAAATGCTTGGAGTGGTCCATGTGTTTGAGGTGGCAGACCTCGTGCGAAATCATGTAGTCGATCACGCTGTTAGGCGCGAGCATAATAAGCCAATTGTATTGCAGCACGCCTTTTGAGGTGCAATGGCCCCATTTGGTTTTGGTCTTGCGAAACCGAATGTCGGTAATATCGCCCGCCACGCCAAGGTGTTGTGCAAGGCCCGTCGCGCGCGGCACGATGTATTCCTTGGCCTTGTTTTGCAGATACCGTTCGACGATGCCCTTCGCTTTTTCTTGTGTGAGTTTGTGGCCTTGGATCACGAAGGTTTTGTCTTCGATTAACACGCGCTCTCGTCGATTGTCGCGAAACTCGATATTGAGCTCGCGTGCCTTGTACAGTATCTTGCCGCCGTGTTCGATGCGAAGCCGGTTCTTATGACGCTGGGCTTCGGCGATTAGGCGTTCTTCGATCCAGTCGCGGTGGGTGGCGATAAACGTTTCGACATCGCGTTTGGAGGCACGTAAAGGCACACGCACTTCGACCCAGCGGTGTTTAACATAAAGACCTGTCTCTTATACACATCTGACGCTGCCGACGATCTACTCTGTGTAG
>OJAU01000275.1_pt1 | contig 27461 bp, 30 predicted proteins | sample 1589791 | NCBI WGS metagenome assembly OJAU01 (sample SAMN05416849, study PRJEB24817) | seawater metagenome | isolation source: Sea water | place: Canada:Atlantic | collected 2013-07 | reverse complement strand
ATCTACACAGAGTAGATCGTCGGCAGCGTCAGATGTGTATAAGAGACAGAACGTGCCCTGATAGCTTTGCACCGTGACGGCGAGGTGTTGTTCCACCGCCGCCGCGCCCGCCAGCGCCGCCGCGTTCAGCCAGGATGACATCGCGATGATCGCCAGCGAGCCCAATCCCATGGCGCCCAGAAGGCCTGTTCTGGACTTGGCCGTGCGCATCGCCGGAAAAAGGCGCATCATGTAGGACCAGAAGACAAAGATGCCAGTCGAGACGGCGATGGAATAGGCGATGGCGGCAAAGGCCTTCATTGCGCCGTCACCGTCCAGCAGGGTCGACACGCCCAGGTAGGTGTAGATCCCCGAGGCCACCGCCAGCACGCCAAGAGCCGCGCCGGTAAAGCTGTCGAGCCAGCCAAGGTGGCCCTCAAGCTCGCGCGCCATGCGCGTGCCGCGATCGGTCGGTCTGCTCATCTGCTGTCCCCGGTCATTCCGTGGACCCAAAAGTGAGCCCACGGTTGGAAAAGTAGGGCGGAGCAGGGGGTTATACCAGTCAATCAGCCCCGGTCTTGCATTTGTTCACGAATTGTTCATGATTTACGCATGACAGAGACCCCGCCCGAAGCCGCCTTTGACCCGACCCTACTGCAACCCGGCCAACTGATCGCGCGTGGCGTCGCGCGTCTGCTGGCCAGCCATGATTACTGGGGGTTGGAGGAGTTTGTGCCCGCCCGTGGCCTGCGCGTCGATGTCATGGCCATCGGCCCGAAAGGTGAGCTGTGGTGCATTGAATGCAAGTCGAGCCGGGCGGACTACCTGAGCGATGCGAAATGGCAGGGCTACTTACCCTATTGCGACCGGTTCTTCTGGGCCGTGGGACCCGATTTCCAGGTGGAATTGCTACCCGAAGAGAGCGGATTGATCATTGCCGACGCCTGGGGCGGCGAGATTGTCCGCATGCCGGATGAAGACAAGCTGAGCGGCGCGCGACGCAAGGCGATGACGCAGAAACTGGCCCGCGATACGGCGCGGCGGCTGACCTGCGCCCGCGATCCCCATACGCCGGGCGGGATGATTTAACGGCGTTTGCGGCCCATACCTTCGGCGGCCTGCGCGGCGGCCATGATCTCTTCGGCGATCTCGCGGGCCTCGTCGGGTTCGAAATCCATCGGGATCTCCAGGGTGCCCGCGTCGATGAACAGGCGCACCATCCCCTTGTCGGTCGGTCCGATCTGAAGATTCGCTTCGATGTCTCGTTCGGTGTCGATGCCCATTGCGGCCTCCGGTCTGCAGGTGCGTTTGGCTAGCGCAGGGGGGGTGAAACTGCAAGGGCGCTGCGCAGGCCGTGGCGCGACGCGGGATGACGAAGCTGGCTCTGTGCATATTGGGCGGATGAAGGACGGCTCGGCAAGTTATCAAAAATGGAAACTTTCCTGAACTCACGGTCTTGCATTCGTGCGACGAGAACTGTAATTGCGCCAGCACGTGCCGCCTTAGCTCAGTTGGTTAGAGCACTGGTTTGTGGAACCAGGGGTCCCCCGTTCGAGCCGGGGAGGCGGTACCATTTCCCCATTTTTAGACTGCTGGTGTATCGGGCGCGCCTCGCACCAGAGATCTGGCAGATGTCGGGAGCCTAGGTTTGACCCAAAGGGGCTGATCGATCAAAGACGTCAGTCCGGCAACACCAGTTGGGTGTCCGAAACCTCGGTTCCGTCCGGACTGTAGACCAATGCGCGGCCTGTCTCTGTGACGATCATATACCAGCCTTTGCCTGCAGTGACCGCCTGAACCTCGACCCCTTCGGGCAGGGTGATCGCCGCGGGCAGGTCGGGAAACACAGTACTGACGGGATCTTCGCGGAAACGGATGACAATCAACACGATCAGGACTAGAAGCCCGACGATCATCACCCCCGCAAGGACCGACACCAGCACCCGCAGGAAGCGAAGCTGGGGAATGTCCTGATCGTCGACGTTAGGAGTGTTCGTGTCCACAGAGCGCCTGTCCATTCGTATCGGGGCCAATCCGCCCGCCCGCTTTGATAAGGCCTTGGCGCGCGATGTACCAGAGGCCGCCGCCCTGTCACGCACCCGCCTTGCGCGGTTGATCGGTGAGGGCGCGGTCACGCGCGGCGGCGTGCCCGTCACGGACCCCAAGTCCAAGGTGGCCGAAGGCGACGTCATCGAGATCGCGCTGCAACCGGCCGAAGAGGTCGATACCATCGCCGAGGACATCCCCCTCACGGTGGTCTACGAGGACGCTGCGCTGATCGTGATCGACAAGCCCGCCGGAATGGTCGTGCATCCTGCGCCCGGCTCGCCGAAGGGTACGCTGGTCAATGCCTTGCTGCACCATTGCGGTGATAGCCTCTCGGGGATCGGCGGTGAAAAACGCCCTGGCATCGTGCACCGGATCGACAAGGAGACGAGCGGCCTGCTCGTCGTCGCCAAATCCGACAAGGCGCATCACGCGCTGGCCGCGCAGTTCGAGAAACACTCGGCCGAACGCGCCTATCTGGCGGTCTGCCACGGCGCGCCCGATCCCGGCGATGCGCGCCTGCGCGGCGTCCGGGGGGCAAGCTTTGAGGCCGGCGGGGTGCTGAAACTGACCACCGGGCTGGGCCGTCACCGCACCGATCGGCAGCGTCAGGCCGTGACCTTTGAGGGCGGGCGGCACGCAATCACCCGTGCGCGCATCCTTGAGAGTTTCGGGCAGGGCGCGGCGGCGCTGATCGAGTGTCGCCTGGAAACCGGGCGCACCCATCAGATCCGCGTGCATATGGCCCATGCGGGCCACGCGCTGGTAGGGGATCCCGTCTACGGCGGGCGGCGTCGCGCCGGGGCGGCGTCCCTGGGCGAGGTCGCGGCGCGTGCGATCAACGGCTTTCCCCGGCAGGCACTGCACGCCGCTGTGCTGGGGTTCAACCATCCCGACGACGGCCGCGCACTGCGCTTTGAGGCCGCGCTGCCGGCGGACATGCAGGCCCTGCTCGACGTGCTGCGAGGGTGAGGGGCCCCCGCATCTGCGCACGAGGGCCGCAGGCGGGACCGCCGCACACCGGTGACACACACATCCGCGTGAAATCGCCGAAATGTGGCGGGCCATGCGACGGAAACCGCTTCATCATGCGTTAATATTTCAGACGTATCGATCTTGAACGCGATGCGACACGTCCCTAGATGCCATGTTAATCCCCTAAACATTGGGGCTCGGAAAAACGAAGGACAGGGTTATGGCCAATTACGCAAATCTCCCCGCACCGACGCCGGAAGGCGGGATGAACCGCTATCTTCAGGAGATCCGGAAGTTTCCGCTGCTGGAACCCGAAGAGGAATACATGCTCGCCAAGAGGTGGGTCGAGGAACAGGATACCGAAGCCGCCCACAGAATGGTAACCTCGCACCTGCGTCTCGCCGCCAAGATCGCCATGGGCTATCGCGGCTATGGGTTGCCGCAATCCGAGGTGATCTCCGAAGCCAACGTCGGCCTGATGCAGGCGGTCAAACGCTTTGACCCCGAAAAGGGCTTTCGCCTCGCGACCTACGCGATGTGGTGGATCCGCGCCTCGATCCAGGAATACGTCCTGCGGTCCTGGTCGATGGTGAAGCTCGGCACGACCTCCGCCCAGAAGAAGCTGTTCTTTAACCTGCGCAAGGCAAAGGCGCGGATCGGCGCGCTGGAAGACGGTGACATGCGTCCCGAGAACGTCGCGCAGATCGCCCATGATCTCGGCGTAACGGAGGCTGAGGTCATCTCCATGAACCGGCGGATGTCGGGCGGGGATGCCTCCCTCAACGCGACCGTGGGGGCCGAGGGCGAGGGCACGATGCAGTGGCAGGACTGGCTGGAGGACGAAAGCGCCGACCAGGCCGGCGACTACGCCGAGCGAGACGAAATGGACACTCGTCGCGAACTGCTGGGCGAAGCGATGAGCGTGCTGAACGAGCGCGAGCGCGATATCCTGACGCAACGCCGCCTGAGCGAAGAGACCATCACGCTGGAGGACCTCTCCACCCAATACGGCGTCAGCCGCGAACGCATCCGCCAGATCGAGGTGCGCGCGTTCGAAAAGCTGCAACTGCAGATGCGCGAATTGGCGCAGGAGAAGGGGATGCTGGCCTCGGCGGAGTGAGTTTGTCGTCGGGGAAATTGGGGATTGGGGTAGGACCTGCCGCGGCGGTGGGCCATTACCTCGCGCAGCCGAGATAGAGTTACATCAATGGTATACTTGGAATAGCGATCATCGTGATCGTAGGATTGTCGAGCGGCGGGTTCACGACTCCGGGATCGTTGACGCGACTATGCGCTTCGTCGTCGCCAACAACCTCTCCCGCACGGATGACGATGTCAGACGCCGCCAATCTACAAATCGTCGACCTTGAGGCTTTCGGTTTCCAGTTTCTCGATCAACCTGCCAAATCGGTTTTCTCGCGCATGAAGGATGGCGGTTTCGTCACGTAGAGCGATCCGGCTTCCTGAGACATGTGTCATCGGGACGGATACCCGATCGGGCAGCCGCAGTCACCATTCAGCGCCCGACATCATCGCCCCTTAATCCGGGGCGATTTCTCACGGGGTCAGCAGCGTGACGCCCTCGATACCGGCAATGTCTTCGGCGTCTTCCTCGTAGGCGTCGGTGAGGTATTCAAAGACCTCGGAGGGCCAGGCGGGCAGGTCGAGGTCTTCTTCCACCGCTTCGGGAATCGCGTATTTGTCGAGAAAGACGGTCATCGCGCGCCGCTTCTGGCTTTCCGTCATGGTCGGATTATCGGCGAAATAGGTGCGGAAACGTTTCATGCCCTCGACCGACATGATCTCGGAGAGCAGCTCAAAGGCTCCGCGGATCTTCGCGCCTTCCGGCAAGCCGGACATGATGCGAATAATTTCGCCATAGATCAGCGGGCTGTCCTCGTTGCTCCAGACGGTGATCGGCATTTCGGGCGCTATGGTGCGCATCCGGCGGATCAGGTCCGACCAGCGCAGGGTGCCGGGGTCGGTGTTGTTGAGGATATGCTCAAGCCGCACGCCGGTTGTAGCGGTGTGCAGGGCGGGGATGAACGTGCCGGGATCGCGCAGGGCCAGAAAGAGCTCGATCTCGCATCCCGGGAATAATTGCCGCAGGTCGGCCAGACGCTGCTCTGCCATCGGATAGAACTGCCCCTCCTTGATCGCCATGCGTGGGGTGCCAAAGAAGTTGTCATTGAGAAGCACCATGTGGTCCGCCTCATCCGCCTGCAGGATCGCGTCCAGCAAAACGTCTTTCGCCTCGGGCGAGGGGGTCCCCTCATCCAGCGCGTGGATCGCTTCGCGCAACAAAATCCGGTAGTTGGCTTGCGGCGGAACAGAAACCCGTTGCGCCAGCAGGTCGTCACGGTTGCGCGCAAGGGTTTTGGCCAGGCGGCCTTCATCGGTGCAATGTGCGCCGACATGCAGGGCAATCTTCATGCGCGCGTGTCTCCTTTGTCCGACATGGGGCCTTGGGCTGCGTCCTGCGCCGCGACCGTCGTCGGGGGGTTAGCCGAAATGGGGCAGGGTCGGAATATAGCGCATCGGCTGGACAGTAAAACACGTTTCGGGCAACAGACGGGCATGGACGCGCTCTCTTCTTCTTCATCCGGTCGGGATCGGCTGCGCTGGCCGGACCTCTGGTCGCTCGGCGCCGCGGGCATCGCGCTGGTTGTCGTGGCCCCGATCCTCGCCGTTGTCTGGATCGCCCTCGCGCCTCTGGTAGGGGGGGGCGACGCGCCGTCGGTCTGGGGCCATCTCTGGGCGACAACTCTGCCGCGCTACCTGCGCACGACGCTGATCCTGATGTTCGGAGTCGGGGCGCTGACCGCGACGGTCGGGACAGGTGCCGCCTGGCTGGTTGCGCGCTACCGCTTTCCGGGCGTGCGTTGGATCGAGTGGGCGCTGTTGATGCCACTGGCTGTTCCGGCTTACGTCGGCGCCTACGCGCTGGTTGATTTTCTGGAATACGCCGGTCCGGTGCAGGGGATGCTGCGCGACCTCATGGGCTGGCAATCGGCGCGGGACTACTGGTTTCCGGAGATACGCTCGCTCGGCGCGGCGATCCTCGTGTTGTCGGCGGCGCTATACCCTTACGTCTATTTGTTGACGCGCGCGGCGCTGCGCGAGCAATCCGGCGGCGGCGAAGAGGTCGCCATGTCGCTCGGTGTCGGTCCTTTCGCGCGGTTCCGCCGGGTCGGCCTGCCGCTGGCGCGTCCCGCGATCGCCGCAGGAGTGGCCATCGTGATGATGGAATCGATCAACGATTTCGGGACGGTGGATTATTTCGCGGTGCAGACGCTGACCACGGGCATCTTTACCACATGGCTGGAGAGCAATTCCGCCGCCGGGGCGGCGCAGATCGCCTGCGTCGTGCTCGCCCTCGTCGTCGCATTGGTCCTGCTGGAGAAATTTTCCCGCCGCCGGTCCCAATTCTACACGCTCTCGAGCCGCCATCGTCCCGTCGCGCAGCGCCATCTGCGCGGGCCATCGGGGATTGCGGCGATGGTCTTGTGCCTGATCCCGATCCTCTTCGGCTTCGTCTTACCGGCAGGCGTTATCGCGTCCCATGCGCTGGGCCGGGTGGGGGAGTGGGTCGATCCGGGGTTGCTGCTGGCATTGTGGCATACGGTCTTTGTCGGCGGCTTGGCGGCTGTCGGTACGGTGTCCGCGGCAGTTTTCCTGGTTTACGGCGTGCGATTGTCGGGCCGGATGCTACCCCGCCGACTAATGCCGATCACGACCATCGGCTACGCGGCGCCGGGCGCGGTGCTGGGGGTCGGTATCCTCATTCCGCTGGCGCGGATGGACCACTGGATAGCCGACGGTGTCGAATCCCTGAGCGGCGTAGATATCGGGTTGATCCTGACCGGGTCATCCTTTGCCCTGGTGCTGGCCTATGGTGTGCGGTTTTTTGCGATCGCGCAGGGCGCGGCGGACGGAGCCTTTGGCCGCGTGTCGCCGTCACTGCCCATGGCCGCGCGCTCCCTCGGGCGGACACGCGGTGGGGTCTTGCGTGCGATTTACGCGCCGCTGGTGCGCGGATCGCTCGCCTCGGCGCTGCTGTTGGTCTTTGTGGATTGCGTCAAAGAGCTGCCGGCCACGCTCCTCCTGCGTCCGTTCAATTACGACACGCTCGCCACGAGGGTGCACGATCAGGCCAGCCTGGAGCAGCTGGGCGCCGCAGCCCCCGGCGCCATCCTCATCATGCTGGTCGGCCTCATCGCCGTTGGGTTCCTTGCCCGCGCGAACCGTTGATCTGGGGGGTAGTGGGATGAGGTTGTGCGGTGGTGGTTCGATCTTTGTTGCAGGGCGTGGCGACAGGTGCCTTCACTATACATTGCCGTTTCCAAGAGGGGCGAATTGGCTAACGCTGGGTTTGTCGTCCGATTGACTATGCCTGGCAGCAATGTGCTGGTCAAAATCGCAATACATCGCAAATCTGTCTTGAAGGGCGCGCGTGTTGCGTTTAGACGGACGGTCGCGTGACCTGATAGCTTGTGCAGTCCTATCGTAAACGGTGGAGCGACCCATGCAAGCGGCACGAAACCAGTCGCATCCATGCGGCAAATGTTAACTAGCAAGGCCGACTTGGGCCGCGATAGAGAAAAACGCCGCACTAGCTCAGCTGGTAGAGCATCGCATTCGTAATGCGGAGGTCAGGGGTTCGAATCCCTTGTGCGGCACCATTTCATTTTTCCCATCTGAAACGCATCTAACGATGGCTGTGGTCATATGAAACGGGACATCCGAGCGGCTTGAGCCATGTAGGCGCTGTTTCGCTTGAGTATTTGATTGTCCCGCTTGTATTTGATACTGAAAGCGGCGCTGTCGGATAGTCATTTTCTTGACCTGCTCTTTTCCTCTCAGAATGTCTTTATTGAGCTAATGGGATGAACTGCCTTCCCACCGAGACGCAGCTATTGTTGCGAGTAATGGTGGAGAAGAAGGAGCATTCTGATGGATACCGCGGCTCTTGGGATTGATTTGGGCAAAACGGTTTGCAGCCTTGCGGGGCTGACGGCGCGGTCGTTTTCCGCAAACGTATCCAACCATTCCTTCTGTTGGGTTTCCGCGCGAATTTGGGGCCGTGTGTCGTTGCGATGGCGGCATGCGGCGGCGCGCATCATGTCGGTCGCTTTTACATGCAATACGGTCATGAGCCGCGCCTGATGTCTCCCCTTTACGTCCGGCCCTACGTGCAGGTGCATAAGAACGGTGATTGGGACGCAGAGGCCATCGCCGAAGCGGCGACCCGTCCGACAATGTCTTTCGTCATGGTTAAGAGTGCCGAACAACTCGATCTGCAAGCCCTGCACCGCGCCAGAGAGCGTCTGGTCCACAATCGCACCGGTCTGATCAATCAGGCACGGGGCTTCCTGATGGAGCGTGGCATTCGCGTTGGCACTGGTCGCCATATTTTCCAGTGCTCTTTCGCAGCTGATGATGAAGAAGCGAACTGACCTGTCGTCGAGCATGATCAGCGTTCTTTTGGAAATGGCTGAAGACCTGGCTTCGATCAATGACCGGGTCGCAGCGCTTGATGCCAAAATCAAGGCGTATGCCCGGACGGATGCCGATATGTGCCGCCTGATGGAAGTCCCGAGTGTCGGCCCGACCATTGCGAGCGCCCTTGTGGCGGCCATAGGCGACGTGATCAGCTTTGCAAAGGCCCGCGATCTGTCTGCTCGGCTCGGGTTGGTGCCCGGCCAGGTCACTACAGGTGGCAAGGCCCGCCTGATCGGGACCTCCAAACACGGCAACAGCTATTTGCGGAAACTGTTCATTCACGGTGCGCGAACGGTCCTGCATTTGGTGAAGGATAGGACATCGCCGCTCACGCTTTGGATAGACGGGCTCAGGGAACGGGCGCATGCAAACGTGGCGGGCGTCGCGAAGGCGAACAGGCTTGCGCGAGTCGCATGGGCTGTGTTGACAAAAGGTGAAAGATACCGGCCTGCAGCGTTGGCTAGCGCATGATCTGATAGAAGGAAAACCGGAATCTGCGTTTGGAAAGGAGATGGACCAAAGACCGAACGGCGTCTCGCAAGTCTGGCGGGGGGCATGGCCTGAAAGTGCCGATGAGCGAATAAGACACGAGGCGCGCGACTTCCTATCTTGGTCAGGGGCAAATCCAAGCGCTCCGCAGAAAGACCGAACACATGGAAGCAGGGTCAACGGAACATCGAGAAATCACTTGCAGGGGAAGGCAGTTCATACAGGCTCCCCGCAGAGTCGGCGTTTTTTAGTTTCTCTGTTCAGGGTTTGGTCGTCTATTGACCGTTGGTGATAATCCCACGGGGTGAGCCCGTCGAGGCTCGTGTGGTGGCGGTGGTGATTGTAATCGTGCGTGGCGCAGCTTGGCGAACAGGTGTCCGTTAGCGCACTTGTTGCGCAGGCGGCCATGGAAGCTCTCGACGAATCCGTTCTGTATGGGCTTTCGAGGTGCGATGTAGTGCCACTCAACCTTTCGGTCTTCTTGCCATTACAGAATGGCATTCGCCGTCAGTTCGGTCCCATTATCGCCGATCACCATGCAGTGATACCCACGCACCCGGGCGATATTATCGAGCTCAGGGGCAACCCGTTGGCCGGAGAGTGAGGTGTCCACGACCGCGGCCAGGCATTCCCGGCTGAAGTCATCGATGACGCAGAGCACAAATTGTGCTCTGGCGGATCTCAAAGTGACCCACTGCCAGCCTCCATCAGGGCTTGATCGAACGACGAATCCGGCCTATACGCCGCCAGTCCGGGGCGTCTGCCAACCGGACCCTTTGCCTGTACCCCTGCCCCGGTTGCTTCACCGGATTACAGACCGGGCAAAGATAAAAAAGACAGTGACCTGACCTCTGGCGGGCTGCGCAAGCGGGACCCGGTAAGAAGACCAGAGCTATGAGGTGGCAATCATATCGTGGGAAAACCACGAGTTATAAGGAGACCAGCGATGGACGTTATCGCACAGATCGAGGCGGAACAGATTGCCGCCCTGGGAAAGACCATTCCCGATTTCAAGGCGGGTGACACCATCCGCGTCGGTTACAAGGTGACCGAAGGCACGCGGACCCGTGTGCAGAACTACGAAGGCGTGTGCATTTCGCGCAAGAACGGGGCGGGAATCGCCGGGTCGTTCACCGTGCGCAAGATCTCCTTCGGTGAGGGCGTGGAGCGCGTATTCCCCCTCTACTCCACGAATATCGAGAGCATCGAAGTCGTCCGTCGCGGTCGCGTGCGGCGTGCAAAACTCTACTATCTGCGCTCGCGTCGCGGCAAATCTGCCCGTATCGCCGAAGTCACCAACTACAAGCCCAAAGCCGGCGCTGAAGCATAAGGACGAGAGAGATGAAAAGCGAAATCCATCCCGACTACCATTTCATCGACGTCAAGATGACCGATGGCACGATCGTCAAGATGCGCTCCACCTGGGGTGCCGAGGGCGACACGCTCTCGCTGGACATCGACCCGTCGGTTCACCCGGCTTGGACCGGTGGCTCGTCGCGTCTGCTGGACGCCGGCGGCCGCGTCTCGAAGTTCAAGAACAAGTACGCTGGTCTGGGTTTTTAAGCCCGAGGCGTCAGCACTCAGAACGCCGCCCAGCTGGGCGGCGTTTTTCATCAACGCAAAGCGGCATAGGCAGCGCGAGTTACCTTCCACTTGCGGATGACGTTCCAAATCCCGCCCACCTTATAGGCGGCCGGTCGATCCCTTATTCATCCGAGGCCGCCGCGTAGGCGGCCTTTTCGTTACGCAGCTTCCTTTCGCGGCGCCTCAACACATCTGAGGACGTGAACATGAGGAAACCCATTATTTTCACCGCAGATCGAACGACTGGTTAACGCCACCTCGGGCATTACTCTGGCTCGCTATCGACGCGCCTGCGGCTTCAGGACAGTCACGAGCTTTTTGCCCTTTCGGCAGAGTCTCAGGCGCTTACCGACAATGGCCACGATCCCATGAAGGTCTGCCGCAACCTGCTCAAGATCGCGCTGGACTACCTCGCAGTCGGAATCCATCCGTAGCGAAGCACCATTTGCCTGCAATCTCTTCCCCCGCCCTGGTCGAACTGTTGATGCCCTATCTCAAACTCGTTGCCGTTAAGACGCGTTGGGAAAAGGTCCTTCAGGAGCTTATCGCTTCAATCAGGGAGCGGAGCGCGCATCTGGCCCAGGACGAGGGCTATGGCGGAGTTCCGACCACTTTAGGGGCGGTTCCACGGCTGTTCATGCAACTTTTCTATGGTCAAATGTATCGACGCAGCCACATGAAACGTTAGAGTCGAAACGTGTGAAGAGTGGGGGCAATGTGTTCAACGACGACTGGAGCAGAGTGTATTGCGGGCCCGCGCCAGACCCTTCCGAATTATGGGTGAGCTGGAATTTTGACCCGATGCTCCTCGCGGCGCTGGGACTTTTGGCCTTTGCCATCGGTCGTGAGCGCAACGGCGCGCTGGCGCTGGTGGTTCTGGTGGTTGCCTTCGTGTCACCTCTTTGCGCGCTCTCCTCGGCGCTGTTTTCTGCCCGTGTCGTGCATCACATCCTTCTGATCGCCGTCGTCGCCCCGCTGATCGCAAGCGTCTGGCCGATGCGGCGACCCGGGTCTGCGGTTTTCGCCTTTGTGATTTCGACGGCCGTGCTCTGGGCATGGCATGCGCCGATTGCCTACGATCTCGCGCTCGGTCACGTTGGGGTATACTGGGTGATGCAACTGAGCCTTCTGGGCACGGCGGTATGGTTCTGGCGTGAGATCTTCGCACCGGGGCGCCCTGCGGTCGAGGCAATCTCACTGATCGTGGCGGCTTTCGCGCAGATGGGGATGCTGGGCGCGATCCTGACCTTTGCGCCGGGCTCGCTCTATGCGGCTCACATTCTCGCGCCATACACTTGGGGGCTAACACCGTTGCAGGACCAGCAGCTTGGCGGATTGCTCATGTGGGTACCGGCCGGGATACCCTACGCCGTGCTCGCCATCGGCCTCGCGCGCCGCAACTGGACGGCGCTGAGGGGGGCCACCGGCACATGAGTGACTGGATCCCTGGCCTGACAGCGTTGTTCAAGAGCGCTCATATCGCGGCGTTATTGCTGTGGTGCGGCGGATTGCTCGCCCTGCCTTTGATGCTGTCGCGCCATGACCCAGCCATCACGCCCGACGACTATCGACGCATTCGCAGGGCGACCCACACCACATATGCCATCGTCGTCACACCCGCGGCGGTCGTCGCCGTCGTGGCCGGGACCTGGCTGATCTTCTTGCGTGAGGTTTTTGTTCCGTGGTTCTATGCCAAACTTGTCTTCGTGGGTTTGTTGGCCGCTGCACATGCCTGGGTCGGCCATCAAGTCGTGCAAGTGGCGGAAAAGCCCGACAGTCACCACGTCGCGCCCGTTATCCTGACGATTGCGGCGGCCTTCTTGCCGATGCTCACGATCCTGTTTCTGGTGCTGGGCAAGCCCGATCTGGGCGGGATCGGCCTGCCCGACTGGTTGCTCAGCCCTCGAAACGGTCAGTTACCCTTTGATGTGCCCAAATGATAATCGAACACCAGCTTGCCCCCATGCCATCCCGTGAACCCCACCATCAACGCACCGAGCGCCGAGAGAAGGATGCCGTAGGGCAGAACCGCCTCCTCATAGCCATAAAGCCGATGCCCCCAATTCGCGCCCAGCACCGACAGCAGGGTCACGGCGATAATGGCATGCGTCCAGGCGGCCGCGCGGGCGCGGATGCCCCGGACGAGCAGCAATTCGGCCGTCCCGGAAAATCCCGCGAGCATACCGAAAAGGAAACCAGTTCCCGCAGCCCACAGCGCCGCACGCGCCCAGAAGGTATCGCCGGTCCACCAGTACAGCAGATCCGCCCCCAGCAGGCAGAAGGACAGCGCCACGGGAAAAGCCACGCTCATCGCGTGGATCGGATGGCCGTTCACCGCGATGCGGGTTTCGGTCTGCTCGTATCCGGGGGCCTGGGCAATCGGGTCGATCAGCCGGTCTCCGGTTTGCTCCGTTTGGTCGTCGCTCATCTTGGCAGGGGCCTCCGGATCGTTTGTGCAGGACTAACGTGCGGTTTGCTGATTGGTTGCAGCGGCGAAACTTCGGTGGTCGATCCGGCGGGTCCGGCAGCACGGACCATCGCCACGCTCTGGTGGGTGATGCTGGCGGGGGCCGCCGCGATCCTCGCGCTGGTCCTGGGGCTGCTGCTGGCGGCTTTCCGGCGCAGGGGCACCGCTTCTGACGAGGCCGCGGGCGTGAAGGTCTGGATCATCGGGCTGGGCCTCGTGTTTTCGATGTCGGTCCTCGCGGCACTCACGGTCTATGGTCTGTTCGCCGGTCAGCGGCTGATGCCTGGCGCCGGGGCCGGAGTCGAGGCCGGTGTCGGGACCAGAGTCGGGGCCGATGTGGTGAGCGTCAGTGCCGAGGCCCGGCAGTGGAGCTGGCGCTTTGCCTACGACGACCGGCCAGACCATATCACCGATGACGTTTTACATATCCCGGCGGGTCGGCCCGTGGACGTGGCCATCACCACGACCGATGTTGTGCATAGTTTCTGGGTACCGCGCCTTGCCGGCAAGTTGGACGCCATCCCCGGTCACGTCAACACCCTGAGGATAGAGGCCGACACGCCCGGCACCTACCAAGGCCTCACCGCCGAATACAATGGTCCCGGTTATCGCGCGCATGTCTTCACGGTCGAGGCGCACGACGCACAATCCTGGGACGCCTTCGTCGCAGGTGATCGCCAATGACCGCCCTGCGCCGCCATCGCAAGCTTAGCGCCATCTGGTCCTCAGAGCCGGGCTTCAGGGGCTGGTTCAGCAGTGTGAACCATTCCGATCTGGGTCGAATGTTCCTTGTCACCGCCTTCTTCTTTTTTCTCGTGGGCGGCGTGCTGGCGATGCTGATCCGGGCGCAACTGGCGACGCCGCATTCCGCTTTTGCGGACGCTGGGGCGTTTGCCCAGTTTTTCACGATGCACGGCACCATCATGATGTTTCTCTTCGCCATTCCCACCTTTGAGGGGCTGGCGATCTACCTCTTGCCCAAGATGCTTGGGACCCGCGACCTCGCCTTTCCCCGACTCACCGCATACGGCTACTGGTGCTATGCTTTCGGAGGCTCGATGCTGCTGGTCGCGCTGGTGTTCGGCATCGCCCCCGACGGCGGCTGGTTCATGTATCCGCCCCTTACAGGTCCGCTCCATTCACCGGGGATCAACACCGATTTCTGGCTGATCGGGATCACTTTCGTCGAGATCTCGGCGATCTGCGCGGCGGTCGAGCTTTGCGTGTCGATCCTGAAATACCGCGCGCCGGGCATGTCGCTCGACAAGATGCCGATCTTTGCCTGGTACGCGCTGGTCACGGCACTCATGATCCTCACGGGCTTCCCCCCGCTGATCCTTGGCTCGGTTCTGCTCGAACTCGAACGTGCCTTTGGCCTGCCGTTCTTTCAGGCTGACCTCGGGGGCGACAGCCTGCTTTGGCAGCACCTCTTCTGGCTTTTTGGCCACCCGGAGGTCTACATCATCTTCCTGCCCGCTGCCGGAGTCATATCGACCATCATCCCGGTGATGGCACGCACGACGCTGCTTGGCTATGGCTGGATCGTGGCTTCGGCGGTGGCGCTTGCCTTCCTGAGCTTCGGGCTCTGGGTGCACCACATGTTCACCACCGGCATTCCGCTGATGGGGCTGGCCTTCTTCTCTGCCGCTTCGACGCTGGTGGCGGTACCGACGGGGGTGCAGGTCTTTGCCTGGATCGGCACGCTGTGGAAGGGCCGCCCCGAGATGCATTTGCCGATGCTGCACATCTTTGGGTTCTTCTTCACCTTCGTGATCGGCGGGCTGACCGGGGTGATGGTGGCTGTTGTGCCCTTTGACTGGCAGGCGCATGACACCGCCTTCATCACTGCGCATCTGCACTATGTCCTGTTCGGCGGCTTTGTCTTTCCGATCCTTGCGGGCATCTATTACTGGCTGCCGCTGGTCAGTGGTCGCAAACGCTTTTTCCGGCTGGGCGAAGTGGCCTTTGCGCTGATCTTCCTCGGCTTTCACGGCACGTTTCTGGCGATGCACTGGGTCGGCCTGATGGGTCAGCGGCGCCGGATAGAGACCTATGACGCCGAAACAGGCTGGGGGGCGATCAATCTGATCTCTTCCATCAGCAGTTTCATCATGGCGATCGGGCTGGCGATGGTCCTGGTGGATGTCCTGATCCACGCTTTTGTCGCGGTCCGCGGCGGACGCAACCCGTGGAAGGCAGGCACGCTGGAATGGGCCAGCATGTCGCCGCCCCCGGCCTATAACTTTGCCAGCTTGCCGCATGTCACCTCGCGCGATGCCTTTCACGGCGATCCCGGGCTGGCAAATCGGCTGGCCAAGGGAGAGGGCTATCTCGGGGATCCTCAGAGTGCCCGGCGAGAGACGCTGACCGTCGATATCGCCACAGGCGACCCGGATTTCATGGTGATTTATCCGGGCAATACCCGATTGCCGATCCTGATGGCTGCGGTGACCGGGCTGTTCTTCCTGTCGATCCTGATCAAGCTTTACTGGCTGACGCCACTGGCGCTGGCAGGGGTGGCCGCACTGGCGCTGGTCTGGGTCTGGCGGCTGGGCGCGCGGACGGATGCCGGACCACAGGATGCGGGCAGAGGTGTGACGCTGGCGCTGGCTGGCGAGACCGAGAAATCGCCGGGCTGGTGGGGCTCTGTCTTTCTACTGGGGGCGAATGCGACGTTCTTTGGCTCCCTGCTCTTCGGCTACGCTTTTCTCTGGACGGTTGCCCCCGGCTGGCCGCCGCAGGACTGGCTGGCCCCCTCTCTGGTCGAACTCGGCATCGGTGGCGCGGCGGCTCTGACGAGTGCTCTTGCCATGCGTCTGGCCATACGCGGCAACCGACACCGTGCGCGGCCCCTGCCGGGTCTGGCCTTCGCGATCACCGCGACCCTCGTCACGGCGGTGACCTTTGCGGTGCTGCTCTCCCGCGTGCCCCCGCCCGATGGCCACGCCTATGCGGCGACCCTCTTTGTGCTGGGCAGCTACGCGCTGTGTCACGCGCTCATCGCCGGCTTGATGCTGGCCTTCGCCATTGCGCGCGCCCGGCGTGGATATACCTCACCCGCCCGACAAGCAGAATTCCACATCGTCTCGCTCTGGACCGATTATCTGGCCGTCATAGCCACCTTGAGCCTGCTCGCCGCTCATCTGCCAGGGTTTCTGGCGTGAAGGACGTCCTGCGCATCCTCCTCGCCCCACTTCTATGGCTCGCCAGTTTCAGTGCCACCTACGGGCTGCACGGAATCGGCTGCGCGTTGGGTTGGCCGGAGATTGCCCTGTGGGGAGCCTCTGTATTTCGCGTTGCACTGCTCACGGCTTGGCTGGTTGCCATACTCATCCAGGTTGCCATACTGATCGTGCTACACTCAGACCGGTTCCGCGCGGCTTCGGCGTTCACGCAATGGGCGAGCCTTGCCACCGCCTGGGTCGGGCTGGTTGCGGTCCTCTGGACAGTGTACCCGGTGGCCGTGATCACAGCTTGTGGCGGGAACGGCTGACGCCTCGGGCTATTTGCCCTGCGCTGACGATCCATTGGACTGGATGCGTCGCCCTTGCGCCGTTGACGCCCTCGGCGTATTGAGCGCTGACAGCGAAGGACGGGGGATCCAATGGGGTTCAAGATGGGGATCGTGGGCCTGCCGAACGTCGGCAAATCCACACTTTTCAATGCACTGACCAAGACGGCAGCAGCGCAGGCGGCAAACTTTCCGTTCTGCACGATTGAGCCGAATGTCGGAGAGGTCGCCGTGCCGGATACGCGTCTGGACACGCTGGCGGCCATCGGCAAATCGAAGGAAATCATCCCGACCCGCATGACCTTTGTCGATATCGCCGGACTTGTGAAAGGCGCCTCAAAGGGCGAGGGGCTCGGCAATCAGTTTCTGGCGAATATCCGTGAGACAGATGCCATCGCACATGTGCTGCGCTGCTTCGAGGATGGCGATGTCACCCATGTCGAGGGGCGCGTCGATCCGGTGGCCGACGCGGAAACCATCGAGACCGAGCTGATGCTGGCTGATCTCGACTCCATCGAGAAACGGCGCGCCAACCTGGTGCGCAAGCTGAAGGGCAACGACAAGGAAGCCCAGCAGCAGGACCGTTTGCTGGCCGACGCCCAAACGATGCTGGAGGATGGCAAGCCCGCGCGCCTGGTCGAAGTTGACGCCGAGGATCGCAAAGCCTGGCTCATGCTGCAATTGCTGACGAGCAAACCGGTTCTTTACGTCTGCAACGTAGCCGAGGATGAAAGCGTGACCGGGAACGCCCATTCGGCAGCCGTCGCCGACATGGCCGCGGCGCAGGGCAATTCGCATGTCGTTATCTCTGCCCGCATCGAGGAAGAGATCAGCCAGCTCGAGCCGGAAGAGGCCGAGATGTTTCTCACAGAGATGGGGCTGGAAGAGCCGGGCCTCGACCGGCTGATCCGAGCGGGTTACGCTTTGCTCCACCTTGAGACCTACTTCACCGTCGGACCAAAGGAGGCCCGCGCCTGGACCATCCGCCAGGGCACTGCCGCGCCCCAGGCCGCCGGAGTCATCCACGGCGACTTTGAAAAAGGCTTCATCCGGGCCGAGACCGTCGCCTACGACGATTATGTCGCCTGCCAGGGCGAAACGGGTGCGCGAGACGCAGGCAAGCTACGCGCTGAAGGCAAGAGCTACATCGTGAAGGACGGCGATGTCCTGCACTTCCTGTTCAGCGGCTGAGGCCGAGTAACCGTGGACAATCACCCGGAAGCGATCAATATGGCTGCGAGGTCCCACCACGCGGTATAGCTGGCGTCCAATTTTGTCATAGCGCGCTTCTATACCGTTAGCGGTGCGTCGCCCGCACACTTTCGATCTGACGTGTGATCTGCGATTCAGAGGCTTCTTTGATTTGTGGGGAGTTTCTCGATGGGAGCTTTAAGCGAGTTTCTGCCAAGGGTTCCGCGCCGGACGGATGGGAAGCGTAATTGGCCACGGGAGCTGAAGGCTCGGATTGTGGCGGAGACGTTGATTGGGGGCGAGACGGTCAACGCGGTCGCGAAGCGATATGAGTTGATCCCCAGCACAGTGTCTGAATGGCGTCGGATGGCACGACAGGGCAAGCTGGTCCTGCCAAACCTGGATGGCATGGATTTTGTGCCTGTTGAGATTGAGGCGCCTGCGCCTTTAGCCCAGCCTCTGCCTGCCGCTCCCGCCCACACGATTGATGTGATCAGCGGCAACGTCATTGTTCGTCTTGATGCGGCAACGCCAGCCGCGCGGATCGCACGGGCTATTTGGACGTGATCACGCCGTCCCACAAGGTCCGTATTTTTGTGGCCAGTGATCCGGTCGACTTCCGCAAGGGCCATGACGGGTTGGCCGCTCTGGTGCAGGGTCATTTGCGACATAAGCCCTTTGATGGGTCGGTCTATGTTTTCCGCGCCAAGCGGGCGGATCGGCTGAAGCTGATCTACTGGGCCGGCAGCGGGCTGGTGATGGCCTATAAGCGGCTTGAGGATAACAGCTTCAAATGGCCCGCGATCAAGAACGGGGTGATGCGTCTGGAACCGGCCCAGTTTGAAGCCCTGTTCGCGGGTTTGGATTGGCGGCGCGTGCAGCCCTTGGAGGTCTCAGCACCTTCTGCGGCGGAGTGAACCGCGAGACCCTTTGCAGGGGTCATTCTGCCCCTGTTTTGTTATGGCATCGGGCATGACCGCACCTGATGAATTGCCCGACGACATTGCCGAGTTGAAGGCGATCATCCGTGCGCAGCAGGATCAGAATGCCCGGCTCGAGGCCCTGGTTGCCGCCTTCAAGAAGGCGCTCTTCGGGAGAAAATCCGAGAAGATCGATCCTGCCCAATACGAGCTGGAGCTCGAAGACATCGAGACGGCCATCGCGCAGGTGGAAGCCGCGATTGATGCTGATCAGCGCACCACGCCCGTGCGACTGCCAAAGCCGCGTCAGACCAACCGGGGGTCACTGCCCAAGCATCTGGAGCGGGTGGAAGTGGTTATTGAGCCCGAGCTCTCCTGCGCCTGCGGAGCCGAGCGCCATGTCATCGGCGAGGATGTCAGCGAACGGCTGGATATCATCCCCGCACAATTCCGGGTGATTGTCACACGCTGCCCCAAATACGCGTGCCGATCCTGCGAGGGCGGGATCACCCAAGCTCCGGCGCCAGCCCACATCATCGCAGGCGGCATGCCGACCGAGGCTACCTTGGCCCATGTGCTCGTCTCAAAATATGCGGACCACTTGCCGCTCTATCGGCAGGCGCAAATCTACAGCCGCCAAGGGATCGATCTGGATCGTTCGACCCTGGCCGCCTGGGTCGGCAAGTCGGCTTTCGAATTGACCCCTGTCTATGATGCCCTGATGGCTGATCTGAAGCGCTCCACCAAGCTCTTCATGGACGAAACACCCGCGCCGGTTCTGGCCCCAGGGCGCAAAAGCACCAAAACCGGCTACTTCTGGGCCCTGGCCCGTGATGACAGGCCATGGGGCGGCGATGATCCACCTGGAGTGGCCTTCACTTACGCGCCGGGACGATCTGGCCAGCATGCAGACAATATCTTGAAAGGCTTCAGCGGCACCCTGCAGGTCGATGGCTACGCTGGTTATAATCGCTTACTCAAACGTCCGGCCCAGGATGTGACATTGGCATATTGCTGGGCCCATGCCCGCTGCAAACTGCATGAGGTTACTCGGTCCAGCACGGCCCCAATCGCGCAGGAAGGTCTGGCCCAAATCCAGGCGCTCTATCGCATCGAAAAAGACCTGCGCGGCCTGCCTGCAGACCAGCGCCATGACGCTCGACAGGATCGCTCAAAACCCCTCATCGACGCCTTCGAACTCTGGCTCGCCCAGAACCGCGCCCGTGTCTCGGCAAAAGCGCCAACCGGAGAAGCCCTGAAATACATCGCCCAATACTGGGACGGGCTGATCCTGTTCATCGACGACAGCCGCATCGAACTGGATACCAACGCCGTCGAGCGCACCATCCGTCCCATCGCCCTAAACTGCAAAAATTCGCTCTTCGCGGGCCACGATGCCGGCGCGCAAAACTGGGCCGTCATCGCGTCTCTGATCGAGACCTGCAAACTCAACGGGATTGAACCCCATGGCTATCTGTCCGGTGTCCTGACAGCCATTGCTCGCGGGCACAAACAGACCGATATCAACCTGCTCCTGCCCTGGAACTACGTCAATCACGTGTGAACCGCGCACCGCTTACGGTCAGCGCGTGGATCGGCCGAACCAAGTCCTCCTCGCGGGATCATGCTGCGCATGACCCTGCCGGGCAACGGGTGCGCCGACATCACCTACCTGCCCCCTCTCGGCAGATTGCTGCGCAATCGCCTGCCGGCAATGGATGCGGCGCGGGTTCCTCTACCTGGTGGCGATTATGGATTGGCACACGCGCAAGGTTCTGGCCTGGCGCATCTCGAATACGCTGGAGGCCGCGTTTTGCGTCGAGGCGCAGAACGAGGCGATCCACAAGTTCGGCCCGCCGAAGATCATGAACACCGATCAGGGTTCACAGTTCACGTCCTTTGCCTGGACAGACCGGCTACGGCGGTCAGGTGTGCGTATATCAATGGACGGCAAAGGGCGCTTCCTCCCCTCTCATGGTTTGCAAGCAAACCGCTGTCGGGCAACGGACAACATCTTCGTCGAAAGGCTTTGACGTTCGATGAAATACGAATGCGTTTACCTGCATGCCTGGGAAACCGGATCAGAGGCCAAGGCTGGCATCGGGAAGTGGATAGAGTTCTACAATCACAAGCGCCCACATTCTGCCCGTGGCGGGAAACCACCCGCCGTGATCTATTGGCAGAGAAATGAAGCAACACAACCCGATCAGCAGGAGCAAAGAGTAGCTTAAATCACGCCAGATCCTGCCCAACAAATGGGGAGTAGCTCAGACATCACGTCCATGCGGGCCGAGGATGTCACCGATACAATCGAACTTGCCCTGAGTGCCTCAGGTTGGGATCAGGCTGGCGTGCCCCACAAGCCGCGCATGCTCAGCGACAACGGGCCCGGCGATCTCGAACGCCAGATCGGGGCCTTTGTCGATTACTACCACCAGCGCTACCACGAGAGTTTAGAAAACGTCACACCCGCTGACGTTTACTCCGGGCGCGATAAAGCCATCCTGCGAGAAAGGGAGAAGATCAAGAAGCTGACAATCCGCCAACGCCCCTTGCAACACCAGAAACTGACGGCATAATCGAGCACGCAAACGAGCCAGAGACTCCGAAACCCAAGCCGTTCGGATGTCCCACTTTAGATGACAACGGGAAAGAAAATCAAAGAGGTAAGTCCGCGCCCTCTGGGAGCGCGGACTTCGTTCACTGGCTATGGAGACCCAGATGGGCCACCCGCCACACGGAATGCGCCATCAATGATGGCAAGACGTGTTTAGATCTGATCTCAGGTGCCGGACGTGCTGTCAGCGATGGCGACAACAACGACCACTGCGGCGACACCAGCGACAATAGCCGCCGGGCCAAATGCCGACAGACCAAGACCAGCTTGGGTCGACACGGTCGGTTCAGTAACTTTTGCGTTATTCGCAGATACGCCAGTCGCAGCCATAGCAGCGACGAGCGAGAGAGCAGCAATGCGCTTCATGATAGTCTCCTCGAGTAAAGTTTGTGCATGCAAATTAGAACCTAGAGTAGGCATGACGCTTCGGCAACTAAAGTCTCGCATTTTTCCACTTTGCCCCCGATTTTCGCGGATTGACGCGCAACATTGAGGCAAAATGGCCGCATATCTGCTTTAGATCGCGGTGAATTTGAGGGACGCCTCAGCGAGATCCATTCTCGAATCTACCAAGTTCGCAACAGGCACGATGAGATCGACTGATCCCGACGCTGGTCCAGTGGTAACATCGACTGTGACAGCGTGTGAGGCCGTTTCCAGTGATATTCCGGCAAACCAGACCCGATGTGCTTCACCGGTATCAGGGTGCCCGCTTTGGCCGCCGGGTAAATTCGAGTGGTTCGGTTTCCAAAATGGTCGCACGAAGGCCGTGCCCGGAGCGAAGTTCGCGAGCCGATCCATACCTGATTTGTCGGTGCCGCCAATATGGTTCGTTCCTCGATACCACTGGTCTGTTGATTGAACGTATATATCGTCGAAAAGGCACATCTTGTGGCCGGTCGTCAGTGCGGTATTTGCGATTCGCGTTCCGACAGGCCAGACGCCGCCGGCATCATCAGGATTTGCGAGTGTGCCAGAGAAGGGGGCGTTCAGCGTGACGCTATGGTCGATCTTGTTGACGTTAACCGAATCGAAAAGGTCGTGCGCCATGATGCGACTGTAATAGTCGAACGTTTGGCCCTCGCTATTCTTGTATCCAAAGAGAATAATCCCCCGCGCCTGCGGTTCAGGCTCACTGTCGTTCCATCCCGAAGCGTCTGTGAGAAAAATAACAGTGTCACCCGGTGCGAGGGGCGCCGCCAATGTGGTCAGGCTATCCGTTCCACCGGATCGGTGGCGCGTGTGAAACTGAGGCTCGATGACGTTGTGTGCGGAATCCAGACAGATCAATCCGAGCCCCTGCCTGTGCCGTTCCGCGTTCGCATATGATGACCAATCACCCGGCAGGCCTTCTTGCCGGATGTAGCAGGACATCTGATAACAAAGATTGGGGTCGACAGGAATCGCTTCGGTCATCGCAATGGGAGGCGACGCGTAGCCGCTGTAACAGAAGGCGGCGGGAAGGCCCGGCGTCACAACTGGATCGCGAAGCAGCGAGGGCGGAAAATTATAGCCCGAACCGAGATGATCTGCGCCGTTACTGACCAACCCGCCTACGCGCGCTGCGACATAGTCGATGGTTGGTACCGCCTCCGAACCAAGAGCGGGGTCGGTCACTCCGTCGACGCCATTGGGGAAATGAACCTTCCCGGTCTCAGAGGTCGTCCGGATCGCGGTCTTGAAATTCGTGCCGTCGCTGCTGACCTTCAGCTCCAGGTCGTCGGACCCGAGAAGGCCGATTTCCGCCCGCCCTGACCATGCCGTCTGAAACAGCAGCGCCGACGTCGCGCTCGCGACAGATTTGTTGACTTTGAGCTGGTGTCCGTCTCCGTCGTGGGTGAACAGACTGGCGTCGGCTGAAACCGCCACTCGGTTAACAGGATCCGCTGTTGTGTTGATCCCGATCATGGGTCTGTTTTGTAGCGTGGGTCCTTCAATCCAGGCCGCGCCATCAAAGGTGAGAGAAGTCTCTCGGTCTAAAACCCAGGCCGACCATCCAGCTTTTGGCGTAAGAAAGACCCAGCCGGAGTCTTCGCGGACCGCCAGTTCACCGACTCGTCCGCTCCATTCGCCGGTCGCGGAGAGCGGAATAACGTAGCGATCACCGAGCATTGGCGTGTCAGGAGGGATCGTCTGTTCGGCGCTTGCGATGGATAACTGGACGAGCGCATCGAGCCGCCCAAGGGCCTCATTGAAGGTGACATGCTTTTGCGCTTGGGAGGGCTGCATATACGGCAGGGACAGGTTGGCGGACCGATCAGTCATGGTGTTCTCTCCGAAAGGACTATCCAGAGAAGGTCGCCGAGACGCCTTTACAAAGACTTAGGCCAACGCGCGTTGCATCGGCAACACAGTGACAGGTCATACCCCTCTGCTCTGGGCTAACGGGATGAACTGCCTTCCCGCCAAACCACAGCTATTGTTGCGAGCATAGGTGGAGAGAGAGGCCCATTCTGATGGGCTTTGATGATTTAGCCGCCCGCCTGCGTCAAGCCATTCGTCAAACGCCAGAAGAACGACGCCGCGGATGCCGAGGCGATCTGCGAAGCGGCGGCGCGCCCGTCGATGCGCTTCGTGCCGGTGCAGAGCGAAGATGTGCAGGGCGCTGCCATGGTGTTCCGAGTCCGGGAGCTGCTGATCCGCCAGCGCACACAGGCGATCAATTCGCTTCGCGGCCATCTGAGGGAGTTTGGCGAGGTGGTTCCCGAAGGGGCAGCAAACGCAACGCGCCTGAGTGCAATCATAGAGGGACACCGGATATGGCAGGCTAACGTTCAGCGTTCTCTGGCGTCGACACAGGGGGCTGAAGTTCGGCACCGCCCAGTCCAGCCCGACGAGCCGCATCAGGCTTTCAATGAACCCGGCCGTTTGCCTCAACGGCATTCCAAACGACACCTTCAAGGTCAGGCACCTCTGGATTGCGGCATCGCTTAAATGGGGCCAACACACCTTGGTGTTCAGTCCCGCCCAAACAAATGAACGTCAACAGTCCCTAATCCACCACCCGGCAGGTCAGGTTGATGCGTCCCCCCTTGGGCAGCAACCGGGAAGAGCCAAAGCGGATGCGGTCCACCCCGTGATGGGTCAGTCGCGCCGCGCCGCCCATCACCAACACGTCGCCGGATTCCAACCAGATCGATTCGGTCTTGCCGCCGCGTGTCTCGTTGCCGATGCGGAACAACCCGTCGTCGCCGAGCGAGACAGACAGCACGGGATAGGTGAAATCGGCTTCGTCGCGGTCCTGGTGCAAGCCCATACGCGCGCCCTCTCCGTAGTAGTTTATCAGGCAGCAATCGGGGTCGCGGGTCAGTCCGGTCGTGTCGCGCCAGATCGCCAGCACCTCATCGGGAATCGGGGGCCATGGCTGGCCGTCCGGATGACGCGATTCATAGCGATAGCCGCGTGCGTCCGAATACCATCCGTATTTTCCCGCACTCGTCATGCGCACCGACATCTGCTTGCCAAACCGGGTGGTGGGGGCAAAGAGCGGGGCGGCTTTCAGCACGCCGCGCAGGGCTGCGACCAGGTCACGCTGCGCCGTCGGGTCCAGATAGGATTTGCGAATATCGAATCCGCGCAGGGTGATGCATGTGACCATCGTTTCTCCTCGCGGTCAGCGGATCTTGGTCGTGCCTCCGCTGCGGCGTGTCCTGTAGCAATAAACCGTCGATTTTGCCGATTCCTGTGTCGGGGTCGCCTTGCAGGCCCCCGGACCCCTCCTTATATACCCCGAGAAGCGCGGCGGACAGGTCTCTGGCTGCCGTCTCACAGGCGGTGGCGGATGCCGAACCCGGGTCCGTTGCCCGAACTATCGCCTTAAGTAGAAGGGATCGAAGAAATGTCCAAAGTGATCGGTATCGACCTTGGCACCACCAACTCCTGCGTCGCCATCATGGATGGGGCCCAGCCCAAGGTCATCGAAAACTCCGAAGGTGCGCGCACGACGCCGTCGATCGTCGCCTTCACCGACGAAGAGCGTCTGGTCGGCCAATCCGCAAAGCGGCAGGCTGTCACCAACGCGGCCAACACCATTTTCGGCGTCAAGCGCCTGATCGGTCGTCGCAACGACGATGCGGATCTGGCCAAAGACAAGAAGAACCTGCCGTTCAACGTGATTGACGGCGGCAACGGGGATGCATGGGTTGAGGCCAAGGGTGATAAATATTCGCCCAGCCAGATTTCCGCCTTCATCCTCGGCAAGATGAAAGAGACCGCCGAGAGCTACCTCGGCGAAGAGGTGTCGCAAGCTGTCATCACGGTTCCGGCGTATTTCAACGACGCCCAGCGTCAGGCGACCAAGGACGCGGGCAAGATTGCCGGCCTCGAAGTGCTGCGGATCATCAACGAACCGACAGCCGCCGCGCTGGCCTATGGCCTCGACAAGAAGGAAACCCAGACGATCGCGGTCTATGACCTCGGCGGCGGGACCTTTGACGTGACCATTCTGGAAATCGACGACGGCTTGTTCGAAGTGAAATCGACCAACGGGGACACGTTCCTCGGCGGCGAAGACTTTGACATGCGTATCGTCAACTATCTGGCGGCGGAGTTCAAAAAGGAACACAACGTCGACCTGACCCAGGACAAGATGGCGTTGCAGCGTCTGAAGGAAGCGGCGGAAAAGGCCAAGATCGAACTGTCGTCCTCGCAGTCGACCGAGATCAACCAGCCGTTCATTTCCATGGGCGCCAACGGTCAGCCGTTGCACATGGTGATGAAGCTGACCCGCTCCAAGCTGGAAACGCTGGTCGGTGATCTGATCAAATCCTCGATGAAGCCCTGTCAGGCCGCGTTGAAAGACGCCGGGCTGAGCACGAGCGATATCGACGAAGTGGTCCTGGTCGGCGGTATGACCCGTATGCCCAAGGTCATCGAAGAGGTGACGAAGTTCTTTGGCAAGGAGCCGCATAAGGGTGTGAACCCTGACGAAGTCGTCGCACTCGGCGCGGCGATTCAGGCCGGTGTTCTTCAGGGCGACGTCAAGGACGTGGTGCTGCTGGACGTGACTCCTCTGTCGCTCGGCATCGAGACGCTGGGTGGTGTCTTTACCCGACTGATCGATCGCAACACGACGATCCCGACCAAGAAAAGCCAGGTCTTCTCGACCGCCGAAGACAACCAGAACGCCGTGACGATCCGCTGTTTCCAGGGTGAACGCGAGATGGCTGCCGACAACAAGATGCTCGGTCAGTTCAACCTTGAGGACATCCCCCCGGCGCCGCGTGGCATGCCCCAGATCGAGGTGACATTCGACATCGACGCCAATGGCATCGTGTCGGTTTCGGCCAAGGACAAAGGCACCGGCAAGGAACAGAAGATCACCATTCAAGCCTCCGGCGGTCTCTCCGACGCCGATATCGACCAGATGGTGAAGGACGCCGAAGCCAACGCGGAATCCGACAAGGAACGCCGCGAGCTGGTCGAAGCGAAGAACCAGGCCGAAAGCCTTGTGCATTCGACCGAGAAATCGGTGGAAGAGCATGGCGACAAGGTCGATCCGACCACCGTCGAAGCGATCGAGCTGGCGATTGCCGCGCTCAAGGATGAACTTGAGACCGACAATGCCGACAAGATCAAATCGGGCATCCAGAACGTGACCGAAGCGGCCATGAAGCTGGGTGAGGCGATCTACAAGGCGCAGCAGGATGACGAGTCCGAACCGCCGATGCAGGAAGCTGACGGCAGTCAGGCGGGGGACGATGATATCGTCGACGCCGACTTCGAAGACCTGGATGACAACAAGCGTGCCTGATCACGCTTAACGGGAACCTCTGAGGCCGGTCCAAAAACGGGCCGGCCTTACCCGTTCCCGAGGGGGAGACCACCCATATGGCGAAACGCGATTATTACGACCTGCTGGGCCTGTCAAAGGGCGCTACTGCAGATGAAATCAAGAAGGCCTATCGTCAAAAGGCGAAAGAGCTGCACCCGGACCGTAATTCCGACAATCCCAATGCGGAAGAGCAGTTCAAGGAAGTGAATGAGGCCTACGATGTCCTCAAGGACGGTGAGCGCAAGGCGGCCTATGACCGCTTTGGTCATGCGGCCTTTGAGGGTGGAATGGGCGGTGGCGGCGCGCGCGGCGGGGCACAGCAGGGCGATTTCGCCTCTGCCTTCTCGGACGTGTTCGACGACCTTTTTGGCGACTTCATGGGTCAGCGCGGCGGGCAGGGCGGGGGC
>OJAU01000272.1_pt1 | contig 27674 bp, 24 predicted proteins | sample 1589791 | NCBI WGS metagenome assembly OJAU01 (sample SAMN05416849, study PRJEB24817) | seawater metagenome | isolation source: Sea water | place: Canada:Atlantic | collected 2013-07 | reverse complement strand
GGAAGGAGAAGGTAAATGAGCCAAGATTCACATTCGGACAAGGGAGGGGGCGGCAATTACTGGCGCTTCATGGCGATGGTCTCGACCTCGACCGTCATCATGTTTTTCTTGATGTACACCAACAGCTTCGATGCCGACGACCTGTTCTGGAGCGAAACGCGTTTCTGGATGATGTTCGTCATGGGCGGCGCGATGATGATCGTGATGCTCCTTTTCATGTGGGGCATGTACAAGGACCGGACTAAGAACTTCATCATTCTGGGTGTCGGCGCGATCACCATGGCCCTGGCGCTGTGGCTGGTCCGCAGACAGACGACGGTCGATGATACCGAATACATGGCCGCAATGATCCCGCACCACTCGATCGCCATCATGACCAGCGAGCGCGCCAGTCTGAAGGATCCCCGGGTGCGCGAACTCGCGCAGGCAATCATCGTCGCGCAGCGCCGTGAGATCGCTGAAATGAAATATCTGATCGATGATATCGAGGAGAACGGCCCAAGGACCGAAGAACGCCTGCCAGAGGAGATGCAACAATGAACAAGTTCGCATACATGACAGTGCTCGCGCTGCCGCTCGCCGCCTGCAATTCCAACACCGCCCCGGGCAATGACCGCGAGGCACAGCTAGATCCGCCCGCAACCGCAGCCCCCATTGAGGATGCCGCCACTGCTCTGGCGAATGTCAGCCCCGGCCTGATGCTTCCCGAGACCATGAATAGCGCAGATATCGCTGCGCTGGGCGCGCAGAATTCCTGTCAATTCCGGCTGACCGAAATTGCCTTCCCGTCCTTCGTCTATGACGATAGCGGAAAGGGCGTCATCAAGATCAACGGTACCCTCATTCCGGTCACTGCCGATGGCCCGGACAGCTATTCGAACGGCGAGCTTCGCATCAGGACGCGCATGCTGGATGATGAAGGCGATGCGGGCCTGCAGATGCAGGAGATGATCGTGGCTGCGCCAAGAGCCAAGGATGAATTTGGCTTCTGGGGCTATACCACCTGTTCCGGCGGCGGAGCCTGATGAAAGCAGGACGCACGGGCGAGCGATCGCTCGCCCATGCGCCCGCTCTGGCTGGTTTTGCTTGCAGACATTATTTTTGAAAAGGAGCGATCCCATGCCCGATACCAGGCCGATTGCCGTCTTCGGCGCCGGCGGTAAAACAGGCAGTGAGCTTTTGAAGCATGCCTTTGACCGCGACGTACCGATCCGCGCCTTTGAACACAATCTGCCCGAGCCGAGCGAGCGGATAGGCGAGTTCGAATATATCGACTGCGATGTTCTGTCGGATGATTTCGCGCGCCAACTCGACGGTTGCCGCGCCGTCATCTCGACGCTCGGTGTCGGGTTTGGTCCGAGCAATGCCATCGATCCGCCACCGCTTTATACCGAAGGAACGCGAAATCTGCTCGAAGCGATGCAGCAAACCGATATAGACCGAATTGCCGTGATCTCCGCGGCCTTCGTCGAACACCAGTCGAGCGTTCCTGCCTGGTTTGAGCTGACGGCCAAGCCTGCACTGTTCAACATCCTGGAACAGATGCGTGCAATGGAGGCGATGCTGAGTGACGCTCCGGGTGTCAGATGGACTGCCGCGCGGCCCGGCTGGTTGCTTGACGAACCCTATACCGGCGAAGCGGTGATTACCGACGAACGTCTGGCAGATGGTTGCTTTAGATGCCGTCACGCGGATCTTGCAGCGAGCCTTCTCGAGTTCGTACTCGAAGACACCTGGATCAACGCGAAGCCTGCCATCGGCCGGCCCGAAAACGAGAGCTTAGAGAGCCCTGCCGCCATCAAAGCCGAACTGGGGATCGATTGAGCCCCATACCATTGATTGAGGCTCAATCGGCCTGAACATCACAAATTACGAGTAAGACACAAGGAAGCCACATGTATTTCGAGACGATCAAAACCCCGGGTCTTTCGCAACTCTCCTACATTATCGGTGCCGCCGGGCAGGCTGCGGTCATAGATCCGCGCCGAGACTGCGAAATCTATGTGGAGAAGGCCCGCGCCGAAGGACTGGAGATTACCCACATCTTCGAGACCCACCGCAATGAGGACCTCATCAGCGGATCGCCGATCCTTTCCGAATTGACCGGCGCGAGGGTCTATCACGGGCCCAATCCAGCAGGTGAAGTCATGTTTGCCGAGACTGCGCGCGAAGGCGATTGCTTCGAACTGGGTCAACTGAAAATCGAAGTGCTTGAAACGCCCGGTCACACTGACGACCACCTTGCCTTCGTCATCCATGACAGCCAATATTCCGAAGGACCGGTTGGCGTCTTCACAGGCGATGCCCTGTTTGTCGGCGATGTCGGGCGAACCGATTTCTATCCCGAACGCAAGGAGGAAGTTGCCGGGCTGCTGTACGATTCCCTGCAAAAGATTTGCCGCCTCGGAGACCAGGCGATCATTTACCCGGCGCATGGCGCGGGTTCGGTCTGCGGATCGGGGATGGCGGACCGCGAATTCTCCACGGTCGGCCACGAGCGACGCAACAATCCGCGTCTGCGCATCTTTGATCGCGACGAGTTCATTCAGGCAAAAATAGCAGAGCACCATTACCAGCCGCCCTATTTCCGGCTGATGGAGCGGCTCAATTTGGAAGGCGCCGATGCTGCTCCGCGCGTCATGCGGCCCCGCCACATGGGGCTACAGGAAATTACCAAGAGCGGCGCTGACCACCTGATCGACGTTCGTGAACCGCTTGGCTATGCTGGCGGGCACCTTCCCGGCGCGTTGTGCCTTCCGGTGGGAATGATCCCGGCCTTTGCCGGGTGGTTCATCGAGGAGAACGAGACGATAGCGCTGGTCGCCTCTGAAGAAGACCAGCTTGCCAAGGCGATGGCGCATCTGGTGCGCATCGGTTTTGACAACATCGTTGGCGGTTACGTGGGCGTCGTTCCTGCGGCGGCAAAGGGCGCCGCGATGCGCAGCGTTCCCATGATCGGGACGGACGAAGTCGCGCGCAGGCTCGACCAGGACACCAATGGGTGGACTTTGCTCGACGTGCGCGATCTGGAAGAGCGACAACAGGCCAGTATCGATGGCTCAGAGCATATCTACGTTGGCGAACTCAACACCCGCTGGAAAGAGCTAAAGCAGGATCATCACTACACGCTGATGTGCGCCAGCGGAATGCGCGCAAGCGTTGCTGCGGGCTGGCTGGCCAGCAAGGGTTTCTCGCACCTCGATGTCTATCTTGGTTCCATGGGGGCGTGGAAGAACGCGTCCGGATGAAGCGCCTAGCTTGAAGCGCAAAACTCTTGAAAAGCACGGCAAAATCCTTTGCGAGATTTTGCTCGTATGTGGCGGGTCAGCGTGCTCTTCGCTCAACTAGCGGCACGACCGAGCGCCATATCCATCGAATGACTTCCTGGTCCGCGAACGAAGACAAATGCCAGCGCCCCCAGGATAGCGATATTCTTGAGCAGAGGGCCTGTGTGACCAGGGGCGATATGGACCGCGAAAGTTATCGGAACGAGAGTGAGAAATAGCGCGGTGCATGAGAGCCGAGTCATCCAGCCCAAGGCCAGCGATGTGCCTGCGCCGATGAACACTAAGCCAGACAGCCACAAAAGGATGGACGCATCACCAATTAAAGCAACATGATCCTTCCATGGCGACAATGCCATCCGGCCGAGCATATATTCATGCGCAAGAAAATGCCCCAATCCGCCGATAATGAATATGAGGCTTAAAGAGAGGCGGAAGACCGGATCGATCAATCGCACTTTTGCGGCCCAGGTCGCTAGGTTGTTTTCGACATTCCGGATCATCACGTACCTTCCACCTTCAGGTTGATGCGTCGACGGCAACCTTACTGGGTGCGTGGACCTGTTTCTTCGGGCGGTGTTTGCGGTTCACCCAAAACGTTGACCGGCAGTTTCAGATAGATCGTACCATTCTCTTCTGCGCCAGGCATATTCCCACCCCGAATGTTGATCTGGATTGATGGCAGGATGAGACGTGGCATACCCAGCTGTTCGTCGCGCTCCTCTCGCATGGCCACAAATGCATCTTCGCCGATCCCGGCGTGGACATGGATGTTGCTGTGCTTTTGCTTTTGTACTGTAGTTTCCCACCGATGCTCCGAACGGCCTTCCGGTAGGTAGTCGTGACACATAAACAGCCGCGTCTCGCTTGGTAGCTCGAAGATCCGGCGAATAGAGCGATAGAGCGTGCGTGCATCACCGCCGGGAAAATCGGCGCGGGCCGTGCCGTAATCAGGCATGAACAACGTATCGCCGACAAAGGCGGCGTCGCCGATAACATAAGTCATGCACGCGGGCGTATGCCCCGGCGTATGGAGTGCCCGGGCCGATATGGCGCCCAGGTCGAAGCTGTCATTATCGGCAAACAAATGGTCGAACTGGCGTCCATCGCGCGGCAGGTCCGCCCCGGCATTGAAGATCGGACCGAAGGTATTCTGCGTGACGGTGATCTGGCTGCCGATAGCGATTTTGCCGCCTAGCGCGCTGCGAATGTAAGGTGCGGCGGACAGGTGATCGGCATGGACGTGGGTTTCCAGTATCCACTCACACCTGAAACCCTTCCGCCGGACGAAATCGAGCACCTTATCGGCGGACTTTGTCGCGGTTCGTGCCGCTGCGGCATCGAAATCGAGCACCGGATCGATAACCGCGCACACCTTGGCCGCGGGATCGGACACGACATAAGTCACTGTATTGGTATTTGTGTCGAAAAATGCCTCTACGTCGGGTTTCATCGAAAGCTCTTTTTGTAAGTTGGTTGAAGGCGGGTCGGAGTGACTCAGTTCTGCGCCCGGTCGACGTAATTACGGACAAAATCTTCCAGCGCCGGTTCGTCGCACACGAAGCCCATATCCGCCGCTTGCTGCAGGGTCGCGTCGCCGCCCATTCCCTGCTGCGTCGCCAGATGCATCATTGTGAAGGCCCCTGCGCGCTTGCCCGAGGCGCAATGGACCAGCACCGGCTTCGGAAGCGCTTCGACGCTGGCCCTGAATTCATCGACGAGCTCATGCGACATGGCGCTGCCCGCCACCGGCAGGTGACGATATTCGAGGCCAAACGATGCCACAACTTCACCTTCCCGGTCCGGGGCGAGTGGCTGATCCGCCTCATCCTGGCAGCGCAGGTTGACGATTGCTTTGTAGCCATCCTTCGCCAAGGCGCGCAGGTCACCTTCGGAAGGCGGAGCAGTCGAGACGGCGAAACTGTCGTTGAGGGTCTTGATGTGGGTCATAAGGCATCATCCTGGATCTGGTTCAAAGCTCCCGGCCCGCATTGGCGCGGCGGCAAATTGTGATTGACTTTATATGCACACCTTCGCATATATGCAAGTATGAAAGCTGAAGATATTCGCGAGCAAGCCGAAAAGGCGGTGGCCCTGCTCAAGGCATTGGGCAGCCACAACCGCCTGATGATCGCCTGCCAGCTTGTGGAGGGCGAGCGCAGCGTGGGCGAGCTGGCCGATTTACTGGAGATCGGTGAAACCGTCGTCTCGCAGCATCTTTCGCTGATGCGGAAGGACGGTCTGGTCGCGGCGCGGCGAGACGGCCGCTCGATCCGCTATTCACTGTCCGGCGATGCGACGCGGCGGGTGCTGGAAACGCTTTACGCCATCTATTGCAGTCCGGACGGCGAAGCCGGCAGCAGGCCCGGCGAGACAAGTTAATGACGGCTGCGCCCGCCTGATGGACATCGGTCTTGTCCAGGCGTCATTGTCGCTAGCCTCAGGGCTCCTCGTTGGGTTATCGCTGGGTTTGATCGGCGGTGGGGGATCCATCCTCGCTGTGCCGCTATTGATCTATATTGTCGGCGTTCGCGACACACATGTCGCAATCGCCACATCCGCTGCCGCCGTGGCCGTGAGCGCCTTGGCCAACCTGCTGTTTCATGCCCGTGGCGGCAGTGTGAAATGGCGTTGCGCAAGTCTTTTCGCGGCATTCGGTATTATCGGTGCAGCGGCAGGATCGACTGTGGGGAAGATGACACAAGGCGATCTCCTGCTGGGCCTGTTCGGCTTGGTGATGATCATTGTCGGCCTGTCCATGTTACGCAAAAAATCGGGCGGGTCCGACCCGGATGTTCGCCTTACCGCAGCGACCGCATTGCGGTTAACCCCGCGGCTGGCGGCCGGTGGGTTTATTGTCGGCGCACTGTCCGGCTTTTTCGGTATCGGCGGCGGGTTCCTGGTGGTGCCGGGCTTGGTTGCCGCGACGGCCATGCCGATCCTCAATGCGATCGGCTCCTCGCTGGTCTCCGTAACGGCTTTCGGCGCCACCACGGCCGCCAATTACGCATTGGACGGGCTGGTCAATTGGCCGATTGCCGGGTTCTTCATTGGCGGAGGCGCGATGGGAGGCTGGCTGGGAACCCGGGCCTCGCACAGCCTCGCGGCGCGCAAGCGGACGCTAACCTACACCTTCTCTGCAGTCGTGATCCTTGTCGGTGTGTTCGTCACCGGTGAATGGGTAATGACGGCTTTGTTGTGATCCCCGCCATTCGGCGTCATACGTCCAGACGCAGGCTCCGCAACCGCAGCGCATTCGCGATCACCGATACAGAGGAGAGGCTCATAGCCGCCGCCGCGATCATGGGGCTCAACAGCAATCCGAAGAACGGATAGAGCAAACCTGCGGCGACCGGAATGCCAAGCGTGTTATAACCAAACGCGAAGAACAGGTTCTGCCGGATGTTGCGCATCGTTGCGCGCGACAGCACGATGGCCTGGACTACCCCTGTCAGATCACCGCGAACCAGAGTCACGCCCGCGCTTTCGATCGCCACATCGGTGCCGGTGCCCATGGCAATTCCGACGTCGGCAGCGGCCAGCGCAGGAGCATCGTTGATACCGTCCCCGGCCATACCGACGCGGCGACCTTGCGCCTTCAGCTCCTCGATCTTGCTGTGCTTGTCTTCCGGAGAGACATTGGCGTGCACCTCGTCGATCCCCATTTCGCGCGCCACCGCTTCGGCCGTGCCGCGGCTATCGCCGGTGAGCATCACCACCCGGATGTCGCGCGCATGAAGCGCCGCAATCGCCGCTGCGCTGGTCGGCTTGATCGGATCGGCTACCGCAATGAGACCTGCCGGACGGCCATCGAACGCCACGAACATCACCGTCTGCCCTTGCTTGCGCCCGCTTTCCGCCGAGCCGAGCCAATCGTCATCGTCGATACCGACACGCCGCATCATCTTCTCATTGCCGATGGCAACGCGGCGATCCTGCACGCTGGCCTCGACACCTTCGCCGGTGGTCGAGGCCAAGTCTGTGGCCTCGGCCGGCGAGACGCCGCGCGCTTTTGCACCTTCTACGATGGCATGGGCCAACGGATGTTCGCTTCCCATCTCGACGCCCGCGACCGCGGCCAGGAAGTCGGCTTCGTCAATTCCTTCTGCGGGCTTCACTGCCACCAGATCGGGCTTGCCCATCGTCAGCGTGCCAGTTTTGTCGACCACCAGCGTATCGATCTTCTCCAATGTTTCGAGCGCCTCGGCGTTGCGGATCAGGATGCCATGCTGCGCCCCCTTACCGGTACCGGTCATAATCGACATCGGCGTGGCAAGCCCAAGCGCGCAAGGACACGCGATGATCAGGACCGCAATGGCGTTGACCAGCGCATAGGCCAGTGCGGGCGCAGGGCCCCAGATTGCCCAAATGATAAAGGTGGCGATGGCGATCACCACTACCGCTGGCACAAACCAGCCCGCCACCTGATCTGCCAATCGCTGGATCGGGGCACGGCTGCGCTGCGCTTCGGCCACCATCTGGACGATCTTGGACAGCATCGTGTCCTTGCCGACACCGGTAGCGCGCATGACAAAGCCGCCGGTCTGGTTGACTGTCCCACCGATAACTGTGTCGCCGGTTTTCTTGGCGACGGGAAGCGGTTCACCGCTAATCATGGATTCATCGATTGCGCTTGATCCCTCCTCAATCTCGCCGTCGACAGGCACTTTGTCGCCGGGGCGGACGCGCAGACGATCGCCGGTGGCCAGCTGATCGAGCGGCACCTCGCGCTCGTCGCCGGACCCAAAGATTTTGACTGCGGTTGGCGGAGCCAGTTCGAGCAGCGCGCGCAATGCGCTGGAGGTCGAGCCCCTCGCCTTGAGCTCGAGAACCTGCCCCAACAAGACCAATGTCGTGATGACAGCTGCGGCCTCAAAGTAGACCCCGACACGCCCCGAACTGTCATGAAACGCGGGCGGAAAAATATGCGGTGCGATCGTTGCCACCACGCTGAAGATATAGGCGATCGCCACGCCGAACCCGATCAGCGTGAACATGTTGAGATTGCGCGTCTTCAGTGACTCGATGGCGCGGGTGAAAAACGGCCAGGCTCCCCACAAAACGACGGGGGTAGCGAGTGCGAACTGCGCCCATTGCGCATAAGCAGATTCGATAAGCTGATCGAAACTGATCCAGGGGACCATGTCGCCCATCGCATAAACGAACAGCGGTAGCGTCAGAAGCGCGCTCCACCAGAACCGGCGGCGCATATCGATCAGTTCAGGATCTGGTCCATCGTCGAGCGAGACCATCTCAGGCTCGAGCGCCATCCCGCAAATCGGGCACGAACCGGGGCCGGGCTGCCGGATTTCAGGGTGCATTGGGCAAGTATAGATCGCCCCCTCAGGCACATCTTCAACCGCATTGAGATGCGCGCCAGATAGATAGAGTTCGGGATCAGTAAGGAACTTGTCGTGGCAGCGCGAGGAACAGAAATAGTGCTCGGCACCTTCATGCGTCGAAACGTGCTTTGCGCCATCGGTCGCGACGCTCATGCCGCATACCGGGTCGATGGCATTGCCCTCGATTACACTCGTGTCCTTGCTCATCGCTTGTCCTTTCCAATACTTCACGGCCAAACCCTGCTTTTGCGACCTGATCCGCACAATCGAGAATATGGCAGATCACGATCGCTCCGCTCGTCGACGGGCGACACCGGATTTGTCCGATGCCGCCCCATCGTTTCACTGCTTCATGACCGACGTGATCACACTGCCTTCAGGACCAGTACGAAATTCAAACGAGATCCCCTCACCGACGCTGACATCACTACGCAGTTGTTCGTCCGCCTCGAACGCCATCGTCATGGCCGGCCAGTCAATTGCGGGGACCGGGCCATGCTCGACCGTGATCGTGCCAGCTTCGCCATCGATGGCGGTGACGGTTCCCTCAGCGCTGGCGGTCTGCATCATGTCACCAGGGTCCATTGCCGACATATCCTGATCATCCATCATCATGCCATCTTCAGCCATCGGCATATCGTTCATCTCAGTCGTATCCTGGCCGGAATCACAGGCTGCCAGCGCCAGCGGGGCGACCAATAGGGTCAAGAGGGTTGTGGTACGCATTCTTCTTCTCCTTCGGAGTGGTTTGGCCGATCTGGCCGGGGACGCCGCAACAACAGATATGCGGCGGGAAGTACGAACATGGACAATAGCGGGGCTGTGATCATTCCGCCGATCATCGGCGCGACGATCCGGCTCATCACTTCGGAGCCTGCCCCAGTGCCGATCAGGATCGGGAACAGGCCGGCCAAAAGAACCGCTACGGTCATTGCCTTGGGGCGGACCCGCAGCAAGGCACCTTCGCGGATGGCGGCAGAGACTTCCTCTGCATCTGCATCCTCATCGCGCCGCTCCAGCGCAGCTTTCAGATAGATCAGCATGATGACACCGAACTCCGCAGACACACCGGCCAGTGCAATAAAGCCTACAGCGGTCGCGACGGACTGGTTGTACCCCATCACGTAAAGCAACCAGAAGCCGCCGGTCAGCGCGAATGGCAACGTGCCCATGATGAGCAGCGCCTCGTCGAAACGGCGGAAGATCAGATAGAGCAGCAGGAATATGATCGCGAGCGTCGCCGGGACGACAATCTGAAGGCGCTCATAGGCGCGTGTGAGATATTCGAATTGCCCGGCATAGGACAGGCTGACCCCCGCTGGCAGATCAACCTCTGCGGCGATGACCTCCTGCAAATCGCTCACCACCGAGGTAAGATCACGTCCGCGCACATCGATGTAGACATAGCTTGTGGGTCGGCCCTGCTCGCTCTTGAGCATCGGCGGGCCGCTGGTCACGCTGACAGTAGCCACGGTGCCGAGCGTGATCTGTTGACCCGACGGGGTGAGCACCGGCAGGTTACGCAGCTCGTCCACGCTGTCACGAATTTCGCGCGGATACCGCACGTTGATCGGATATCGTGCCAGCCCCTCCACGCTGCGGGCCACGTTTGCTCCGCCGATTGCGCCGGATACGATCTGCTGGACGTCGGCTATGTTGAGGCCGTAACGGGCTGCTTCCAGCCGGTCGATATCGACATCGACATAGCGGCCTCCGGATAACCGTTCGGCCAGCGCGGAGCTGACGCCCGGAACGTTCTTGGCGGCTTGTTCGACCTGGAGGGCAACTCGTTCGAGCTCGCCCAGGTCTTCTCCGGAAACCTTGACCCCTATCGGGCTCTTGATCCCTGTTGCGAGCATATCGATCCGGTTGCGAATGGGCGGGACCCAGACATTGGCGAGGCCGGGCACCTGCACGGCGCGATCCAGTTCCTCGACCAGCATGTCGGGCGTCATGCCCTCGCGCCATTCCTCGCGCGGTTTGAACCGGATGGTTGTCTCGAACATAGTGAGCGGGGCGGGGTCGGTGGCGGTGTCGGCACGGCCGGCCTTGCCGAACACGGTTTCGACTTCCGGTACAGTCATGATCAGCCGGTCGGTGCGCTGGAGCAGCGCCGACGCCTCGCCAGGCGAGAGGCCGGGCAGGGCGCTGGGCATATAGAGCAGGTCGCCTTCATCGAGCGGCGGGAGAAACTCACCGCCGAGCCGGGAGAAGGGAACAAGCGTCGTCATGAAAATCAGACCGGCGATGGCCAGCGTTGTCTTCGGGCGGCGCATCACCCAGTCGAGGCCGGGCCGGTATGCACGGGTCAGCGCGCGGTTGACCGGATTGCTGTCCTCTGCCGGAATCTTTCCCCGGACCAGCCATCCCATCAGCACCGGAACCAGAGTGATCGAAAGGATCGCAGCAGCAGCCATCGCGTAGGTCTTGGTGAAAGCGAGCGGCGCGAATAGCCGTCCTTCCTGCGCCTGCAAGGTAAACACCGGCAGGAACGACAGGGTGATGATCAGCAGGCTGAAGAACAACGCCGGGCCGACTTCCTTCGAGGCATCGGCAACGATACGCCATCGCTCGTTGACGGTCAGAACCGCATCGGGATTTTCCTCGGTCCAGCGTTCGATGTGCTTATGGGCATTCTCGATCATGACCACCGCCGCATCGACCATCGCCCCGACCGCGATGGCTATACCGCCCAGCGACATGATGTTGGCGTTTACTCCCTGGAAGCGCATTACGAGGAAGGCCGCGAGCACACCCATAGGCAGCGTCACGACTGCGACCAGAGCCGAGCGCGCGTGCCACAGGAACAGGAGGCACACCAAGGCCACGACGATAAATTCCTCGATCAGCTTGGTGGTCAGGTTTTCGACCGATGCGTCGATCAACTGCGAGCGGTCATAGGTGGTGACGATCTCCACCCCTTCAGGGAGGCTCGCCTGCAATTGTTCGAGCTTGGCTTCCACTGCAGTAATCGCGCTGCGCGCATCGGCTCCCTGCCGCAGGATCACGATACCGCCTGCAACCTCGCCTTCACCGTTCAGCTCTGCGATGCCGCGCCGCAGTTCCGGACCGATCTGGACATTCGCAACATCGCCGAGTGTCACCGGCACGCCGCCCGCTTCGGCGCGCAGCGGTATGCTGCGAAAATCCGCCAGCGTTCCGAGATAACCCGATGCGCGGACCATATACTCCGCTTCGCCCATCTCGACGATAGAGCCGCCGGTTTCCTGATTGCCCGCCTGAACTGCCCTGACAACCTGCGCATGCGTCACACCCAGCGAGGCCATACGATATGGGTCGAGAACGATCTGGTATTGCTTGACCATGCCGCCAACGCTCGCGACTTCGGCGATCCCGGGTATGGTCTGCAACTCGTAGCGCAGGAACCAGTCCTGCAAGCTGCGCAGCCCGGCAAGGTCGTGTCCGCCGCTACGGTCCACCAGTGCATATTCGTAAATCCACCCGACCCCTGTTGCATCGGGGCCGAGCGTGCTCTGAACTCCTTCGGGAAGGCGATTCTGGACCTGATTGAGATATTCGAGAACCCGCGAGCGCGCCCAGTAAAGATCGGTTCCGTCTTCGAAGATGACATAGACATAGCTGTCGCCGAAGAAGGAATAGCCGCGCACTGTTTCGGCGCCGGGAACCGAAAGCATGGTTGTGGCCATCGGGTAGGTCACCTGATCCTCAACAATTCGGGGAGCTTGTCCCGGATAGTTCGAGCGGATCACCACCTGTACGTCGGAGAGGTCGGGCAACGCATCGACCGGTGTTGTTCGCACCGCCCAGAAACCGGCCAACGCCAGCCCGATCGCCGCCAGCACCACGAAGAAGCGATTGGCAATCGAGCTATCGATAATGCGAGCAATCATTGCCCGGTCTTTCGGATCGACACAATGCGGGGTCCTGTGCCGACCTGCGCAAATGTGAAGGAAACCCGGTCACCGCGCGCGAAACCGCGCAATTGCTCTGGCCCCTCGGTGGCGAAAGGCATGGTCATCGCTGGCCATTCGAGTGCGGGCACCGGGCCGTGGCGCAGGGTCACACTGCTCGAGGTAATACGCTCAATTGTACCGGTTGCCCGGTAGGTTTGCGGCTCGTCGGCCTCGCTTGACGTCTGGCCTCGGGTCGCCGCCGATGGAGCCTGATCGACAGGACGCACATCGATACCGGTAAGGCTGGCTTCGGAATCGAGCAGGAACTGGCCCGAAGTAACGACCTGCTCGCCCGCAGCAAGGCCAGCAAGCACTTCGGTGCGCCCGTTCGCTTCGCGCCCGATGCGAATTTCTGCGGGGCGATAGCCGCCGCTTTCCTGTGCAATCATTACAAGGGTTCGCTCGCCAGTGCGAATGACCGCTTCCGAAGGAACCAGCAGCGCCTCACGCCGCTCGGGTGCCAATGTAACTTGCGCGAACATGCCCGGTTTGAGCCGAAGCCCTGGATTGGGCATGGCGGCGCGCACGGTAATTGTCCGGCTGGCCTCCTGTGCGCTCGGAAGGATCGCAATGATCCGTCCAGCAAAGCGCTCACCGGGAAAAGCAGTGAGCGTCGCGCTCACGGGCTGCCCCACTCTGGCGCTGCCCGCCAAAGCCTCGGGCACTGCCGCCTCAAGCCAGATGGGACTGTACCCGCTGATTTCGGCGAGGGATTGGCCCATAGCCACTGTCATGCCCGGGCGCACGCCGAGCGAGGTGAGCGCACCCGACTGCGGCGCGGTCACAGTGAAAGTCGATTGTGGCCTTCCGCTGCGAGCGACTGAGGAGATGATCGATTCCGGCATGCCAAGCAGCCGCAAACGCTCGCGTGCAGCGCGGGTGAGCGCTTCGTCTCCCGTTGCAGAAACGGCCAGATATTCGCCCTGTGCGCCGCCCCACTCAGGCACCAGAATGTCGGCGATCGGCGCGCCTCGGGCGATGAGGTCCTGCGGCGCATGGCCGTATGTACGCTGCACGTATCCGCCGGCGCGCGGCTGGACGATCGACATGTCGCTGCCATTATAGGCAAGGGTTCCAGTCACACGCGTTTCGGGTTCAAGCACGCCAAGCTCGGCCTCGGCAGTCCGAATGCCGAAGTTCTGCACCAATGTGGAATCAATGCTGACTGCCCCGGCTCCCTGCGCTGCGCCACCAGCGCATTTTGGGACCAGCTGCATATCCATGAACGGGGATTTGCCTGGCTCGTCGAAGCGCTGGTCGGGAACCATCGGATCGTACCAGTACAGCACTTCCTCGCATCCGGTGTCGGCACCGGCCTCTTCGCCGCTGCTATCTCCGCCGAGCATCGACAAGCCATATCCGGCCGCCAGACTGACAATGGCGATGGCTGCGGCGGACGCATAAGTGCGCTGGCGCGGCGTAAAACGTTCGAAAGCGGCTTTCATGGCCTGTCCTCTCCGTAGGTAAGTCGCAGCGTGGCCGCAGCCTCGACCGCTGCCTGTTCGCGCTCGAGAATTTCCAGTTCGAGCAACACGAGTGCTGCCTTGGCGGCGATGACATCGACAAGATCGGCTCGTCCCGCAGCAAAACTGGCTGTCTCGAGATCAGCACGGTCACGCGCCAAAGGCAGAAGTTCGTCGCGCGCCCGCTCCCACTGCCGCGCCGCGCTGCGCCAGGAGGCGAGATCGGCTTCAAACCGGGCCCTGAGGGCGCGCAGCCGGTCTTCGCGGTCGGCAAGCGCTGCCGCAGCGTCGGCTTCGGCTGCCGCGATGCGCGGATTCTGTCGCCGGTCTGTGAAGATAGGCAAAGTGATCGAGCCCATGACCGAAACCGCATCGCCAAAGTCGGGATTGCGGCGGCCATAGGTGACGCTCACGCCGAAATCGGGTCTTTTCTCGGCACGGGCGAGATCAATCCCCGCCTCGGCGCGGCGGCTTTCAGCATCGGCCAGCAGGAGTTCGGGATTGCTTGTAAGTTCAAAGCGTAGCTGCTCGGGGTCCAGTGCAACAGATGGGGGCGCGCCCAGCGCAACAGGATTTTCAATTGGCATGTATCTCGAAATCTGTGCCTGCGCTGTTTCGCGCTCGGCTTCGATGGACGTAGCTGCATCCTCGATACCGAGCAGCTCACGCCGGATCGCCAGACTTTCCGCCGGGCGAGCCGATCCCGAAGCGACGGCACTGTTGGCGACCGGGACGAAGGCTCTGAGTTCGACCAGCGCGGCGCGGGCAAGATCGAGCCGCGCTTGCGCATAGTGGAGCCTGACCCACGCCGTTCCGGCATCGGCGAGAACCTCGCGCTCGGCCATACCAAGGCGCGCTTCGGCAAGGCGCACTTCCGAACTGGCAACGCCAAACCGCGCCCGGCGGCGGGCAAGATTGGGGATTTCCTGCTCTACGCCGATCGCGACTTGCGTGGGAAGTTGCCGGTCAAGTTCGAACGCGGCGGACCCGGTCACAGGAAGGTTCATGATCCCTCCCCGAACGCGCGGATCGGGGAGCTCGTCCGCCGCTTCCGCTGCCTGGCGCCGCGATTGCACGCGCAATGCACCAGCCTCCAAAACAGGTTGTTCGCCGCGCGCCGCGGCAAGTGCATCCTCGTATCCGACAGACTGCGCTTGTGCAGTCTGCGCGGCGAGCAGGGCCGAAAACGGCACCCAGCCAATTCGCCAATCCATAATTCTCACTCTTTCAAAGCAAGCTGAGCGGGAGTAGCTTCGGCGCTCTCGGTCGATAGACCGAGCGCTTTGCCTCTTCATCCTTCAAGCTCGCAAACGGCGCAGCGCGCCGTCTGGGAAATGCTAGATAGTGAGTTGATTTTGTGGAGGTGGGGATTCTGGTCTTGGGTGCTCTTTCTCGAGCCCGTCAGAAGTCGCGGCGTGATACGAGAGAGCGAAATTGAGTGGCGCAGCACCCAACGAACCCATACCCGTGAGGGCTAGCGGTGGCATGCAATTCATCGCGACCAGACAGTCGATTGTCATGTCGGGACAACACCCCTCGCGATCAGAAGACCGGTCATCGGCATCCATGCTATGCTCGGGCATGGCCTGCGCCATTTCGGCGCAATCCACCATTTCAGCGACTTCGTTTTGAGGAACAGCCGCCTGGGCCGCAACCTGCACAAACAGGCCTAAGCTAAAACAAATCAAAGTCAGGACGCGGATCAACTTCACCATGACCGAATAGTCCGACAGCCCTCGGAGTTCAAGTCAATCACCGTTTGCTAGGCTTGGATCCCGGAAATTCGTTGCCCATTCGCCGGATGACAACCTTTGGTTTCACTGAAGCCTGAAGCGACACGGCATCATTGACAGCCGCGAGGAACATCAACTCAGGTCTCCCGTGGAGGTTAGAAGCTGACCCGAGCTCCGCCCACGATCCGACGCGGAACGCCCGGCCGCAAGCCGAATGGGCGCCGACTGACTGGGTACTGGTCATCGAAAAGGTTATCGACGCGCGCAAAGAGGGAGAACTTGTCCGTAAGCGCGTAATTTCCTGCAAGATCAAAGATTATGCGGTCATCAACCCGATCATTTACAGCAACAGCGCCGCTTCCGGGATCATCGCGTAAATCGGAAACATAGCTAACGCCAAGGGTGGCGGCGGCGCGTCCGGCGTTTACGCCTGCTTCAAAATACACCTGATGCCGAGCTATATAGGGTAAATCGTCGCCTTCGGTCACATCACCGAAGAATTCGCTGTCGAAACTGCTGTCGAATTCTGCGTCGGTGAATGTATAGGCGAGAGAAATGGGGAACGAGAATGTGTCGGAGGCGCGTGGCTCGGTCGCTATCGAGAATTCCAGGCCCTGAACCGTTACCGCACCGCCATTAAACTGATCGCCGATATCACCGGTGGTGCAGCCCACGGATTGGGTGCAGTTGCCAAGCAGATTGGAATAGTCGTTGTAGAAGCCAATGGCAGAAACCTGGATTTCGTCGGTCCGATAACGCACCCCCGCCTCGTAATTCCAGCTTTTCTCGGCGCGCGCGTCGGGGTTGCCCGGTCCGGGAGGGGAGAAGCCGCGCGACACTCCTGCCAGCAGGATTGCATCGCCCATTTCGTAAGTAGCGCCCAGAGCAGGTAGCCACTGGTCGATATTGGTCCGGCGAACGCGGGTAGGACCGGTGGATCGATCCGGGTCCGATCCGGCATAGTCCAATCGGGTCAAATCGATCCCTTCATACCTCAAGCCAGGTGTCAGCGTGAGCGCGCCAATCTCGATCCGGTCTTCTATGTAGAAGGCGATGGCCGTCGCTTTCGCCTCCCGGTTAGCCTGCTGGCCGATATCGGTCTGACGCTCAAAGACCAGCTCGCCACGAATCTGGGAGTAGAATTCCTCGTTTTGCAGCCGGTCCTCCTCATCCTCGTGATAGCGGACCGACACCGCAAGATTGTGGCGTAATGCGCCAGTCTCGAACGGCCGTTCCAGTGAGATCTGAGCGCCTTCGCTACGATAGACGCGATTGTTGTTGCGGATGCGGACTGCACCGCTCGCAGTGTCGGCTCCGCGCAGAATGCCGAGTGCCTCGGCATTGTCATCGGGGCTATTGAACACCGATTGAATCGAATCGAAGCTACCGTCTCCATCGAAGTCGATATCCTGCAGTTTTGACCAGCTGCGACTGAAGTCATTGCGATACAGCGTGGCGGTTATTCTCGTTTCGTCGGCAAATGATAGCGTGCCGATGACGCGATATTGGTCATGCTCTCCGGTGAAAACGTCGCGCTGGCTAGCGGCGTAACGGCGATAGGGATCTGCCGCGAAGTCGGCATCGGCCAAGCCAAGATAGGTCTCATTGGCTTCAAGGTCCGATCGACCATAGACAAACTCCAGTCGCGCTTCGACAGGCGCATCCGGTGCGGTGTGAACAGCAAAACGCCCACGGTAATCCTGTCGCTCGAAGCCAGTGTCCGCGTCTGGAAACCCATCAATCGTTTTGAAGCCGTCGCCGCCCTGCTGATAGGTTTCGATCAGCGCTCCGACATAGTCGGTGTCACCGCCGATCCAGGCCTGCCCCTGATAGTAGCCCCGCGAACCGTATTGGCCTGATGCGTAGCCTGCCAATTCGTCGGTCGGAATATCGGTCGACCGAAAATTGACCGCTCCGCCAATCGTACGGGGGCCATAGCGGATAGCAGCAGCGCCTTTCGTAACCTCGACCGCTTGCATGCGTCCGATGGCCGGGAAATAGTAAGCGGACGGAGCGGCATAGGGAGCAGGCGCAATCAGAACGCCGTCTTCCATTAGAGTAATATTGCTTGAGCGTTCGACCGGACTGCCGCGCAAACCGATGTTCGGGAACAGGCCGAACCCATCTTCTTCCTGCGTATTAACGCCGGGAACCTGCCGCAGGACGCGGTTTACGTCGCCGTGATCGAACCGGCGCAAATCCTCGGTGTCGATCAGATCGGCCGAGCCCGCGATGCGATAGGGATCAATTCGGCCGCCGATCACGATGATAGATCCGCTCGTATTATCTTCGCGGTCGTCCGCAATTTGCTCGGCTCCGCTCTTTTCGCTCTCAGGCCCGGTATGTTCCTGGGCCAAGGCAGGGGCGGAGAGGGCGATCGCCAAGGACGAGACGGCGGCACGGTACATAAACACTTCCTATTCTCCGGGTTTGGAGACCGCTCCCTACCTTTCTTGCAAATGACTCGCAAGAGCAAAAAGCCTTTTCGAGGTTTTCCGTAGCGGTTAAATTTGCGGTGATGCAGTGTAAGCTGTCAGCTATCTGCGGAATGCATTTCGTGGGGCTATTGGCCGCTCTCCTGCGCTCGACCATCCCAAGCGCGTCGGCGGATCTACCCGTCCTTGTATCCAAGCAATCGCAGAGCATTGAACACGACCAGCAAAGTCGATCCCTCATGTGCTATGACTGCCGGGCCGATACCCAGGCCGAAGATCGTCGCCGGAACGAGGATCGCCACGATGCCCAAACTGACATAAACGTTCTGCCTGATTATCGCGCGCGATTTGCGCGAGAGCCCGACAGCAAACGGAAGGTGGCGAAGATCGTCAGCCATCAGGGCGACATCGGCTGTTTCAAGCGCGACGTCCGATCCTGCCGCGCCCATTGCGATGCCAACGGTAGCCTTAGCCATCGCTGGCGCATCGTTTACGCCATCGCCGACCATTGCAACTTTCGCTTCGCGGCTGAGCGCGTCGATCATATCGACCTTATCCTGCGGCATCAGATCGCCGATGGCCTCATCAAGACCAACCTCTTGGCCGATTGCCTCCGCCACTTTGGTGTGGTCGCCGGAAATCATCAGCATCCGCTCGATCCCCAATGAGCGCAGCTCTGCAAGCGCCTCTCTTGCACCTTCACGCGCCGTATCCATCAAACCGATGACGCCCAAGTCGCGATTACCGAGACGCACCGCCATCGTTGTTCGGCCTTGCTCGCGCAGCCGGGCAATTGCATCTGCCGCCGCAATGTCTAGTGGCTCGATCCCGTCAGCTCCGAACATCTCGGCCTTACCGATCCACGCGGTTTCACCGTTCAGCTGGGCGGTCACGCCTCGACCTGTGAGGCTTTTCAGATCGGAGGCTTTCGCGAAGTCCTGGCCCTCTAGCCGGTCCAAGCCGTCGCGGACAACGGCCTGCGCCAAAGGATGATCGCTCAAGCGTTCGACAGCAACAGCGACCGACAGCAATTGCTCTTCAGATGCAGCGCCGATGGGAATCACATCCGTGATGCGGGGCTCGCCTTCGGTAAGCGTCCCTGTCTTGTCGAAAGCCATAGCCTTCAGCGTGCCGAGATCCTCGAGCGCCGCGCCGCCTTTTATGAGCACTCCGCCGCGCGCAGCGCGCGCCACGCCGGAAAGGACCGCGCTCGGTGTGGCAATGGCCAATGCGCATGGGCTTGCTGCAACCAGCACGGCCATCGAACGGTAGAAGCTCTCACTGAAAGGCTCGTCAATCACGAGCGGGGCGAACAGCAGCAACACGGCCAGCACCAGCACCAGCGGCACGAATATTCGTTCGAACTTGTCGGTCATGCGCTGTGTGGGAGAGCGCTCAGTCTCCGCCGTCGCCACCAGCTCGGCCACCTTGCTGAGTGTGCTCTCGCTCGCTTTGCGCGTGACTTCGATCTCAAGCGCGCCGCTACCATTGATCGTGCCTGCGAACACTTGCGATTGGGCCGCGATTGCCGTGGTGTTTTGTCGAGCTATTGCCCGATCGGAAACCGGTCGCTTGTCCACGGGCATGCTTTCACCGGTGACGGGTGCCTGATTGATCGCAGATTGGCCATCGATAACGAAACCGTCAGCCGCAAGGCGCTCGTTAGGCCTCACAAGCACCACATCTCCGACCACCATTTCCTCCACCGGCACAGTAACTTGTTCGCCAGCGCGCAGCAGCGTGGCTGTGTCGGGAGCAAGCTCCGCCAGCGCATCGATGGCACGCTTGGCGCGGCCCATCGCATAATTTTCGAGCGCATGACCGATACTGAACAAGAACAGTAGCAGAGCGCCTTCGGCGAATTCCCCTAGGATCGCTGCGCCGGTCGCAGCGACCAGCATCAGGGAATCGATCTTGAACTTGCGTGCCCGCGCGTTGTCGATCGCTTCCTTGAGGGTATAGAAACCCCCGAAGAAATAGGCAGCTACGTAACACGCTAGCGGGGTCCAATCTGGACCACTCTCGACCAGCTTTTCAATGGCGAAGCCAACCGCGAGGAAAGCACCGGATAGCAAAGCGAATATGAGTTCGGTGCGTTCCCCGAAGATTCCGCCATGGGCATGTTCGTGAGCGGCACCATTCGGTGGGCCTGATGTTTTGTCGTTCAACTTCGTTTCCAATGATTGTCGTTAGATATGCATTCCCTGGCCTAGCAGGACCAAAGCGGCTTCCTTGATCGATTCCGGTAAAGTCGGGTGCGCATGTACTGTGAGCGCCAGATCTTCGCTGGAACCGCCGAACTCCATCGCCACCACAGCCTCGTGAATTATACTCCCCGCCTCAGGACCCACGATATGAATACCGAGCAGCCGGTCGCTGTTGGCGTCAGCGAGAATTTTTGTGAGGCCGCGAGTGTCGCCATTGCAGCGAGCTCTGCTGTTAGCAGAAAATGGAAATGTACCGCTTTTGTAAGCGATGCCTTGCGCCTGAAGCTCTTCTTCAGTCTTTCCAACGCTCGCGACCTCCGGAGAGGTGTAAATCACCGAAGGGACTGTATTGTAGTCCACTCCCGGATATTGGCCCGCAAGGCCTTCCGCGCATCGCACACCATCAAGGGTCGACTTGTGCGCCAGCATCGGTCCCGGAATGACATCACCAACCGCGAAGATGTTTGCGACATTGGTCTCGAACCTTGGCCCGACCGGAATCCTTCCCCGCTCGTCAAGTTCAACACCAACGACATCAAGACCCAAGCCAGCTGTGTAGGCCTGACGTCCAATGGAAACGAGAAGAGCATCGGCGGTGATCTGATCGACATCACCGCCGTCAACGGTTTCGCAACTTATCTTGACCTTCTTACGCGCGCGCTCGGCGCCCGTGACCTTTGTGCCGAAACGGAATTCCAGCCCTTGCTGGCGCAAGAGTTTCTCAAACTCTCGCGCGATTTCGCGGTCCATTGAAGGGACTATTCCTTCAGCATATTCGATGACTGTGACCTTGGCTCCAAGCCGCCGCCACACCGAGCCAAGCTCCAAGCCGATGTATCCGGCTCCCACGACGACAAGATGCTCGGGCACTTCCTGCAGTTCTAGGGCACCGGTAGAAGAAAGGATCCGCTCTTCATCGATGTCCACGCCCGGCAGCCCAGCGACTTCCGAACCTGTCGCGATGATAATCGCGCGCTTTGCAGTCAGCAATTGCGTGCCACCAGCGGCCAGGTCAACGCGGACGGTATCGTTTGCCTCGAATTTGGCACTTCCCTCAATCCGCTCCACGCCATTTTTCTTGAGCAGATATTGAACGCCTTTGGTCAGCTTTTCGACAACGTCCGATTTTCGGGCGAGCATCTTGTCCAGTTTGAGCGAGACGTCGCCGATTTCAATACCGTGCTCTTCAAAGCCCGAACGGGCTTCGGCCAGCAGATTCGATGATTGCAGCATGGCTTTTGAAGGTATGCAACCCACGTTGAGGCAGGTTCCTCCAAGAGTGGACCGTCGCTCAATACAGGCGACCTTCATTCCCAATTGCGCAGCCCTCATTGCAGCCGGGTAGCCGCCTGTGCCTGCGCCAATCACGATGACATCATACCTATCGGTCAAGGATCGTCCTTTCTTGAGTGCGTTTCGTTACTATTGTGCCGCCGAACCGAGTTCCGAGCCCCGGTCCGAATTTTGCTGTGCCGCTTGATCGACATCTGGTGAGGTTTGTAGGGCAGACCCGGCTCAGTGCTCATGCCGCGCTCCTGCGTGCGGGGCGCGAGTTGCCCTATGATCCGCTATCAGACCCGGTTCGCACTCGGTCTCCTGACAAGGCTCCAAGGTTGCGTGCTGAATATGGAAATCAGCGGCGAGCTGTTCCTTCACGCGGCTCTTCAGGTTCTCGAATGCCGCCAAAGTGTCCGCCTCGAGAACAAGGTGAGCTTCAAGGGCGCGAGCATGTTCGCCCAGATTCCAGACATGGAGATGATGAACGCTCCTCACACCATCCTGCTCCTCCAGCGCTTTGACGATCCGGTCGAATTCGACATCGTCGGGCACGGCGCCCATCAGCAGCCGGACAGTTCGGGGCATCAGGGTTATTCCCTGCCAGATTACATAACCCGCGATGATCAGGGTGATTACGAGGTCGGCGATGTAGAAATCATACAACAGGATCAGAACGCCAGCGACGATCACACCCACCGATGCCAAAGCATCGGAGACATTGTGCAGGAAGGCGGCCTTCATGTTGATACTGTCATGCGATCCCCGATAAACAATGAAAGCAGTGACAAGATCGATCACCAAGGCGATGCCGGCCACCCAGATCACGGTCCACCCTTCGATCGGTTGGGGTTCGGCAAACCGGTTGATTGCTTCGACCAACAGGTAGAAACCGATGATCAACAGTGTCGTGAGATTTATTAGCGCTGCGACAACCTCCCCCTGCGCATACCCAAAGGTCATCAGCTTGTCGGCGGGCCGACGACCGATCCGTCGAGCAAACCAAGCCAGACCGAGCGCAGCTGCATCGCTGAAATTATGCAGCGCGTCAGCAATCAGCGCGAGCGACCCCGAAACGATACCACCAATGATCTGCGCGACCGTTAGCAGGACGTTAATCGCCACCGCAAAGATAAGCTGGCGATCGCTTAGATTTTCCTCGCCGTGACTATGTCCTCCATGGCTGTGGCCCGCATGCTCGGAATCTGCTCCCATTACTCTTCTCCTCTTGACGCGCGCTTCGCATCATTTGAGGCTGGGCCTACGACATGCTGCCGCAGCCTAATGTCAGCTTCGGTGGAATCGAAAGCCGCTTCCAACCCTGCAATAAGGAAGCACGCACCAATGAAACCGCTAATGACAGCAATCAGGGCTGCAGTCCCATTTCTAATTGCGTCATGAGAATCAGCACTTATGGTCCGCACGGCCATGGCAAGCAGCAGTCCAGCATTCATTGCCAATATTGCCGGAGCAAAAATGCTTACAGTATTTCGAAGCAAGATATAGGCTACTAACGCACCGAGGATCGCAGGCAGCGTGAGCGCCAGAAGATAGGCAATGCGGCTCATGCGGGACAAGCCATTCTCTCGGCTTTCAGCTGTTATCCGGTATCCTTCGGGGAGGTTTGCAAATGCCAACACCACAGCAAGAAAGGAGGCCAGCGCCCACGATACTGGCGCAACCGAACCGATGACGAAACCGAAGCTCAATTGCCGTGCCGCCGCAGAGGTGGTAGCCACATAGCGGCTAGAACGATTACCTTTCACATCGTCGCGATTACCGGTTATTTGCTCGGCTTGCTGCTGCCTCCTCCATCGGCCCAGCGCAAAGATCACCAGATAGATCCCACTTCCTCCAGCAAGCGCGGATGTCAACGACCACATGTCCAACCCTTCGCGCGCACGAGGTATGAGTTCGGTGGCAACGACCGCGATCAGCAGGCCCGATGAAGCAAGTAGAGCGAAACGAAGAGGGCGGAAGCCAGCATCCCTGAACTCCGCAAGCAAGCCGCCAACAAACAGCGCTACGTTTACCCCGATCACCAGCAACAGGACATGAGTTCTACCTTGCGAAGCCGTAATGAGATCCATTAATGTCAATCGCTCCCTTCACCGTGAACGGTGTCCTTTTCGTCATGGGAGTCCATATGCGCGTCGCGAAGTATCTCGATGCCGCCGTAGATCGCTATGCAGGCCACACCGATACCGACGACGAGATCGGGCCAGTTCGATCCGGTGAAAAACACTATGATACCCGCTATGATAATTCCGCCGTTCGAAACGAAATCATTCAGGCTGAACGTGGTGGCCGCACGTAAATTGACATCTTTGTTCTGCAAACGTTTCAGCAGAAAAAGACACCAAAGGTTCACCGCACCGGCAACCAGCGCCATCACCATCATGACGCCGCCGATCGGATCCGAACCCTCCATGAAGCGCCGGATGGCATCGAGAATCACACCGCCTGCGAACACAAGCAACATGACCCCGGAAAAACGCGCGGCTCCGCGCTTCCAGACCCGGGAGCGGGTGAGGGCAAGCAGGCTCAATGCATAAACGATCGCGTCCGACGAATTGTCGAGCCCATTGGCAATCAGCGCGTTGGAATCGCCGATTACCCCGGTTATGAAAAACCCTATCGCAATCGCCACATTGAGCCAGAAAACGATCCATAGAGTGCGGCGCTTTTCGGCCGAATCGAGATTGAGTTCTCCTTCGCCGCTCATGATACATCTCCGTCTTCACGTACCCAGCTTTCGGCAGCACCGCGCTCAGCGGTTGTGAAGAACTTCATCTTGGCGCGAAAGAGCGGATCGAAAAGCTTCGTACCCCACTCTTCCCACTTGCGGTCGCCCACGATCGCGATCCTGCCGAAGCTGTCCTTGTGCTTCACGTCGAACTTGAGGTCGCGCCAGAGACCGCCGAGATCCCAACCCGAAAAGTCCGACATAAGGACAATCAACATTGGAACCGTTCCGGCTTTCTGCGCCGCGATCCGCTCAAAAATCGGCACGAACCGATCATAGTCGGCAGATTCAAGTGTGCCTCCGGCAGTGATGGTTATCAGGCCGGCCCGTTCTTCTATCCTAAGCATGTTCAACTCCTTTCCTCAGTCAAACAACGACGGACGTATGGTCGGGGTCCAAGACCAGCGACCTTGAAACAGTGCAGCTATTCTTTTCGGGAAGATTTGACGCATGCTTTATCAATGTTGGCTTGGCCCGGAGGGTGCCTTCAGAGCATCAGCCGGACACCGGTGAAAGATGCGAGCCACACCGCGGTAATTCCTCGTATCCAACCGCTCGGCCGTGCGTCTCTCGACAGTCAGGTGACGCATGGACATCGCACTGGCATGCCCTTCGAAGGGCATATGCGCATGGGTGTAGGCAATCGCTTCGCCTTCATCCCGCCAAATGCCGACTGCGGATGGCTGTCCATCGGGCAACTCGACTTCCGCATAGAACCCGTCCGCGAAGAACACCCAGGCTGGGCCTGTATTACACGAGGGCTGATCGCCAAGGCTCCAGACGCCAGCAATCGGATCGGATTGCTGGGCATAGGCAGGCCCAGCCAGTCCAAACGCGATCAGCGGCAGGACAAGCAATTTCGCAAGCTTCCTCATCGGTTTTCCCTTCATGTAATTTCGCCCAGCTCGCGCTGCTCATCGCGCGTGACGTTGCGGCGCAGGCGGTCCCACCATTTTTCGCGCCAGCTGCGCTCATCATCAGAGCGGTGCAGCACGAGGCGGGCGATCGCGGGCAGAACGAACAGAGTCAGCGCCGTTGCGGTGATCAGTCCGCCGATGACCACCGTAGCCAAAGGACGCTGTACCTCTGCGCCTGTTCCAGTGGCGATCGCCATGGGCACGAAGCCGAGCGAGGCCACCAGCGCGGTCATCAGTACCGGTCGCAGGCGCGCGAGCGCGCCATCGGCAATCGCCTCGTCGAGCGGCATCCCGTTCTCGAGGCGCTGCCGGATCGCGGTCATCATGACGAGACCGTTGAGCACCGCCACGCCGGAAAGCGCGATAAAACCGACCGCTGCAGACACCGAGAATGGCAAGCCGCGCAGCGCGAGCGCGAACACGCCCCCGGCCAAGGCCATTGGGATGGCGCTGAACACCGCCAGGGCCGGAACCCATCCTCCCAGCGCCATGAACAGCAACAGCAGGACAAGCGCGAAGCAGACCGGCACGACGATTGCGAGGCGTGCCTGAGCCGCTTGCAGGTTCTGATATTGGCCGCCCCACTCGATGAAGGATGCTGGTGGTAGATCGACCTCGGTCGAGACACCTTCCTGCGCTTCCTCGACAAAAGAGCCGAGATCGCGCTCGCGAACGTTGGCCGAGACGATCACAAGCCTTCGGCCCTGCTCTCGCCGAACCTCGGCAAGGCCATCGACAACTTGGAAATCGGCCAATGTTCGCAGTGGAACCGTGACACCGTTATCAAGCACGATGGGGAGCGCGCCGAGCTGGTCGAAATCGTCGCGCGTCGCATCCTCGAGGCGCACGACAACATCGAAACGGCGATCGCCCTCGAACACCAGTCCTGCTGGCCGCCCGCCGAGCGCGATCGCAACCGACTGAGCCACCTCTTCGACGGTCAAACCATATCGCGCAATAGTCGGGCGATCGAAGGCGATGTCGAGCGTCGGAAAGCCCGTCACCTGCTGCACCTTCACATCGGCTGCGCCTTCGACTCCGCGCAGCACACCCGCGACCTCGCCCGCCGTTTCGGTCAATGCGGTAAGGTCGTCACCGTAGAGCTTGACCGCGACATCGCCGCGCACACCGGCGATCAGCTCGTTAAAACGTAGCTCGATTGGCTGGCTGAACTCGTAGAGATTGCCGATCAGGCCGCCGAGCGCAGTTTCCATCTCCTCTACCAGCTCATCCTTCGACAAATCCGGATCGGGCCATTCGTCACGAGGCTTCAGAATGACATAGGCGTCCGAAGCATTGGGCGGCATTGGATCGCTGGCGACTTCGGCCGTGCCCGTCCGTGAGAACACAAGATCAACTTGGGGAAACTCTTCGAGCCGGTCTTCGACCCGCCGCTGCATCGCCAGCGAGCGTTCGAGCGATGTCGAGGGGATCCGCAAAGATTGCACCGCGATGTCGCGTTCATCGAGCTGCGGCGTAAACTCGCTGCCCAGAAACCCGAACACAAAAACCGCTGCTGTGAAGATACCAACCCCGGCACCAATCATCGGCCAAGGCCGCGCAATGGCCTTGCGCACGGCGGGACCGTAGCGCTCTTTGGTCCAGCGAATGGGCTTCACCTCCTTTTCGGTCAGCTTCTTGTTGAGCAGCACCGCGATCATCGCCGGAACGAAGGTCAGTGACAGCACAAAAGCAGAAGCTAAAGCGAGCATCATTGTAATGGCCATTGGCGAAAACGTTTTGCCTTCGACACCAGTGAAGGTGAGCAATGGAGCAAAAACGAGGAAAATGATTGCCTGCCCATAAACGGTAGGCTTGATCATTTCCTGGGCCGCGAGGCGTGTTTCAGTCAGCCGCTCGCCCAAAGTGAGCAATCGGCCTTCTCCATGCTGTCGCGCAGCAAGCCGGGCGACGCTGTTCTCAACGATGATGACTGCACCATCGACGATCAGGCCAAAGTCCAGCGCCCCGAGACTCATCAGATTGCCCGAGACACCAAGCCGGTTCATGCCAACCGCTGCCATCAGCATCGAAACGGGAATTACCAGAGCTGTAATGATCGCTGCCCGGATATTGCCGAGCAGCAGAAACAGCACCGCGATTACGAGCAATGCGCCTTCGAGCAGGTTCTTCTCTACGGTGGAGATCGTCGCATCGACCAGCGAGGACCGGTTATAAACGATCTCGGCCACAACGCCGTCGGGGAGCGATGCACGGACCTCGTCGAGCCGTTCGGCAGCACCGGCTGCGACGGTGCGGCTGTTCTCGCCAGCGCGCATCAACACGGTTCCCACCACCGCCTCTTCACCGTTCAGTGAAGCAGCACCGGTTCGCAGG
>OJAU01000265.1_pt1 | contig 27950 bp, 27 predicted proteins | sample 1589791 | NCBI WGS metagenome assembly OJAU01 (sample SAMN05416849, study PRJEB24817) | seawater metagenome | isolation source: Sea water | place: Canada:Atlantic | collected 2013-07 | reverse complement strand
ATTTCATCAAGGCCTGGGTTAAAGTAATGAATGCAGATCGCTTCGATCTAGCGTGATATTTATATTGCGGCTCCCCGTTAAACCCCTTAACGGGGAGCCGTATAAACTAAGGAAATAAAAAAGGATTAAAAATATGTCAAATGAAGGCTATCACGAACCTATTAGTGAAATTACAGATGAAACAAGAGATATGCATAGAGCCATCACCTCCCTTATGGAAGAACTTGAGGCGGTAGATTGGTATAACCAACGAGTTGATGCATGCAAAGATGAAGAGTTAAAAGCCATTCTTGCTCACAATCGAGATGAAGAGAAAGAGCATGCTGCCATGGTTCTTGAATGGATTAGAAGAAAAGACCCAAGAATGGATAAAGAACTAAAAGATTACTTATTTACCGACAAACCCATCGCACATAAATAGGCAACGCCTAACTGGATGATTTAACTTGGACGGCGCAAAAATGCGCCGTCTGTTAATTTAAACAGCGTGTTGATTAAGGAATGATCGAACATGAATAATGAGGAGTATCACCTTCATGACTGCGCTCACTGCTTAGAGGCATAATCATGCAATCACGCAAAGGTTTTGCCATCATTATAAGCCTCATTTTTTCAGGGACACTCGTTGGTGCGCTACCTGGGCACTATTTCGGGAAACATAGCAACAAAAAAGCATAACAAGGCAGCTACATGACATGCCTTATTTGGTTTTCATCTTATAAAAAAATAGGGGTAACAGATGATTGAATCCTATGATTTCCTAAAATCTGTTCTCGATACCATTACAGAACACATTGTTGTGATCGATATCCAAGGTAACATCTTATTTGTCAATGAAAGTTGGAGCGCGTTTGGGCAAAACAATGCCTGCTTGATAGACGAAAAATGGAACGGCGTTAATTATTTAAGCGAATGTGATAAAGCAGCGGCTATGGGCGATGGCTTTGGCGTCAAAGCTGCCAGCGGAATTAGATCGGTTATAGCAGCCGATAAAAAAGAGTTTTACTTTGAATACCCATGCCATAGCCCTAATGAAGAACGCTGGTTTATGATGCGCGTGACCCCCTTCACTGTAGAGGGTGATCAATGTTTTGTCATTTCACACCAAAATATTACCGAACGAAAACTGGCCGAAGAAGAAGTTCTCAATTTATCGCGTATTGATGGCTTAACGGATATTCCAAACCGCCGATACTTTAATGAATTTCTAGATAGTGAATGGAAGCGATGCCGCCGCCTCGGGATGCCCATCTCACTGGCCATCGTTGATCTTGACCATTTTAAATTACTAAATGACACTTACGGACATCAGGCCGGCGATAGCTGTTTAAAATCAATCGGCCAAGTCCTAAAAAGTTTTGCCACAAGGCCAAGTGATCTATGTGCTCGGTATGGTGGTGAAGAGTTTGCGATAGTGTATGGAAACACTAGTTTAGATAAAGCACAGGTTTTGCTTAGTAAATTACTTGATGAGATTCTTTCTTTAAATATTCCTAATAAAAAAGCACCAACGCTTCCTATCTTAACTGCCAGCATAGGATTATCAACAATGCACCCAAACAAGGAAAATAACGAGAACGATCTCATTAAAGAAGCGGATGAACTTCTTTACTCAGCAAAGAACAATGGTAGAAACCAAGTTTCTTTTAAGCACATTGCACGTCCATAACCAGCTGTTTAGAAAATGATGCAATAAAGATTCACTCTTTTGGTGAATGGATTCTTTACTGACTGTTATTACCTCAACTTTATTCGCTGGGCTAGCGATGGCCTTGGGCGCTGCTATTGCCTGCTTTGAAAAAATTGCAAACAAATGGTTAGAAGAAGAGTTAAGGCACAGTGTGATCGCTTTTGGAGCAGGCGCATTATTATCCGCAGTTGCTTTTGTTTTAGTCCCCGAAAGTATAGAGGTACTGCCCCCATTGTCTGCCTGCCTTTGCTTGCTAATGGGTGGCTTCAGTTTTTTATTTCTTGATATTTATCTTAAAAAAACCAACACTTCAGCAAGTCAATTAGCCGCTATGCTGTCTGATTTTATTCCTGAATCCATAGCGTTAGGGGCAGCCTTTGCAACGGGCAGTAGCAACGCCCTGTTACTGGCTGGCTTAATCGCTTTACAAAATATGCCAGAAGGCTTTAATGCCTATCGCGAATTAAACGCCACAGCTATTTATAAGCCTTATAAAATTATCATTACCTTTACTGTGATGGCCTTGCTTGGCCCGATTGCTGGAGTGAGCGGTTATCTTTGGTTGTCTGACGAAATAGTTATTATCGCTGGTATTATGCTTTTCGCCTCTGGGGGCATTCTTTATTCAATATTTCAAGACTTGGCGCCACAAGTGACTTTAGAAAAACATTGGGCACCACCCATGGGAGCCGTTTTGGGCTTTATGTTTGGTATGTTAGGCTTAATGATAACGACATAAACCATGAAGTTACTCTGTAAAAGTCGCACCTTGCTGTGTTTATCTAAACGGAGCCTTTTTGCACAATCTGACCATTAGGTTTAAAGCAATATAAGCATTATTAAAATGCTAACAAATATTTAAATAGTGACTACACTGCGGTATAAATGGGGGCCAACTCGCCAATAAATTAATCTGACCAAGCAACATAGCACAGTCACTAAGCGCGGTCGTTAAATGTCATAGGAAGTTTTAAATGAAAAAAGACATCAGCCATATCATGCGTTTTCTTGTTGCAAAACTCTTTACTTTTATATTTTTTGGGATGGCTTTAGCTATCATTTTTTCGCTCGCGCAAACAATTATTCAAGGCATTCTTGCAGGCAAAGATATTATGCAAATATTTTTGAGCGGAGTTAATACAGGGATTATCGCTTTAGCTGTTTTTGAACTCGCCTTGGTCATTAATAAAGAGTATTCCGGCGAAGAAGAACATGAAGATGCTGTTGAAAGTTTACGTAGAACCATTCCAAGATTTATTGGAACGGTTTGTATTGCGCTGTCTTTAGAGGCGTTAATTATGGTGATTAAATATAGCCAGTTAGAACTGGCTGGTAATTTATATTACCCCGTAGCGATTATTACAAGCACCGCTTTATTACTCGCTTCGCTGGGTGTTTCCTTACACTTAACTCGCAAAAATAATGAAACATCAGCCGTTCATGCAGATGGATAAGCTCAACGCCCCTTCGCCGTGTTTTTTTCACCCCTATTTAAAGACCTTGGCATAAAAAGGTAAGGAACACCATGCGAGCACATTACTTACAGCACGTCCCATTTGAGGGTTTGGGCAGTATTGCGCCTTGGCTTCAACAAGCAGGTTACAACATATCCAGCACACAGCTTTATAATTCTGAGGCATTACCCGACTTAACAGATATTGACTTTCTTATTGTGATGGGCGGGCCAATGAGTGTAAACGACCATCAACAATACCCTTGGTTAGAAGCAGAACAACAATTTATACAAAAAGCCGTTAAATCAGACCTTCCTGTTCTTGGTATCTGTTTAGGCGCACAACTTATTGCCAGCGCCATGGGCGCCAAAGTTTATCCACAGCCAAAAAAAGAAATTGGGTGGTTTCCAGTAAAGGCCATACAACCAAAGCTAAGCACCGTTTTCCAATTTCCCGATGACATTAATGCATTTCACTGGCATGGCGAAACCTTTACGCTACCTAAAGGTGCCATTCACATTGCAAAAAATGAAGCTTGCGAAAACCAAGCTTTTCAAATTGGCACTAAGACCATCGGTTTGCAATTTCACCTAGAAACTACGCTTCAATCTGCACAAGCTCTTGTCGATAACTGTGGTGATGAGCTTGTAGAAGCTAAATACATTCAAACGGAGGATACAATTTTATCCGCACCTGAAGAACGGTTTCTTTCAATCAACCGCTTAATGGGCTGTGTGCTTAACTATTTACACACAAACCATGCTTAACCATTGTATGCTTTAACTTAACCGCACCACTATGCCGTTTGATTTCCACTAAAATTGCATTTAGTACGCCTAGAGCTTCCATGTTAAATTCATTGCTTTCAAGCACATCAACTCAAACAAAAAGATACGAGGGCTATTTAAAATATGATGACAATTAAACCGAGTACAAATGATAGATAAATTACTGCACGACTTTTTAATTATTTGGGCGACAATCGACCCTATAGGCACAATGGCGCTTTTTGCTGCACTAACCGCAAAGCTTTCTAGCAAGGAACGGATAAAAACGGCCTACAAAACCATTGTCTATACCGTGCTAATTTTAGTCGGCGCCATTTTGGTCGGCCAAGTCTTACTTAGCGCAATGGGAATTAGCCTTATTTCATTTCAGGTTTCTGGCGGGGTCATTCTATTTTTATTTGGTTTACAGATGGTTTTTTCAAATAACACGCCCGAAAAAACAGGTGAACCTATGCACGACATATCTGTGTTTCCGCTGGCGATTCCTGCCACCGCCTCACCCGGGGCAATTCTGGCGGTTATCCTAATAACGGACAATAATATATACACCGTTCAAGAACAAATGATGACTACAGCAACGGTACTTGTTGTTTTGGTAATTACGCTGCTTCTACTTCTTTTTTCAGGCGGGATCATCAGAATAATTGGCCACGGCGGCGCCTCTCTTTTAACACGAATCATGGGCATGATATTAGCCGCTTTATCGGTTGAGTTTATTATGGAGGCCATCGGAGTCGCAAATTGGGTACAGACAATGTCATGATAGTTTCGCTCGCCTTATGCCATTGATTGAGCCACTAACTACACAGGACTTTGAGGGTTGATTTCAACGTTACCAAAATGGGTTGAAGTTGGTGCCTTCATTCTGGCACTAGTAGCAGGCTTTGTTAATGCAGTCGGATTACTTAGTTTTGAGCATCAATCAGTCTCGCACTTGTCAGGTACCGCTACCTTATTAGGTACCGGCTTTTTAACATTGCCCTTTCAACATACCCTTCATTTACTGGGTATTTTATTGTCATTTCTATTTGGCTCGTCGATAGCTGGGTTTTTATTACATGGTTCAACGCTAAAGCTTGGAAAGCATTACGATACTGCATTATTTTTAGAATCTGCCTTGTTACTAGTAACCCTATTGCTGCTAACTAAAGGCTCATTTTATGGCCATTTTTTTGCTTCGATGGCTTGCGGTTTACAAAATGCATTAGCAACAACCTATAGTGGAGCGATCATTAGAACCACCCACCTAACAGGAATTTTCACCGATTTAGGCATTATGCTTGGAGAGCTTGTTAAAGGTAACGAACTGGATAAACGCAAAGCAAAACTTTTTTAACGATCATTATCGGCTTTATATTGGGTGGTACCTTAGGCTCATTACTATTCTTAAAATACCATTTCATGGCATTATTGTTTCCAGCGAGTATCTGCCTGTTAATTTCTTTGGTTTATCGTTTATATTCTAAACAACACCATTAATATTAATAACCACCTGTCTATTTCTTGCTACACGCAAACCCTGCCAAAATAAGTTCGATACAAAAAGGAATCATAATGCAGCTCTCTGAAGTCATCCCATGGGGAAGGTCGTTAAGCGAATACAGGGGCATGTTTTCGTTATCAAAATCTGATCTTAAAAAAAGCATTGTTGGCTGTGGAGATGGCCCAGCCAGCTTTAATGCCGAATTATCACGCACCAATGATCAGGTTGTGTCTGTAGACCCTATCTATCAATTTACTGCCGAGCAAATACGCTCAAGAATTGATACGGTTTACCCGCAGGTTATGGAGCAGGTTGCCAACAATACAATTGATTATGTGTGGAAAGACATCGCAAACGTTGAGGCCATGGGTAAGACTAGAATGGGTGCCATGCAAATATTCTTAAACGACTATGAGCACGGTAAAAAATCCGGCCGTTATGTAAATTCTGCACTACCCATGTTGCCTTTTAAAGATCATGCGTTTGAGCTGGCCTTATGTTCGCATTATTTATTTTTATACAGTGAGCATGTCGATCGAGCGCAGCACCTTCTATCGATGAAGGAGCTTTGTCGTATAGCCACCGAGGTTCGGGTTTATCCATTACTTTCATTAGGCGATAATCAAGTTTCACCACATTTAAAACCAGTAATGACTGCTTTAAAAGAATCTGGTTTTGAGGTTTCTCTTAGTGCCGTGCCGTATGAGTTTCAAAAAGGCGCTAGCGAAATGCTGGTAGTTAAACATGTCTAACAAAGAAACCTTTACCATGACTAAAGCGGTCACTTAACTCGACCGTTAAGCCTCATGGACTATTTTTCAGAACTTGGACATCTTGGCCTTTTCATTGCTGCATTTTTAGCCGCCACAGTTTTACCGTTAAGCTCAGAAATTGTTTTAAATGCTTTATTACTAAGCGGTTTATCACCCACTACGCTAGTTATCACTGCGACAATAGGCAATGTGCTCGGATCACTGACAAACTATGCCCTAGGCTACTGGGCTAGCTTGCTTGTAATAAAAAAATGGTTACGAATGTCGGAAGCTGATTTTATTCGAGCAGAACAGCGTTTTACTAAATACGGTTTGTTTTCCTTATGTTTTGCATGGGTTCCAATCATTGGCGACCCGTTAACCGTTATTGCCGGTGTTTTAAGGGTTCACTTACTCTGGTTTCTTATATTGGTTACGGCAGGTAAACTCCTGCGTTATATCGCCGTTAGTTATATGTTATTACAAGTAACTTGAGCTGATACAATGCTTAAGACTCGATTCAATCAAGTGTTATAAAGGCAAAATAAAGGCACCTTAAGTGATCTACTACATAACAAAAATTGTTATCACAACAGTTCTTATTGTAGCTGTCTCAGAGCTAGCAAAGCGAAGCTCTTTAATGGGCGCTTTACTGGCATCTATGCCTCTCATTTCGGTACTAGCAATGATTTGGCTATACATTGACACAAAAGATGTGGATAAGGTCAGCGCACTGTCAAGCAGTGTTTTTTGGCTTATTTTGCCATCTTTTGTTTTATTTATATCCCTCCCCTTTTTGTTAAGGTATGGCTTACATTTTTACACCAGCCTCAGCCTTTCTATTGCGCTTACAATTGGCAGTTATTGGCTTATGATGGTGGCTCTAAACCATTATGGCGTTAAGTTATAAATGACCATAAGGGTTGTTAGCTAGTCTCGGCGTGCGAACTCCTCACCATTTAGCTCGCCATTAGACTCACGATATGAATCAGGAGATAACTGTGACTGATGTAACAGAGAAAAAACTATCCATTTTTGAACGTTATTTAAGTCTCTGGGTCGCTCTTTGCATTGGCGGCGGCATATTCTTAGGTAAAGCTGCGCCAGGCGTTGCAACTGTACTTAATGACTTTTCTATTTACCAAGTCTCCATCCCCATTGCTGTGTGCTTATTTTTTATGATGTACCCCATCATGGTTAAAATAGATTTTGCTCAGGTGCTTAAGTCTGCAAAAACACCAAAACCCGTTTTATTAACCCTATTTATAAACTGGGCTATTAAACCGTTCACGATGTTTGCCATTTCCTATTTCTTTTTAGGCTACTTATTTAGAGATTTTTTACCGGGTACAGAAGTCCTCGTAAATGGTGAGGAGGTGGAGTTATGGCGAAGTTATATCGCTGGTACGATTTTACTGGGAATTGCACCATGTACTGCCATGGTTTTAATGTGGAGCCACTTAGCCAAAGGAAACGGCGGCTTAACATTAGTGATGGTCGCTATCAATTCACTCATGATGCTTTTCCTTTATGGGCCATTAGGCACGGTACTACTGAATGTAAACGCAATGCCGGTCCCTTGGGAAACGATGCTTTTTTCTGTTTCTATCTATGTCGCCTTGCCATTGATCAGTGGTTATTTTTCAAGGCAATTAATCATCAAACATAAGGGCATGGATTGGTTTAATGAAAAGTTTTTACATTGGCTGACACCGGTGAGCATCTTAGCGTTGTTAATGACCCTTGTTTTGCTGTTTTCATTCAAAGGCGAGGTTATTGTTTCAAACCCTTTAACTATTTTATGGATAGCCATCCCCTTATTAGTACAGACGGTATTCATATTTACGTTAGGTTATTTTGTCATGTCTCGATTGTTTAAACTCTCTTATCAAGATGCGGCACCGGTATCACTGATTGGTGCCTCTAACCACTTTGAAGTGGCGATTGCTACCGCTGTTATACTGTTTGGTCTTTCATCTGGAGCAGCCTTAGCCACTGTTGTGGGTGTTTTAATTGAAGTGCCTTTAATGTTAATGTTAGTTGCCTTATGCAAAAGAACGTCTTATTTATTTCAACGTTAAACGGTAATAACCGAATAATAAGATGATAAGTAACACCTGTTATAATCACCTATTAATAAAACTTGCCTCAAACTAATCATTGAACTCATCTTCGTTAACGACTCCTTTTAAATCGCCTGTTTTCAGGATGATGTGGATCGCTATGACCATCTCAAATGTTGGCACCTGGATGACAGAAATTGGCACCACCTGGCTGATGGCTTCCATGCCAACATCCGACCTTTATATCGCTTTAATCCAAACGGCCATCACCCTACCATTTTTATTTTTAGCCTACCCATCCGGCACGTTGGCTGACTTAATTGACCACCGTCGAATGTTGCTGGCCCTACATATCGCGCTGTTTCTAACAGCAAGCGGCCTTGCGATCAGTACTTATTTTGATGCCGTTACGCCCTTAAGTTTGTTGCTATTTACTTTTGCCTTAGGTGCTGGCAATGCGATGATGAGGCCCGCTTGGGCAGCCAGCGTGCCCGATTTTGCGCCCAGAGCACAGTTGCCAAACGCGATTACTTTAAACACCTTAAGTACCAATGTTACCCGCGCCATTGGTCCGGCCATTGGTGGCTTTATTATTTTTCAATCTGGCCCAACTGGGGTTTTTATCTTTAACGCAGTTTCGTTTACCGGCTTAATTGTGGCCTTAGCTATTTGGAAACCCAAAAAACCAGATAATCAGTCTGCCTTGCCCGTTGAACGATTTATGGGTGCTTTTAAAGCTGGTTTACGCTACACACGAAATGTCCGTTCATTACGTATCGTATTATTCCGTAGTTCGATGTTTTTCTTTTTCGCCAGTGTTTCTTGGGCTTTATTACCCATTATTGTTATTCGTGAAATGAACATGGGCGCTCAAAGTTTCGGTATTTCAATGGCTGTCGTGGGCTTGGGAACAATTTTGGGTGCGTTCTTATTACCGCGGTTTCATCGTTTACTCACACGTAACCAAATTATTTCATTATCCACCGTCATTTTATCTTTACCCTTAGTACTGCTCGCTTATAAACCTAATTTGTATACCTTAGGCTTAACCTTAGTTGCTTTGGGTTGCGCGTGGATTTCTAGTTTTTCATCTTTTATTTTATCTGCTCAAATGATCGTACCTAACTGGGTACGTGCACGCACCATTTCTCTTGTCATGCTTACCTTTGGCGGCAGCATGGGGTTTGGCAGCTTGGTATGGGGGAGCTTATCTGACCATTATGGCTCTAGCATTTCAATATTCATCGCCTCCACTGGGCTACTGCTCACTTTATTGTTAAGCCGCCGTTTTGCCATCGCAAATGATAGTTTAGACCCCTCTCCCACAACTCAATGGCCCATCGCTATTGATGAAGGCTCAGTTCCCGGTGATAGAGGCCCCGTTTTGGTATCTATTCAATACTGTATTCCTCAGGACAAAACAGATGAGTTTCTCTCTCTAATGAAAAAATTACGGGTTATTCGCAAAAGGAATGGCGCGTATTTCTGGCAAATATTTCATGATGCGAATGACCACCAGCTTTTTTCTGAAGTGTATATGTCTGAGTCCTGGTTTGAGGTCTTGCGTCAACGAGACCGAATGACCTATTCGGAAATGTCTATTCGTGATCAAGTTATGGCCATGCACGTTGGTGAAAAAGCACCGGCCACTTCCATTCAAATTGCAGGAAAAGCATAACCTCAATGAGTAGCTTAATACCCATGGTTTTAATCCTCGCCACCGGCGTGGCTTGGCATAAATTTGAACCCGGCGGTGTTACAACACAACAACTAAGAAGCACCCTAAGTGCCTTGGTGGTTAACCTGTTAGCACCTACCTTGATTTTATATATCATTCTTACAACGCCACTAAAAGAAGAGCTTTATCAGGTACCCATGACCGGCATTATCACCATCAGCCTGTGCTTGGGTCTAAGCCTAATCCTATTTTCTGGACTGCTTCGTGCAGGGTATATTTCCCGCCCTCAAGCCGGTGCTTTAGTTTTAGCGGCTAGTTTTGGCAATGGCATGGGGATTTCCTTGCCTGCCGTTGAGGCCTTATTTGGTGCTGAAATGGCCAGCATTCCATTAATTTATGACCTGCTCGCCACCGTCCCTTTTGTTTGGATAATTGCCGTGCTGGTTGCAGCGCACTTTGGAACGCGCATTGCCGGTGGTCATTTAGGTCGTGAATTACTGCTGATGCCGCCCGTTTGGGCAATCGTTATAGCGTTAACCCTTCGGTATTTTCAATGGATCCCGCACGAAAGCATTATTCAGGCATTTAAAATGATGGGGCTGGCAACTGTGCCTATGTTACTTTTAATGGTGGGCGTAAACTTTAAAATAAGCAGCTTTAAATATGTTCTTTTGACAATACCAGCTATGTTCATTAAGCTGATTGTTAGCCCAGCCATCGCGTTTAGTAGTGGGGTTCCTGTTGGCTTAAGCGGTGAGGTGTTAATTATCACCAGCATTACAGCCGCTGCCCCCCCCGTTATCGTTGGTATTGCTTTAGCTGATCGATTTAAACTAGATTCTGCACTTTTTTGTACCGCATTAACCTTAGGCACAGCGGCTTACCTTTTAATAGCCCCTAGCCTTTCAGATTACTTAACACAATTAATATGAACACAGTTACAAAAACCCAATGGGGTGGTGTTTGCTTAAGCTTCCTAACCGGTATAGCGTCGGCCATTACTGTTACCAAAGCTAGCCCTGCTTTATTAGAGATAAAAAAAGAGTTACCGTTGAGTGTTATCCAAATTGGTTGGATTATGTCTTCGGCTGCCTTAGCCAGTGTCCTACTGGGCATATTTGTTGGCGCCTTATCGCATCGGTACGGCCCCAAAAAAGTGTTACAAATCGCATTAAGCCTGATTATTATTACCGCCGGCTTTAGCATCATTATCAATTCTGCTAACGAATTAATATTAAGCCGTATCATTGAAGGCATCGCAGTTATCTTTGTGTCTGTTGCTGCACCAACTTTAATTTCACATTTATCGAAACCTTCCGATATGGGCTTAACAATGGGTGTTTGGGCACTTTGGATGCCCGCGGGAAGTGTGCTAACCTTTTTATTAGCCCCTGTGATTTTAGAGTTTTTTAACTGGCGTTGGCTGTGGGGCGCGGCGTTTTTTCTTGCCCTACCCTTACTTATACTATCAATAAAACTTGTTGACCCAACACGTACCGCCTCTGACACCGTTCATAAGAAACTCTCTCGGTCCGTTGTCTATAAGGCTATTATTATGGGGCTCATTTTTACCTGTTTCACTGGCACCTTCTTTAGCATGCTCACCTATCTTCCCACATACCTCATTGAAACCTATCAAGTTAGCTTGAGCAACGCACTTTTTACTACGACTATTTTGCCCGCTTTTATTATCCCTGGAAATTTAGTCAGCGGCTTTCTCATTCATCGGGGTATCCCTTGGTTTAAAATGCTGACGTTCCCCGCCGTCGCGCTCACCATCGTAATCACTCTACTGCTACATACAAGCTATCCAGACCAATTGGGTTTAATACTATTGGCTTTACTGGGGTTTTTCTTAGGCATGATACCCACTGCTATTTTTGCCCAAAGCCCTCGTTTAGCCGATAAGCCGATTGATACAGGCCGTGTTATAGGCATTGTTATTACTGGCCAAGGCCCAGGGATATTATTTGGCCCTCCACTGGCAGGGTTTTTAATCGGTAATCATCACCATTGGCAAAACCTGTATCCTTTTTACATACTGTTAACGATCAGTATTATTCTCTTCACTCAGCGCTTAAAGACACATCAGCCTGCGCATTAATTACTCTTCATGAAGTGCGTTAATCGGGTTTAAGTTTGCCGCTTGCCCAGCTGGGACAACACCGGCTATTAGGCCAATTACTGCTGACATCACTAATGCCAGCCCTAAGAAAAGTAAATTAAACGTTATCGGTAAGCCCGGTAAAAAAAGCTGTAACAAGCCGGTTAGCATAAACAGCAATAATAAGCCTAACAGGCCGCCCATTAACGCTAACACGGCAGCCTCACCCAAGAATAATATTAATATCGTTTTTTTATCCGCACCAAGCGCTCGGAGCAACCCCACTTCGGCTGTTCTTTCTCTTACCGTTGTTGTCATAATCGCCAAAATACCAACTGCACCAACGAGCAATGAAATAGCGCCTAGCCCACCCACCGATAATTTTAAAATAGAGAGTATTTTGCCCATTGACTCCAACATATCATTTTGTGTGGTTAGCGTGACATCTTCTCGCCCGTGACGCTTAATCATAAGATCCTTAATACGCGTTTCAATGCGCTTTAATGTTACATTTGCTGAAAACACTACATCAATTTCCATCAACGACTCTCTGTTAAACATCTGCAAACCATTTTGCGCTGGAATATAGATCGTATCGTCCATATCGACCCCAAGCATCTGGCCTTTTTTTTCAATAGTGCCAATGACCCGAAACCGCTGACCACCCACACGAATATGCTGGCCGAGTGGGTTTGAATCCCCAAACAATTCTTTTTTCATGGTGTAACCCAATACCGCTGTCGAGCGCGCATCTTCCAAATTACCGGAGAAAAAATTCCCTTGAGCCACTTTAAAGTCCCAGGCATCACTCATATCCGGCCCGACACCCAAAATAACCCCACTGCGCTGCAGATTATTAAACTCTACAACGCCCGAGCCTTGAACCACAGGCACCACCTTTTCAACACCCGTTAACTGCTTTAGCGCTTGTGCATCTCGCAATGTTAACGGTCGCACTGAAGACAGCAGGCCACCAGCGCCATGCGTTTCTTTTAAACCAGGGTTAATGGCAATAATTCGAGCGCCAAACTGTGAAAAACTGTCTAATACATACTGTTGAACCCCTTCGCCGATAGCCGTTAACAAGGTCACCGAGACAATGCCAACGGCCATTCCTAAAGCCGTTAATAAACTTCTCGACCGATAGCTCAATACCGAGCTAAAGATCCAGCGTCCACTATCGACCCAATTCAAGACACTTCCTTTTGCTGCTTACCTTGCAGCGCTTCAACGGGCGAAAGCATTGATGCTCGCTGAGCTGGCAACCATGCAAATATAAGCGCCAGTAATATCGCCAATAATATAGAACCCACTTGCGCCCACCAAGGTGAGTGAAATTGGAGCTCTATAAAATATATATTCGCCAGTAAAACAATCAGCTGACTCAACGCTAAACCCGACATAGAGGCCACTGCTGCTATCAGCCCAGCCTCAGATAAAAACAACACCCGTACTGTTGATGAGGTTGCCCCCAATGCTTTGAGTAAGCCAATTTCCTTAACCCGCTGAGAAACCGTTATCATCATCATATTCATAATCAAAATACCGGCGACTAACATGCTGATAGAGGCAATGCCTGCCACCGCTATTGTTAATATATCCAATATTTCTTGAACCGAGGTCAACATAGCATCTTGAGAAATCACCGTAACGTCTTCTTCACCTTCATGTCGCTCTTTTAACAGCTCTATAATGGCTTGCTTTATATTATCGAGCTGTTGATAAACCCGCACCTCTGCAAATAAACGAAACAGCCCTTCTACATTAAACACAGACTGTGCATTTGCGACCGGAATAATAATCACATCATCCATATCAAAACCAAAACTAGTACCGCCTTGGTTTAATACCCCTATTACTCGAAATCGACTGTCTGCCAGCCGTATCCGTTCGCCAAGCGCAGGCTTATTTTGAAATAGCTCTTGTCGTAATTTATTGCCGATAACGCACACTGCTTCGCCTTTATCGAGGTCTAAAGTCGGTAGCATTTGACCTTGAGATACCTTTAATTGACGAATAAGGAAAAAATCTCGGCTCGTGCCAATCGTTAATACTTCACGAATTTTACCGTCATACGAGGCTTCAATATTACCGACCACTATGGGCGCCACTGCTTTTACACCTGATAGCCGAGAGACTGATATAGCATCTTTTAATGTCAACGGTCTTGGTGATTCACCTGTCAGAGGCGGCATACCACCGGTGGTTTCTTTTTTCCCAGGTAAAACAATTAACGTATTACGGCCGAGTACATTAAACTCTTTAAGGACAAATGATTTGGCCCCTTCGCCCAATGCTGTTAACAGGTTAACTGCAACAACACCAATGGCAATGGCAAGCCATAACGTTATCGTACGAAACCGGTGTCGACTTAAGACATGCGTTATAAACCCCACAATGTCTGACCAAAACATCGCTAAACTATACGCCCATCTAACATATTCAACTGCCTTTTCGCTCGTGCACCCAGTGTGGCGTCATGAGTTACTACCATTAAAGTAATGCCTTCTGCGTTTAGTGATTCGAGCAACTGCGTCACACCCTCTCCAGATGTTGAGTCCAAATTACCCGTCGGTTCATCTGCTAATAAAATGCTCGGCTTCATCACTATTGCTCGGCCTATCGCGACACGTTGTCGTTGCCCACCTGATAATTGATTCGGGCTATGATGCGCTCGATCCATTAGGTGCAATTTATCAAGAATATCATCCACTGCCTGCTTACGTTGCTGCGCTGGGATGCCCGATAACATCATCGGCAACTCAATATTTTCTCGTGCCGATAGTCGGGGTACTAAATGATAAGACTGAAAAACAAAACCAATTTTTTGACTTCTTAACGTTGTCCGCTCGGCTTCCTCTAAGGTCGATACATTAATACCATCGAGCATATAATCACCCGAATTAGCCCTATCAAGCAGGCCCAAAATATTCATTAAGGTTGATTTACCTGAGCCTGACGGCCCCATCACAGCTATATACTCGCCTTGTTCAATCTTTAAAGAAACATCGTCCAGAGCATGAACAACTTGATCACCGATTTGAAACTTTTTTTCTAAATGATCTAATTCAATCATCGTCTATGGTCACTAAGGCTCCATCCACAGCGCCTTCTACATCAAGCGATATCAGCACTTGCTCAGTATCCGTTAAGCCCGCCTTAATTTCTGTATAACGCCAATTACTCAAGCCCGGGGTAAACTCCGTTAAGACCAACTGTTTATTAGATGCCTGATATACCAATACTTTATTGCCATCAATAATCGTTTCTGTCGGTAACCTAAGAGTGTTTTTCTGCTGCTCAATAACCACATCTACATCGGCGCTATAGCCGATAAGCATTTTTTGATAATGTTCTTTATCTACTAAATTAACATCTATATCTACCGTACGCGCTTGTTTTTCAAGCTCTTTTACATACGGTGCAATTCGCGAAACCTTTCCCTCAAACCGTTCCCCACGAAACGCATCTAATGTCACGTGCACAAGCATACCCGGTTGAATTGAGGAGGCATCCACTTCATCGACAGGGGCTTGGACATACAAACAACCTTCGCCAATTAAATCAATGGCCGGCGGCGTTGCCACACCTGATGGAGATGGCGTAATGTACTCGCCCACTTCACCGTTAATTTCAGCAATCACACCCGAAAAGGGCGCTATTAATTCGGTTTTCTCTATCATCGCCTGTTGTAATTTCATACCGGCAATAGCACTGTCCTTACTAGCTTGAGCCTTCTTACAACTTGCCGCTGAGATAGTCTCTTTCGTCTCGGCAGCATCCAAACGTTCCACAGACACCAATTTTTTAGCCGCTAACCCTGTTAATCGCTTATGTTCACGTTTATTAAGGCTCGCCATACGGCAGCTTTCAATTACCGTGAGTTTGGCCGCCTCCACTCTGGCAATCGCCTCTTCAAAACGAGCTTGATGATCTTTATTCCATAGTCGAATAAGCACTTGATCTTTCTTAACGTGGTCACCCTCGTTAACAAACAACTCTGCAATTTGCCCACCGGTGGGTAATGATAAATGTGATCGGTTACAAGCTTTAATGGTACCTGCCCGAGTATTAGAAACCGTTAAATCTACTGGCCCTTTACTAACGGACACTAAGCGTACCGGCACTGGCTCTTCAGCACTGAAATAAAACCATGCCGATATCAGCAACAGCAATAAAATTAAACCCGTTATAACCTTAAGGATTGTCATACAACCCCTCGTAGATAACCATTAAACTTATGTTAACAGCGACGAAACGTAAGTCGCACCAGAGCACCTAAGCAAGCCCCGGAAATTGCTCAGGCAGTGCTTTAAGAAAAGAGGACCGGGCGGCACAACGTGCATACCAATCATGCAAGTTTTGGAATGACTCATCGATTGCTAAGCCATGTGTGATGGCCAAACAAAAGCGCGGTATTAAGGCGCATTCTGCCACTGAGAAATGCCCAGCAAAAAACTCACTCTGACCCAATTGCTCCGATAAGATGAGCTGCTCATCAAACCAGGCTAACCGAGTCGATTCCTTAACCTCGGCACTGGCTTCGTGTGTTGGGCTATCTCGTTTTTGCTTGATATAGGGAAATAGAACTTTTCCTAATTTGCTATCACTGTAGTGATGTAGCTGTCTGGCCTTCGCACGTGCTTTAGGCGAGCTAGGCATCAGCTGTATTTCTGGACACTGGTCAAGCAGGTATTCAATAATCTGTGCTGACTCAGTTATCACCAAATCACCGTCTACCAAAACGGGCACTGTCGCATTTGGGTTTAAAGACACGACATCAGGGTGTTTTTTATCTAATTGAACAACAATTTCTCTAATGGTCAGCTTGGTTTCAAAAGCAACTAACCGTACCTTCCAACAAAAGGGGCAATCTGGCCGTTGATAAAGTGTTATTGACGATTCTGTTGTTACCATTAGATGTTTCTCAATCTCAGGTCATGCAAATGATCTTTCAACGAATCAATCCGATCATTTCCCCAAAAGATTTGATCGTCAACTGTAAACGATGGCACACCAATAACCCCTTTTGATTGTGCTTCTTGCCAATTCTCATCCATTTTAACAAGATAAGACTCATCACTACTGGCTGCTTCAACACATTCATGTGATAAACCTATTACTTCTGCCACTTCAAACAAAGTATCTATTTCACCGATATTACTGCCTTCTGCCCACTCTTGCCTCATCACTTCAATGATATAAGGCTTCAACAGGCCTTCTTTTTCCGCTGCAAACGAGACTGCGCCTGCCAATGTTGGGTCCGTTTCAATCGGTGGTGGAGAAAATGGAATACCCATTTTCTTGCAACTACGTGCTACGTCTTGGCGTACTAAATGTATTTTCTTCTTTACTCGCTCAGGCGATGATCGACCGGCCCATCCGCCAAAAGGTTTCCATAAAAACTTTACGCGGTATTGATCAACGACAGAAAACATACTTTTAGACGCTAAATAACAATATGGACTTCTAAAATTAAAATAGACATTAACCTTGGTCACTGCCTGCGCATTACTTGCTGTGTTATCGCTCATCCCTCACCCCTCCATACTTACATTTTTTTTATTAGTATAGACCGCTATATGTGCTATTAACATCCCTAGAAATACTGCTCAGGCATGCAGTATTGCAGATATAACGACATTAACCACTTGTTTTATTAGTGCATCGCTATCGCATACATACACTAGCCTAAACGCTAATGCTCGTCTTTATAGTTCAAACGATTCATGCAGCGTTGGTATTCTCACATCTGTTGCTTGAATTTTTGCAGCAAAGCTTTTCATGCTTTTCTCTTCACCATGAACAAGGTACGTCGTTTTAGGGTTCCCTGTTTTTGCATGCCATGCGATTAATTCAGTTTGGTCAGCATGCGCAGAAAAACCACCAATCGTATGAATACTGGCTTGAACAGGCATTTCTTCACCAAATATTTTTACTGTTTTTGCACCATCAATAATACGTCTTGCTAACGTTCCCTGAGCTGCGAAGCCAACAAATACAATACTACTGCGCCGATTCCATAAATTATGTTTCAAATGATGCCGCACACGTCCGCCCGTACACATACCCGATCCTGCCATGATAACAGCACCACCACTCACCTGATTGATTGCCATTGACTCGGTCGTTTCACGCGTAAAATGTAGCCCTGGAAACCCAAAAGGGTCTTTGCCTTCATTAAACAGGTTTAGAGCTTCTGTGTTATAGCATTCAGGATGCCGCGCAAAAATTTGCGTTGCAGAAATTGCCATGGGTGAATCAAGAAACACATTAATAAAATGTTTTATCTTTTTACTAAGAATACCTTCTCGTAAAAAATAGAGCACTTCTTGCGCTCTTTCCATCGCAAACGTCGGAATGATGACATTTCCGCCACGGCCTATCGTTTCATTAATCACCCCATAAAGCTCTTCAATAGAGGGTTGTAATTGCTTATGCACCCTATCACCATAGGTTGTTTCCATAATAACCGTGTCTACTTTTGGCGGCCTGTCTGGTGCGTTCAAAATAGCCCGTCCACCGTAACCAAGATCACCTGAAAAGAGCACTCGTCGAACCGCACCCTTCTCTTCAAGCTGCAGAAGAATAGACGCTGACCCCAGAATATGCCCTGCCTCAAAAAAGGTTGCTTGTATCCCCGCTGCTAGCTGTTCAGATTGCCCGTAAATGGCTTGTCTGCCAAAAAACTCTAAACTATTGAGCGCATCCAAAATACTATATAGCGGCTCAATGTCCTTATCACTATTTTGCTGTCGTTTTGCTTTACGTTGTTGGTAGCGTGCCTCTTCTTCTTGTAGGCCAGCAGAATCCAGCATAACCAACCGAGCCAACTCCAATGAGGCTGCCGTGGTGATAACAACCCCTTTAAAACCGCGTTTCACCAACAGCGGGATTCGCCCGCAATGGTCTAAATGAGCATGCGTCAGTAATAAAAAATCTATCGAAGCAGGGTCAAAGCCAAACGGTTCAGCATTTTCTTCAATAATTTCTCGACTACCTTGATATAGCCCACAATCAATGAGAATGCGCTGACCGGCACATTCAATAAGATGACAGGAGCCGGTTACTCCCTTTGCAGCACCGTGGAATGTAATATTCAACTTGTCTCCTTTAACTTCAAATTTTTCTGAGCACGCCGATAAAAATAAAGTCCTATGCACTTCATCATATCATCTAAAAATACACCGCGTTACGTACCAACTTTCTAAACGATTGGCGAGCTCAGTCAGGCTTGAATGCTTATATCATGCGCCATCATCGAGCAACCCCATTGCCTTATTTTATCACAAACTTGGGTGCGTAAATATCAGCAAATCGCACCTACTTTAATTGATATCACGTTAACTTGATCCGCATCAGATCTGACTTCATTTCCTCATATCAACCCATATTGAAGTGCTATAGTGCCTTGAACATTTGCACATCACTATAGCCTTGGAACAAACCGTAACTTTCGACCTCGACCTTATTCAGCGTTATAACAAAGCTGGGCCACGCTACACCTCGTATCCAACAGCTGTTGAATTTAATGAAAATTTCACAGCTGAAAGTTATCAGCAGCAAGTTGACCTATCCAATCAACGAGGTGGGCCGCTATCTCTATATTTTCACCTGCCTTTTTGTGACACGGTCTGCTTTTATTGTGCCTGCAATAAAATCATTACCAAAAATCGTCAGCATGCTGTTCCCTACTTAAATAATTTACACAAAGAAATCGCCCTACAAGCAGCCTTATTTGATTCTAAACGCACCGTCGAACAACTACATTGGGGCGGTGGCACGCCCACTTTTATTAATCATCAACAAATGCGCGAACTGATGGCTGTTACACGCCAACATTTCACATTAGCAGATGATAATAACGGCGAGTTTTCCATTGAAATAGACCCTCGTGAAGCCGATGAAAAAACCATCGCTTTATTACGAGAGATTGGCTTCAATCGAATCAGTTTAGGGGTTCAAGATTTCAACCCCGTTGTTCAAAAGGCCGTTAATCGCATTCAAAGTGAAACCGAAACATTGGCGGTTGTTGATGCCGCCCGTGCAAATAATTTTCGTTCTATTAGCCTCGACCTGATTTATGGTTTACCCCATCAAACGCCTCGTAGCTTTTCACAAACGCTTGATAAAGTCATCCATGGCGCGAACCCTGACCGGCTGTCTATTTTTAATTATGCACATATGCCTGAGCGCTTTAAAGTTCAACGCCAAATGAACAAGGACGAGTTACCCACGCCCGAAGTAAAACTAGAAATACTGCACCAATCTATTGATCAATTGACCAGCGCTGGGTATGTATACATTGGCATGGATCATTTCGCAAAGCCTGACGATGAGCTGGCTGTTGCCCAACACAATGGCAAACTCTACCGAAATTTTCAAGGCTACTCCACACGTTCAGATTGTGACCTGATTGGCCTTGGCGTTACTTCTATTGGGCGTATTGCAGATTCCTACTCCCAAAACCAACGCACATTAGACGACTATGCAAACAGCTTGAAGCATAATGAACTAGCTATTTATCAGGGCATTACTCTGAATGCCGACGATAAAATTCGCCGTGCTGTGATCACTCAGCTTATTTGCCATTTCACGCTAGATATTAGGACTATTGAAGAAGAACTTAATATTAATTTTGCCACTTACTTTGCTGACGCCTACCCACAGCTCGATCAATTTTCGCGTGATGGGTTGATACGCTACGATACTAATGAAATTAAGGTCTTAGCCTCTGGGCAGTTGTTGATTAGAAATATTTGCATGGCATTTGATTTTTATAGCCAACAAAAAGCTAAACACCTTTTTTCGAGCGTAATTTAGCCCCCTTAAATCCCCTACTAACAAGCCTTATTAAACATTAATTTTTGGCTGATTACCCAGTGGCCTGAAACGAATAATAAGTAATGGCAAGAGCGTCATATTCGCCAGTAAGGCTGCAATCATTGAAAACCCCGTTAAAAGACCAAAATATATAGTGGGTATAAAATTAGAAAATACTAAAATTGAAAAGCCTATCGTAATCGTCAACGAGGTGTAATACATTGCTCGACCAATCGAACTATGGCTTCGCTGAGCCGCCAACCAATAATCTTGATGTTGGCTATATTCATCTATAAAACGGTGTACATAGTGAATCGTGTCATCGACGGCTATGCCTATACAAATTGCGGCGATGGTGATTGTCATCATATCCAGTGGAATTGCTAACCAGCCCATTAGCCCAAGCACCATTCCCGCGGCCATTATATTGGGGATGATGGCGATGGCTGCTAAACGTATGTTTTGAAAAAGTATTGCCAGCATTATCAAAATAGCAACAAACACAACGCCTAAGGTTAAAATTTGTGAGCGAAATAAGCTTTGAAGCATATTATTATAGAGAACGACCATGCCGGTAACTTTAATTTGCTCCTCATCTATCCCAAGGTCACGGTTTAGACCTTGTTTAATTTCTGCCAATAACTCTCCGCGTTGTAGTGACGGGTCTGATTCAAAAATTCTGATGCTAAAACGTAATTGATTGCCATCGGCAGACATGTAAGGCTCAATTAACGATTCCTTAATAACAGGGGGCAACTTTTTATAAAGAATCGCCAGCTCAAAATCATTATTTAGAATCTCCTCATTGAGCGTTTTTAGCAAACTTACTGCTGTTGCTATGGAGATTACCTTCCCTGTTTCATCAAAGGCATCAAGGTAATTATGTATCTCCTCAATCTTCCCTAGCATCTGACTGTTAAACCAATAACTTGAGCCGGTTATTCCAACAGCAGCATCACCATACTCATCATCAAAGAACTCATCGTCCTCCTCATATATTTCTTCTTCAGCCTCTTCTTCGTAAAAATAAGCCGGTGCATCAATAACCACATCCATGGGGGTTGTACCGCCTAGCTTTTGGTCTATCAGCTCCATACCCTGATAAATTTCTGTCGACTCTTTATAGTAATCTATAAAACGGTTTTCAACGGTCAGTTGAGCAAGCCCCCAAACACTTAACACCGCCAAGAGAACAAAAGACAACATAATTCCACGACCATATTGCTTATTCTTATCTGCCAAAAACTGTGTCAGCTTCTCGGTAATATCATGTTCTTGCGTCGGCTTTTCCTTATTTAATAACACCACTGCCGCAGGAAATAATGTAAACGTCATCAGCTGCGCGATGCCAATACCTATTACCATCATCCAACCAAAATCAATCACTGGGCGAATACCGCTAACCAGTAGCGAACCGAAGGCCACCATCGTGGTGATCGATGTATACAAGCAGGGAATAAATTTACTTTTTACCGTCTCAAGCACTAATTCTCGCTGATCATAATTTGCCAGTGTTCGATGTAATTCTCTATACCGGACAATTAAATGAACCAATAACGATAACGTTAAGATAAGAAGCAATGAAACAAAGTTTGATGAAACAACCGTCACCGGCCAATTTAAAAGACCCAAGATACCAATCACACTCATTGCTGATGCTGAACAGGTCATCATGGCCAGAATAACCCAGTGTAAGCGTCTAAAAATAACACTTAAAATAATGATGAGAATCACAAAAACAGCAATACCAAACGTTAATAAATCATGCCGAATAAAGTCTATCGAGTCGCTGGCAATCATCGGCACGCCCCCTAAAAACAAGTGCGCGGACTTTCGGTGTTGATCCATGATATTACGTACTGTCTCAATATCTTTACTTTGTTGGACCTGTAACAATGCGTTATAAGCATCAAACTCATCTGAAATTTTTTGCAGTAAGTTAGCCTCTTTTACAGAAAGCTTATTTTCTAACTGCTTGGTACGCAAAGCATCACGACTTTTTAGCAAACTCTCCCACTTTTCATCAAATTTAAACGTTATTTGCAGGGCAGTCGTTTCCCCATCAGGACTGATTAATAGATTACGGTAAAGCGGACTAGAAATTATCTCTTGCTTAGCTAGCTCACGATCAACCTTAGGGCTTTCTAACGTAATAACCTCCTCGCTTAACTCATACAACGTCATCGGAGGGCTATTAATTAAAGGCACATCTAATAAAGTAGTTACTGACTCAACTCGATCAATCTTTTTTAATTTTGACCGTAACTGATTTATGTCTTGTAGCACCTCATCTGAAAACATATCCAACTGAGGTGTATAGGTAAGAATTAAACTATCATCTGAACCATAGCGCGCCTTTATTGACCGATAAAGTTCCAATGATTCATCATTTTCTAGGACTAACGAATCAGCAGAGGCATCTAGTCTAAACTTAGTAGCATGAGTCCCCAGAAAAATGACTAAAAGCACCATTACGACCATTGTAAAAATAGGTCGACCTAAAACGGTCCGGTTATAAATGGCTAATAATGTTGTCGACATATTATTTATAGATTCATTAATGAATTGTCTATAAGCATACGGGTAAACAGCATATTACTAAATTTAATTTGTGATTTTTTTCACTTAAAGCTTTTTTAAAAGGCCAGCAACACCTTCTTTTTATCACCCACCCGCTATAGGCTTTATACGGTTACCGAATAAAGTAAATCTAGCGCATTGAAAAACCTTATTTAAATAAAAAAGCCCCAACTCCCTAAACGGGAATTGAGGCTTTTTATATGGTGGGCCTACAAGGACTTGAACCTTGGACAAATGGATTATGAGTCTCTTTTATTTATATAATCCGGTATCACACAATATCACAATATATAACTAACTTATTGTTTATAAAGATATTTATATACATGTAGATAACTCTAAGTAATATTAAATCTTATTGTGATGTAACCCCAGTGTAACCCCGGAGAGTATGTGGAACGACAATTTAACTTCACCAAGCAGGCGATAGATGACCTGCCGCTGCCTGAGACCCGAGTTGAATATCGGGATCTAAAGCTTCCTGAGCTGCGTTTACGGGTGGCGTCAACCGGAGTGAAAAGCTTCTCGGTTTACAAACGAGTATCTGGTGGCCGTCCGGTGCGGATCACGCTGGGTAAGTATCCTGGTATGTCGCCAGTGCGAGCCCGAACACTGGCGCTGAAACAACTGGCTGATTTGAGCGATGGAGTGAACCCAAATGAGCAACGGCGCGTTGAAGCGATGTCTGCCGTTACCCTCTCAGAAGTGTATAAAGCCTATAAGCGTTCTCGAAAGCTGAAGGTGACTACTTTGCGGGGCTACGATGGAGTGGTTAGAAATCACCTGAGAAAATTTGCTGATAAATCGTTAAAGATAATAGATCGTAAAGCCATTGTTGAAATTCATGCTGGTATTTCTTCCAAGGCACAGGCTGATCTGACAATGCGAGTACTACGCGCCATATTTAATTTCGCCAAGTATGAATACTGCCATCAAGATGGCTCCTCGATTTTCCCTGAAAATCCGGTGGAGATATTGTCTCACCGCAAGCAGTGGAACAACGTCAGACGCAGGCAAACACATCTACGGCCTGGTGAGCTTTCAATTTTTTATAAAGCACTGCAGGAAGTGAGGCAGCAAGAGACGCCAACAGGCAAATCTATCTGTGATGCCATGCTGTTCGCTCTTCTGACCGGACTACGGCGAGGGGAGATCTTTGGCTTGAAATGGGCAGATGTGGATCTGCGTGCAGCAATTTTTACTGTCTATGACACCAAGAACAGCTTGCCTCTGGAGCTGCCAATCACCAAGCACATTGATGAACTGTTCCGGAAACAGAAAGGCCTTATTCCCTCGGAGTTCGTGTTCGCCGCCGAGAATGAATATGGCCAGGTGAGGGAGCCCAAGAAAGTGGTGGCCAAGGTTAAAAGTCTATCGGATACACATTGTGACTTCCACGATCTGAGGCGGACGTTTGCCACCACGGCAGAGCACCTAGACATAGGCAGTTATAAACTCAAACGCCTGATGAATCACTCTACCGGTAGAGATGATGTGACAGCTGGGTATGTTATCTTGACGGCGGAGACCCTGCGGCAATCTGCCGAGAAGATCCAGAACTACTTCTTTCAGAGGATGACATGCGAGAATGTAGTGGATATTTCGCGGGCTGTTTCAGGGTGAATTGGCTTAGAGCAACATATATCGTCTTTTGTTGTTTGCTAAATTTGGTTGGCAAGTATCTGAATACTGGACTATTTATAAGGTGTGACTTTTAAGTTACAATCGGTGAAAATTCAGCAAAATATCAACGAAAACCATGGAAGAACGCATGGAGGCATTGTCCGATATGGCAAACACAGGCGAAAGTCCCAATTCTGTGTGCTTTAGCATCGAAAATCCAGTGGAAGCCAGCCTGTTATTGGAGGCAGTGCGAAAGGCTGCCGAACAAAATGGTGGGATTTCAGTCATAGCGAAAAAGTCGGGGGTATCGAGGGAGGCTCTTTATCGAGCTTTGTCTTCAAGCGGTAACCCCACAATAAAAACGCTGATAACTGTGTTACACGCATTGGGGATGAGTCTGTCAGTTGCTTATATAAGAAGCGAATCATCGGATGACGAAAAAAATGAAATATGCCTATGAAGATTTAAGTGACGATCAATTTGAGCAATTGATCGTTTTTTTATGTCAAGAGCTTTTGGGGATCGCAGTACAGGGCTTTTCTAAAGGGCCTGACGGTGGTAGAGATGCAAAATTTGTAGGCAGCTGTGATCTATACCCCAGTAAATCGGCTCCTTGGGTAGGGACTACGATTATCCAAGCAAAGCACACGAACGGATATAATAAACACTTTTCAGAGTCTGACTTTTATAGTCAAGGTGGAGATTCGAACGTCTTAAGTAAAGAGATTGTTCGAATAAAAAAATTGCGAGCAGCTAAGCAGCTTGACCACTATATGCTTTTCTCTAATCGGAGGCTTGCAGGTAACGCCGAAAGTGAGATACGTGCCTACCTCGCAAGTGAATGTGATCTGCCTGAATCATCGATCTGCCTGTGCGGTATTGAGCTGCTGGAGACTTGGCTTAAAAGCTTTCCTAAAGTGGCAGAAAAAGCCAATCTAGATCCTGTAGACTCCCCTCTTATTGTCAGTCCAGACGATCTATCTGATGTTGTTTATGCTTTAGCCAATCAACAGGCGAAAGGGTTTCTAGCTGAAGATGACCCGCCTACACCTAGACTTCCATACGATGAAAAGAATCGTATAAACAATATGACTGGCGAATACGCTACAACCTTAAGAAGGCGATATTTGAAGGAGACTGCGCAAATTCAAGCGTTTCTGTCTGCACCTGAAAACAATGAGCTTTTACAGCTCTATGAAAACGTTGTTGATGAATTCCAACTAAAAATTATCGCCAAAAGAAAAGAGTATCAAAATTTCGATAGCGTGATGAATTATCTATTTGATCTACTTTTTTCACGCGATCCAGTGTTAAAAAAACACAGGAAGCTAACCAAAATAATGCTCTTTTATATGTATTGGAATTGCGACATAGGGAGTGAAGAAAATGCTTCGACCAACTAAACACTCTCACCCCGATAGAACGGTAATTAATGTTTCACTGATTATTCTGTCGCGTTTAAAGAACTTGAGGGTTGAAAATTATAGCGATTTGCTAAGTTTCACTAAGCAATCTGTTTCTGGCGGAGATGTGCTTTTTCTTCCCGCTCTAAATTTTCTGTTTTTAATGGGTCTTATAGAGTATCGTCCAAAAACAGATGCCGTTGAATATGTAGCAAATAATAATGAAGCTATCTAAGATCTATACAAATAAACCATCGCTATTTGAACCTGTCCTATTTGGATCGGGTTTTAATGTTATTTATGGTGAAATCCGTCTTCCTGAAAACAAGGATAAAGATACCCATAACCTAGGTAAAAGTACTTTAGGTCGAGTCATAGATTTCACGTTGTTATCAAAGCGAAATCCCAATTTTTTTCTCTTCAAGCATCCAGACATTTTTGAGCAGTTTGTCTTTTTCCTGGAAGTTAGTCTGAAAGACTCAAGCTATTTAACCATTCGCCGAGATGTTGCCCAGCCATCAAAGATATGCTTTAAAAAGCATGATGATAAAAATCAGGATTTGAGTCTTTTGCCTATTGATCAATGGGATCATGCAGAGGTTCCTTTTGATCGAGCAAAAGACTTACTTGATGGGTTGCTTGATCTTAGTGCGATTAAACCCTGGGGCTACCGTAACGGGCTTGGTTACCTAATCCGTTCGCAAGATGATTATAGTGATGTATTTCAACTAAGAAAATTTAGATCAAAGGATTCTTCTTGGAAGCCATATTTGGCACACGTTTTAGGTTTTAATGCAGACTTGGTAAGAGAGCACTACGACAAAGAAAAAACACTCGAAGAAAAGCAGGCCACCGAAAAGACTGTAAAAAAGGAACTAGGCGGATCAATTGAAGATATTAGTAAGGTCGAAGGTATTCTGCTCTTAAAGCAAAAAGATGCAGAGAAAAAGCAAGCGCTTTTAGATGCTTTTGATTTTCGTCAACAAGACAAAGAAAAGACGAAAATATTAGTAGACGAAATAGATGAAGAAATTGCGAAGTTGAATCAATCAAGGTATTCACTTCTACAGAATAGGAAAAAAATCGTTAAATCCTTAGAAGAAGACAAGGTTCTTTTTAAACCAGATGAGGCGGAGAAGCTTTTCAAAGAGGCTGGCGTTCTTTTTTCAGGCCAGATTAAAAAAGACTTCGTGCAGCTAGTTGGATTTAATAAGGCGATAACTGAAGAGCGATTCGGCTATCTAACAGAAGAAAAATCGGAAATCGAAACTAACTTAAAAAAAATAAACAGTCGGTTAAGTGAGTTGGGTAAGCGTCGTTCCGAGACACTTTCATTCTTAAGTGATACAGAGATTTTTACTAAATACAAGGCTCTCTCAAATGAGTTAGTTTCACTTCGTGCCGATATCGAAACGCTTGAACGACAAAAGGCCTATCTACAAAAACTACAGGAGTTAAGGCTGTCTCTTATACACATCTCCGAGCCCACGAGACGGACTCCTATCTCGT
>OJAU01000262.1_pt1 | contig 28208 bp, 27 predicted proteins | sample 1589791 | NCBI WGS metagenome assembly OJAU01 (sample SAMN05416849, study PRJEB24817) | seawater metagenome | isolation source: Sea water | place: Canada:Atlantic | collected 2013-07 | reverse complement strand
ATCTACACAGAGTAGATCGTCGGCAGCGTCAGATGTGTATAAGAGACAGGTGCAACACGGGTCCGTACATCGTGTTCTTCAACTGGGATCAGTCGGATATCACGCCGGAAGCAGCAACGATCCTCAACAACGCGGTTTCGGCATACGCCAATTGCGGCACGGCTTCGGTCATGCTTGCAGGCCACACCGACCGTTCGGGTTCCGTGCAGTACAACATCGGCCTGGCCGAACGTCGTAACGCATCGGTCACCGACTACCTTACCGGTCGCGGTGTTCCCGGAGCCCGTATCAGCGGCGAAGCGTTTGGTGAAAGCCAGCCGCGCGTCCCGACTGCCGACGGTGTTCGCGAACTGCAGAACCGCCGCGTCGAGATCACTTACGGTCCGGGTTCGGGCATGTAAGTTTCGCGACAAGCGAGAAAATATCGGAAGGGGCCGGAGCAATCCGGCCCCTTTTTCGTTGGTAGGACATATCTTTCATCGAAGGAGCATCCCAATGACCGACACCCGGCCCACAACCGCCACAGCAACAGCCACCCGTATTGGGATGATTGCAGCGTCAACCATCGCGCTGTCTGCATGCCAATCAATCGATCAGATCCCGACCGAACGTGTCGCCTCCGCCCGGATGATGTTGGCCAATGGCGTTCCGGCCGGCACCGCACAACTGGTAGCAAATGGCGACAATCTGAGCCTTGCTCTGGCCGCAACGGGCATCACGCCTGGCGAGCATGGATTTCATTTGCACACTACAGGTGAATGCAAACGGCCCGACTTCAAATCGGCAGGCGGACACCTCAATCCTCTAGACGAAGGACATGGTCTGGACGATGATGACGGAAGTCATCTGGGCGACTTGCCCAATCTTCTGGTCCCTGCTTCCGGCACGGTCACGACGACTGTCGATCTGCGCGGTAGCCGTGCCCAGATCGAGGATTACATCTTCGACGACGACGGTACTGCGGTTATGATCCATGCGGACCCCGACGATGGTATCAGCGACCCTGCCGGCAATGCCGGTCCGCGGATTGCCTGCGGAGTTCTGAAGCGCGGCTGAGAGCTTATACGTCCTCGCCTGCGGCACGGGCCCGCTCGATAAGCGTCCTCTCGGCTTCCGGAACGCTGCGATAGGCAATGAACAGCAGCACCAGCCCGATCGGCACGGCTATCAGCAGGCTCAGCCCTCCGGTCGAGAGACTGTTCGTCACCGTGGAAACCTGCCCTGCCATGTACGGGCCAAGCGCAAGGCCGACCAGCGTAGTCGACAGGAAGAAGGTCGCCGTCGCTGTTCCCCGCATCCGGGGCAGAACCAGATCCGTCATTGTTGCGGCCGCTGCACCAAGAGCCGAACTGCCAAACAGCGACTGCAGGAAAGCCGCGATATAGAAAACGGTCGCGCTTTCGGTTGTGAACATCAGGAACAGGAACGGCGCCGCTCCGACGAGCCCGAACGCGACCACCAGAAGCCTTCCGGCAGGGTTTCTTTGACGCAGATAGTCTGCGACCCGGCCACCCATAATAACCCCGAGAAATCCGCCAAGCGCGCCTGGTCCACCGATCCACCAGCCCGCTGTCGAGGGAGCTTCCTCCAATATGCGGATGGCGTAAGGCGCTGCCCAGAAAGACGCCGCATATGACATGAATGAGACCATCCCGTAACCAAGGATGGTCGTCAGAAACGCGGGCGTGCCCCAGATTAGCTTGAAGGCGGGCGCATCACGCCGCTTCAGAGTCGAGGCCCAAGAGAAAATGGCATAATAGCCAATGCCGACCGCGCCCCATTGCTGATAGTTATCGGTTGCGATCGCCAAAGTATAAGCGATCCCGCCAATAACAATCGCTCCTGCCAGATTCGTGATGATACCCCGAACCCCGCCCTGGGCAGCCCCGATCAAAGTGAAAGGCGGAATCACTGCGATCAGTTCGCGGCCAAATCCACGGAACGGATCCTTCGCCTGCGGTGTTACAATCCCTTCGCTCTGACCCCTCAGCGGCTCACGCAATGTAAAGACGAGACAGGCAAGAACAATGCCCGGCAGGCCAACGGCAACAAAGGCTGCCTGCCAACCGGCCAGCCCGAAGGGTGCATCGACCGGATAAGCCTCGTTCCAACGCTCGACGATGGCCCCGCCGATCAGCAAGGAGATACCACCCCCAATGTACAGGCCGGACGAATATATCGCGAGTGCGGTCGCGCGGATTTTCTTCGGAAACCAGTCCGAAATCAATGAATAGGCGCTCGGGCTGGCCGTTGCTTCACCCACGCCCACACCGATGCGAGCGACGCTCAGGACAGTGAAGTTTTTGGCAAAGCCGGACAGGGCTGTGAAGGCCGACCAGATGAACAGACCGGCTGTCATCAGCCGGACGCGGTGCCAGTTATCTGCCAGTTTGCCCAGCGGAATGCCGAACAAGGCGTAAAATACACCAAACGCCGTTCCGTAAAGAAAGCCGATCTGGTCGTCGCGCAAACCGAGATCGGCCTTGATGTCCTCAGCCAGGATCGAAATGATATTACGGTCGACGAAGTTCAGAACATAAACGATGACCAGAATACTGAGGGCGTACCAGCTGTAGGCCGGAACTTTTTCATCGGATTCCGGCACCTCAACCTGGTTCGTCTCAGCCGTCAAAAAACATCTCCCGGTAATCCAGCCCCGACTTCCGGGTGCCCATTTTATGCGTTGTTGCCGTAAACCGTTCCATCCACAAGTCCGGCTTGCTCAAAACCTTTTTTTCGCAGGCGGCAACTGTCGCACGCCCCGCAGGCGCGGCCATCGGGAAGCGGATCGTAGCATGACCAACTCCACGCCGGATCCAGGCCCAACCGGTGCGTCTCACTGGCAATGTCCGCCTTGGTCATGTGCTGCAGCGGGGCGTGAATGGTGAACGGCATGCCTTCCACCCCGCTTTTCGTGCCCAACCGCGCAGTCTCCGCAAAACTGGCGATAAATTCAGGGCGGCAATCGGGGTAGCCCGAATAATCGAGTGCATTCACGCCGATGAAGATGTCGTTCGCACCGCTTGCCTCGGCAAAGGCCGTGGTCAAAGCGAGGAAAACGAGATTGCGGGCCGGCACATACGTGACGGGGATATCATCGCCCACCCCGCCCTTTGGAACATCGATATCATCGGTCAGCGCCGACCCACCGAAGCTACGCAGGTCCAGCGCAATTTCGCTATGTTTGGCGACATTCAACTTGTCGACAATCAGGCGAGCAGATTCCAGCTCCCGGACATGCCGCTGTCCGTAATCGATGGTCAGGGCATAAACGCGAAAACCCTGTTCACGGGCCAACGCGGCGGTAACCATCGAATCGAGTCCGCCCGAAAGCAGAACAACGGCAGCGGGAGTTCTGGTCGTGCTCATTCCTGTCCGGCTAGCCCAACCGGACGGCCGCCCCAAGCCTTAAATACCGGGCCCGGCTATCAAGCGCCGAGGGTGAAGACCTGCGAGCAAAAAGCGCAGTCGACCAGAATCTTTCCCTCATCGTTGCGCATCTCGTCCAGCTCCTCTTTGGCGAAGCGGGAAATGACCGTTTCGTAATGCTCGGCGGTGCAACGGCATCCGCGCGAAAGCGGCTGCCCCTCCATCACCCGAACCTCTTCCTCTTCATGGAAAAGGCGCCAGACAATGGCCTCCATCGATAGATCGGGATCAAGCAATTCCTCGTCCCGCACACTCCCGCCGAGGATCGCAACGTGCGCCCATTGCGGATGGTCGAGCCGCACATGCAGACGTTCACGTCCGACCTCGCCCTGCGGCATATGCTGGATCAGAATGCCGCCCGCCCGGGTGCCATCGACCCCAGAGGTTACAGCAGTCCGAATCAGAGTGGGAAGCTGCTGGGACTGAACAAAATAGGATTCGCACGCAGCGCTTAGCGATTCGCCATCCAGCGGAACGATGCCCTGATACCGGCCGCGTTCGTCATTCATATCGAATGTGATCGCAAGATGGCCTGTGCCGAACAGCGCCGCCAAGCCGGGTTCCGGGCCCAGATCTAACACCTGTTCCGCATCGAAATCTGCGTAGCCACGCAATTCACCGCCCCGGTAATCGCACACCAACAGGCGCACTGCGCCGCCCTTTGCCTGCGCCTGCAGCGTCATCTGCCCGTCGCCCTTGTTGATGGTACCACCGATCAGCGCGGCAATGACCAGCGCCTCACCCAGCAAGCGGGTAACAGCGGGCGGATAGGCATGGGCGGACAATATAACATCGACGACATCGTCCAGACGCACTGCGCGCCCAAGCGCGTCCCGCGCAGGCAGGGTGAAGCCCATCAGGCTATCGGAATAGGTCTCGGTAACTTTTGGCATGCGCGCGATATGGGGATTATCCGCTGCGCTGCCACCCTGTCCGCAGTTGTGCCGCGATTACAATTGTCCGAACACCCAGCGCAGGATGGATTTCTGCCCGTGAAGGCGGTTTTCCGCTTCATCGAATACGACCGATTGCGGCCCCTCGATAATATCCTGGGTGACTTCATCCCCGACATGAGCAGGTAGGCAATGCAGGAACAGCGCGTCCGGTTTGGCCTGCGCCATCAGGGCCGCGTTGACCTGAAACGGATGCATTGCCGCAAGCTTGGCCTCCGCATGGTCCTGCCCCATCGATACCCATGTGTCGGTAACGATGACATCTGCGCCATTGGCCGCCTCCGCCGCATCCTGCGTCACATCGATCCGCGCGCCACCAGCCCGCGCGATGGCGATAAATTCCGGGTCAGGCTCATATCCCGCAGGGCAGCCGATCCGGACATTGAACTTCATCAGACCCGCTGCCTCAAGAACCGAATGCAGCACATTATTGCCATCGCCCAGCCACGCGATTTCCAGACCGGGCAGCGCTTTGCCATGCTCGATCAGAGTCAGCAGGTCTGCAACGATCTGGCACGGGTGGCTGCGATCGGTCAGACCATTGATGACAGGGACCGTGGCATTGGCCGCCAGTTCCTCGATCTTGGCGTGATCGTCCGTGCGGATCATGATTGCATCGACCATCCGGCTGAGCACCCGTGCGGTGTCGGCAATGCTTTCCCCGCGGCCCAGCTGCATACTGCCTGCTTCCATGATAATCGCGCTACCACCCAGTTGCCGCATCGCCATGTCGAAACTGACGCGCGTGCGGGTGGAGCTTTTCTCGAAAATCATCGCCAGCACATGGCCTGCCAGCGGTGCGTCGGCATCCGGTTTGCCCTTGGCCCAGTCACGGCGTGCAGCCTTGCGATCTATCGCATCACCGATCATCGCGGCAATCGCATCCCCGCCGGCATCCGAAAGGTCGAGAAAATGCCGAACTGTCATCAGGCGGCCTCAGGAATGACGTAGCTTGCCGCGCCGGCCGACAATTTATCGAAAAACTCTTCGATTTCCGCATCGCCTATCACCAGCGGTGGCAGAACCCGCAGCGTCTGATCGCCTGCCGCGACCATCAGAAGCTGATGATTGTCGCGCAGATGGACGAAGAACGGACGGCTTTCGACCTTCATGCGGATGCCCAGCATCAGGCCCTTACCCCGGACCAAATCGAACAGGTCTGGATAATTGCCGATGAACTGCTCCAGCCGCGTACGGATGCGTTCGCCCTTCTCGGTCACTTCGGCAAGAAAGGCTTCATTGGCGACGGCGTCCAGAACCGCCTTGCCCGCCGCCATAGCCAGCGGGTTGCCGCCATATGTGGACCCGTGGGCACCAAAGACCATGCCGCGCGCCGCCTTCTCCGTCGCAATGCAAGCCCCAAGCGGGAAACCGCCGCCAATGCCTTTGGCCGTTGCGAGAATGTCGGGCTCGATGCCGTAATGCTCGTGCGCGTAGAGCTTGCCCGTGCGGGCAACGCCGCACTGCACTTCGTCCAATACCAGCATCAGGTCGTTTTCGTCGGCCAGTTGGCGCAGACCGGTCATAAATTCCTGAGTTGCCGGGCGAATACCACCCTCGCCCTGTATGGGCTCGACCAGAAAGCCCGCAGTCCGCTCGTTCACCAGCCGCTTTACCGCATCGAGATCGTTAAAATCGCAATACACAAAGCCGTCCAGAAGCGGGCGGAACCCCTCATGCATCTTGGTCTGGTTGCTGGCACTGATCGTAGCCATGGTACGGCCGTGAAATGCTTGCTTGAAGGTAATCAGTTCGGTCCGGTTTGCGTCGCCATCATCGTGCTGGTGATAGGACCGGGCGGTCTTTATCGCCGTCTCGACCGCTTCCGCACCGGAATTGCAGAAAAACACTGTATCGCCGAACGTGTGATCGACCAGCTGCTGCGCCAGACCTTCACCCTGCGGGCTGCCATAAAGGTTGGACACATGCATCAGCGTTTCCGCCTGGCTCTTGATCGCGCCAATCAGCCCTTCGTGGCTGTGGCCAAGCAGATTGACTGCGATACCGCTGGCAAAGTCGAGATAGCGTGTGCCGTCTTCGTCAATCAGGTGGCAATGTTCTCCGCGTACCGGGCGGACGCCGCAACGGGGATAAACAGGCATAAGCGGTTTGATGGACATCGGCGAAATCCTCGGCACAAGATGAAGGGTCGGCAAAGACAAATGGCGACCCCATCAGGAGCCGCCATTTGCAAAGTATCTAGGCCGTGCCGCACGAGCGGTCAAACGGCCTTCGGAAGGTCATCCGGTATCAGCCTTGCGCAGGCACCAGATTCACCGCCGAATGCTTGCCACGTCGATCGACTTCGAGATCGAATTCGTAGCGTTCGCCTTCATTAATCTGCGACAGGCCAGAGCGTTCGACTGCGCTGATATGCACAAACGCGTCAGGCTGACCGTCATCACGCACAAGGAAACCAAAGCCCTTCATCGAGTTGAAGAACTTGACCGTGCCGGTTGCTTTTTCACCAGTCAGTTCACGCTGGGGCGCACCGCCGCGATCACCGCCGCCGGCAGGAGCTCCGCCGCTTTTCACTTCGACCACATCACCGACAATCTGGATATCCTGCGCCGACACTTTGCCGCCGCGGTCCACCAGATTATATTCCAGTTGCTGGCCTTCGCCCAGCCCGGAAAGACCGGCGCGTTCGACAGCGGAAATATGCACGAAGACATCTTCGCCGCCGGTTTCCTGCTGGATAAAACCAAAGCCCTTGTCCGAGTTGAAGAACTTTACAGTGCCCTTGCCGGTGCCGACGACCTGTGCGGGCATGCGGCTGAAACCGCCTCCGCCCTGACCGCCACCACCGCCGCGTGGGCCACCGCCACCGCCGCCGCCGAAGCCGCCGCGATCACCGCCACCGCTGTTATAGCCGCCGCCTCCGCCGCCGCCATAACCGCCACGGTTTCCACCACCACCGCCGTAACCGCCGCGATCGCCGCCCCCGCCGTAGTTACCCCGGTCGCCACCGCGATCACCGCCGAAATTGCCGCCTCCACCAAACGGATCGAAGCTGTCTTCGCCAATGTTATCCCGCTTGTCGCGACCTTTGCGACGTCCTCTGTCGTAACCCATAACTTAAGTCGTACCTTGCTCGCCCGCCCGCTCACTAGAAAGGTATGCCCGGGACGGAAACCGGCATACCAGCCTGTGCGAAAGACAGAACCCGGTATCCCGGACCGCCGATTCCCACAGTTATTCGGGTATATGCTTAGCGCAAAACACCTTCCTGCGCGAATAGATTATACAGGAGGGCAATTGCAGGGCAAAAAACATGGTCCGCGCACTTATAAGGAAGTTGTTTTTGCGCGCAGGGCACAGCGTGCTATTCACAGCCCTACTCTGCGCGTTTGTTCGCAGCTTTTTTGGACGGAAACACTTCATGGCCGATTTCAGAACCCTCTCGGACGCCGTTATGGCCAGCCCCCAAATCGCCGCCAGTGATTTGGCAGCAGCGAAGGAGCAAGGCATCACGATGGTGGTCAACAACCGTCCTGACGGCGAATCAGGGGATCAGCCCGATGGCGCGATCATCGAAGCGGCCGCGCGTGAGCTGGGTCTGGAATATCGCGCAATCCCGATCACCTCGGCCGGTTTCAGCCAGCCCCAGGTGGAAGCCATGACGCAAGCTCTGGACGCGGCAGAGGGCAAGGTGCTGGCCTATTGCCGGTCTGGCACACGCTCGACATTCCTGTGGTCGTTGGCGCAGGCGCATGGCGGGATGAAACCGGAAGAGATTGCAGCGGCCGCGGCGAACGCAGGCTACGATGTGTCTCCGATCCGTCCGGCAATCGATATGTTCGCTGGGCGTGCCAGCGGATAATCGCTTCGGCCTTTCTGTTCCAGAACCGCGGCGAATCCGGCAATGCCCCCCATTCTCATCCAGTTTTTTGGATCACTAGCCGCAATCCTGTTTATCGCCTGGCTTGTCCGCCAGATGGGGCTGGGTAGCACCCCCTCCCTCGGCAGTGCGCAAGCCGTGAACACGGCTGCGGGCGAAGTCGAAGATGGCTTTACGCCTGCCGCAATTGCTGTGGACCGCCGCGGGCAGGCCGCACTTGCGCGCGACGGGCAGGGACGCATCATGGTGCTTCGTCCGCATGGCGGACATATTGCAGGGCGCGTTCTAACGGCCGGAGCCTGCGCCGATATTAGCGGCGACCGCCTGACTATCGACTGCGGAGAGCGCCGGTTCGGCTCGGTATCACTGGAATTCGATGGGTCCCGCCCTTGGGCCGATGCAATAAACCGCCTATCCGGAATGGATCGTGCCTGACTTCTCTCCCACCGACTATGCCGTTCCCTGCTTTGTGGCGCTGGTTCTGATTGAAATGATCTGGGCCCGGTTCCGCAGACCGGAAGCGTATGAGCCAAAGGACACTCTGGTCAGCCTCGGCTTCGGCCTGGGCAGCACTGTGGCGGGGGTTCTGTTCGGCGGGGCAGCCATTGCGGTTTTCGCTGGCGCTTATGAATTCCGTCTGCTGACAGTCGGCTGGGAATGGTGGGCGTGGCCGCTGTGTTTCATTCTCGACGATCTTAAATATTACTGGGTCCACCGCGCAGGCCACCGTGTGCGGTGGATGTGGGCGAGCCATGTGAACCACCATTCCAGCCAGCATTACAATCTGTCGACTGCACTGCGGCAAAGCTGGACGGGCGCCTTTACCTTCGGGCTGCTGTTCGCTCTCCCACTTGTCCTGCTGGGCTTTCATCCTGTGATGATTGCTGTCTGCGGCGGGTTCAATCTGATTTACCAGTTCTGGATCCATACAGAGGCCATCGAGCGGATGCCGCGCTGGTTCGAAGCCGTGATGAACACCCCCAGCCACCACCGTGTGCACCACGCCACCAATCCGCGCTATCTGGACCGCAATTATGCCGGTGTGTTTATCGTGTGGGACAAGATGTTCGGCACGTTTGAGGAAGAGACGCAGGAAGAAGAACGCATCCGGTATGGTATCGTAAAACAGTTGGGCAGCTTCAATTTGCTGTGGGCCGTGTTTCACGAATGGATCGGTATGGCGCAGGATATCTGGCACAGTCCCTGGCGGCATAAACTCTCCTACCTGCTGCGCCCGCCCGGCTGGACTCACGATGGCAGCCGCGAAACTTCCGATCAGATCCGTGCCCAATGGATCGAGCGAACAGGGCAGACAAAACGGCACAATACCGCTCCTGCCAGCACTTCTGACCAATTCCCGATTGAAGAGCAGGCCAGTGCGCACTAACCCCTTCGATTGAGGAGAGGTTGCATGAACCAATATGATTACATCGTAATAGGGGGCGGGTCCGGCGGATCTGCCGTCGCCGGACGTCTGGCAGTAGACGGAACGCGTTCCGTCTGCCTGATCGAAGCTGGCGGTCGCAACAACAATATGCTGGTCAAGACACCGGGCTTGATGCCTTTCCTGCCGAAAAGCGCGAATTACCGTTACGATACAGTCCCGCAAAAAGGCCTCAATGGACGCACTGGATACCAACCGCGCGGCAGAGGGCTGGGCGGATCGAGCGCGATCAACGCGATGCTCTATATTCGCGGTAACCGTTACGATTACGACAATTGGTCGGAGCTAGGCTGCGACGGATGGTCATATGACGATGTGTTGCCCTGGTTCAAAAAGGCCGAAGCGAACGAGCGTGGCGAGGACGAATATCATGGTGCGGGTGGGCCCTTGTTCGTGTCCGACCAGCATTATACCAATCCGGTCAGCAAGGCATTCGTCGAAAGCGCCTCCAAGCTGCAACTGCCGCAAAACAATGATTTCAACGGGGAAAAGCAGGCTGGTTTCGGACTGTATCAAGTCACCCAGCGCAAAGGCGAACGCTGGTCCGCTGCCCGCGCATATGTCGAGCCGATACGCGACCAGTCCAATATCGATATCCGCACTGGCACGCTCACGCAGCGGCTGGTGATCGAAAACGGCAAAGTGACTGGCGTGATGGTCGTGCGCGGCGGTCAAACCTCGATGCTGACTGCACGCAAGGGCGTGATCCTGTCGGCGGGCGCTTTCAACAGTCCGCAAATCCTGATGCTGTCGGGTATCGGCCCTGCCGAGCATCTGAGAGCGCAGGGCATATCGGTTCAGATCGACCGCCCTGCCGTGGGCAGCGACCTGCAGGACCACATCGACTATGTTTCCAGTTGGGAAACCGAAAGCCGGGACCCTGTTGGCGACAGCATCGAAGGCACGCTCCGCATGGCCAGGGCCATTGTTGAACATCGCCGCAAGCGCACCGGCATCATGACCTCTCCCTACGCTGAAGGCGGCGGCTTCTGGAGCGTGATGCCCGATGCACCCGCCCCCGATGTGCAGTGGCATTTCATACCTGCCATGCTGGAGGATCACGGACGCGAGAAAGTGAAGGGCCACGGCTTTTCCCTCCACGCCTGCGTACTGCGTCCCGAAAGCAGGGGCACAGTGCGGTTGAATTCTGCCGATGTGCAGGATGCACCCCGTATCGATCCCAACTTCCTTGACGATGACCGCGATATTGCGACGTTGAGAGAAGGCGTGCGGCTGTCCCACCGGATCGCCGATGCACCACCGCTGTCCGATTATGCCCCGAAAGACCGGCATGAAATCGACCTCGATGATGACGCCGCGCTCGACGAACTTATTCGTAACCGCGCCGACACCGTCTATCACCCCGTCGGCACCTGCCGCATGGGTTCAGACGACGATGCAGTGGTCGATACCAGATTGAAAGCGCGGGGCGTGGAAGGCCTGTGGGTCGCCGACGCTTCCGTCATGCCAAGGCTGGTTTCAGGCAACACCAACGCGCCCAGCATCATGATTGGCGAAAGGTGTGCGGATTTTGTGATGGCCGGGGAATAGGATATTTTGTCCCAGATCCTGTAGCCAGAGCGTTTCTATCGCCTGCATGCGGTCCGGTGCGCATTTTCGCGCCTGCGGCGTACGCGGGCGGTCGCCCGTTATATGGTGCCTAGATAATGCCTGACGACCTCGGATCTTTCTTGGCCTAACATCTATGGTGCGGGTCTTGTGAAGACCATCCAGTCGCAGGTCGACGCGGCTACCCTGCAGGTGCTCGGCGCGGCACGGCACGGCACGGCACGGCACGCATCGGCGAATGCGGATTCAAAACACAAGCACACGCAAAAAAAGGCCGGAGCGCAATGCTCCGGCCAAAAAGGTTTATGTTCGCAGGAGGAACAAGGATCGGCGAGCCAAAAGGGGGAGAGAAAGTCCTCCCGGCCCGCCAATTCGGGTGTTAGTTGTAAGCGCGCTCTCCGTGTTCGGAGATGTCCAGACCATCGACTTCGGTTTCTTCCGAAACCCGCAGCCCAATCAGAGCTTTCACGATCATTGCGGCAACCAGAGTGCCGAGGCCGGCCCATGCGATGGTCACAAGTACGCCGTAAGTCTGGATCCAGAGCTGTGCGCCAACGCCGGTCGAGCCGTCGCCGGGTCCGCCGAGGAAAGGCTGGAAAACAACTGCCGTACCGATCGCCCCGACAATGCCGCCCACACCGTGGATGCCGAAAGCATCCAGCGAGTCGTCATAGCCGAACTTTGCCTTCACCTTGGTCACAGCAAGGTAGCAGATGAGCGATGAGGCGATGCCAAGCAGGATCGCGCCGAACGGGCCCGAATTGCCCGCTGCTGGCGTAACCGCAACCAGGCCGGCGATAACGCCCGAGCAAAAGCCCAGAGCCGAGCCCTTGTGACCTGCGAGCCGCTCGAGGACCATCCATGTCAATGCACCGGCCGCTGTGGCAACGAATGTATTGATCATGGCAAGGCCAGCCGAGCCATCAGCTTCCAGAGCCGAGCCGGCGTTGAAACCAAACCAGCCAACCCACAGCAGACCTGTACCGATCATTGTCATGACCATGCTGTGCGGGGGCATGGGTTCAGCGGGATATCCGCGGCGCTTGCCCAGCAGATAGGCCAGCACCAGACCCGAAACACCGGCATTGATATGCACCACGGTGCCACCGGCAAAATCGAGCGCACCGTCTTCGAACAGCAAACCGCCGCCGGCCCATACCATATGGGCAATCGGGAAATAGACGATAGTCAGCCAGATCGGCACGAACGCCATTACCGCACTGAATTTCATCCGCTCTGCCGTAGCGCCCAGTATCAGCGCAGCAGTGATGGCCGCAAAGGTCATCTGGAAGCTGACAAAGACGTATTCGCTGATCACTTCATCGGTGAACGTCGCTGCCGTAGTCGAGGCATCCATGCCGGAAAGAAAGTAACTTCCCCCGCTGATAAACAGGCCCAGTGCGCCCTCATAAGAGGTCGAGCCGAACGCAAGGCTGAAACCCCACATCACCCACACCAGCATGGCCAGACAGGCGGTTGCACCAATCTGGGTCATGGTGGACAGCATATTCTTGGATCGTGTGAGGCCGCCATAAAACAGCGCCAGACCCGGCAGGATCATAAGCAGGACGAGAACGGTAGCCGTCATCATCCAGGCATTATTTCCCGGGTTGGCAACTGCCACTGAGACAGCCTCCGCCGCCGCATCAGTCGCAGGAGCGGCGGCGAAGACTGGGGTGGCCGCTGCGAGGGCCGAAAGCCCTGCAATGGAAGCGGCAATTCGGAAACGCATGGTGTTAGCCCCCGTGTAAAGTGTGTCGGGCCGGTCACGGCCGTGGATTGCGTCGAGAAAACCGCTCACAGCGCTGTCTCCCCTGCTTCACCGGTCCGGATGCGTGTTGCGCTGCCCAGATCGAAAACGAAAATCTTGCCGTCGCCGATGCTTTCGGTGCCGGCGGTTTGCTGTATGGTTTCGACAACCTGCGGCGCCAGATCATCGCCCACGGCAATCTCCAGCTTCACCTTGGGAAGCATGTTGGTCGAATATTCGGCCCCGCGATAAATCTCGGTCTGGCCCTTTTGCCTTCCGAAGCCCTTGACCTCGGTTACGGTCATGCCTGCCACGCCAATACTGCCGAGCGCTTCACGCACCTCGTCCAGCTTGAACGGCTTGATGACGGCGATGATGAATTTCATGGCGCACCCCTTTTTGCCCAATTGCAATTGCCCTGTACGGAAACGAATTCCGACTTTCACAAAGCAGCAAGAGCTGTGCCAACTGCCTTATCGGCGCAGATGCGGGGATTTCGGCAAATAGGATCGGGTACGGCCGCCTAAATAATAGGCAGTGCGCAGTTTTAAGGCAGAATGAGGGTTGCGGTTACTGGCAAATGGTCCGACGCAATATGCGACAGTGTGCTGCGGTGCACGTTCTGCTCGACCACGTCCCATGAAGGGGAAATCGCCATTCGGTCCAGCCGCCCGATAGGCCTGCGGCTGGGGAAGGTTGGTCCTGGGGCGAGCATACGCCAATCCTTGCTGAAGGCCCGGATGGCACCGCGTGACAATTGCCACTGGTTGTAATCACCCATCACCACTTCAGGGCAGCGCGGTCGTGCCTCTGCCAGATGGTCGATCACTGCATGCAATTGCTCGCGCCGCCGGAAGCCCGACAGATCGAGATGCATGCCCACCACGCGAAAACGCTTCCCCTGCGCCACCAGTTCTGCGCTCACAGCGCCGCGCGGTTCCAGAGTCGGCAGATCCAGCGCTTGCCCGTGCATTATCTCGATGCTCCGCCGCACGAGCAGGGCGTTGCCGTGCCAGCCGATGCTCTGCGGACGCCTGGCGACCTCCACCACTTTCCAGTCGGTGTCCTGCAAGGCCGCGCGGGGCAACACGGTCGCCCGTTGGCCCAGTCGCAAATCCGCCTCTTGCAACGCGATCACGTCGGCATCCATTTCCCGTAACACGGAAATGATCCGCATGGGGTCGCGTTTCCGGTCGGCCCCGATGGCTTTGTGAATATTATAACTGGCGAATTTGAGCTGCACGTACGGACGCCTGTCAATCGGGCCGTGTGCCGGGCGCGCCTTCGATATATCGGTCGGTCGCGCGGATGGGCAGGCCGTCAATGCTGCGATCCAGTCCGGTCGTCTTTTCTACCCAGGCATCGCCCTCCAGCCGGGTATGCGCCTTCAACAGAGTTTTGCGCTCTGCGGTCAACTCCATCAGAGGCACACCCCAACCGCAGCTTGTCTGCACGCTTTCGATGTCGATGACAAAAATCTGGCGTGTGCCGGGCATCAAAGTGAATTGTGTCGCCAGCGCCTCCCACTCTTCGTCTTGGGGCAAAACAGGACGGCCTTGGCCGTATATTCTCAAGATCAGAGCAGGCTGCTCGAAATTGCAGACCATGATGGTGATGCGCCCATCAGCCGCCAGATGGGCATGTGTTTCATTACCCGAACCGCCCAAATCCAGATAGGCAACCTGTGTAGGCGAAAGAACGCGGAAGGCATCATAGCCCTTAGGGCTGAGATTTATCCGCGCATCGGGCGCTGCCGTCGCCACGAAGAATACCGGCTGTTTAGCAATCATCGCGACATGATCGCCCGTCAAAGCTTTAAAGAATTCGGACATGCCGGGATACTACGCACGGGCCGCCGGCTTGTCACCGTTCCTTGGTGGCGGAGAATTTCAGGTCGGGGTTCTTCTCTTCCTGATAACCTACATCCCACGGGCTCTTGGCCATGAACACCAGATCGCCATCGCGGTCTCTCCCCAGATTGGCCCGGTTGAAGCGCTCGAATTCGTCCAGTGCCTTGTCGTCACCTGTAACCCATCGCGCGGTCGCAAACGGGGCTTCTTCCAGTCCCGCCTCGACCTTGTATTCCGCCGACAGACGCGAAACGAGCACTTCTAGCTGCAACTGCCCCACCACGCCGACGATGTGCTGAGCACCAAGCTCCGGGTAGAACACCTGGATCACACCTTCTTCGGACAGATCGTCCAACGCTTTTCGCAACTGCTTTGTCTTGGTCGGATCGCGCAATTGTACCCGGCGGAGGATTTCCGGTGCAAAGTTTGGCAGCCCGGTAAAACGGATATCGTCTTTCTCGCTCAACGTATCACCCACCCGCAGCGTACCGTGGTTGGGAATGCCGATAATATCGCCAGCTTGCGCCGTATCGGCAATCTCGCGGTCCTGCGCGAAGAACAGGATTGGCGAGTGAATGGCGATGGGTTTGCCGAGGCCGCTGGGCGTCAGCTTCATGCCGCGTTTGAACGTGCCCGACACCTGCCGCATGAACGCGATCCGGTCGCGGTGGTTCGGGTCCATATTGGCCTGCACCTTAAAGATGAAGCCGGTGACCTCGTCGTGGCCCGGTTCGATCATGCCGCCGCCGGCAGGCTGTGGACGCGGCGGCGGAGCATGGCTCGCAATCGCTTCGATCAGTTTGATCACGCCGAAGTTCTTGAGCGCGCTACCGAAATAGACCGGTGTCAGATCGCCATTGCGATAGGCCTTCGCATCGAATTCCGGATATCCGATTCGTGCCAGCTCGGCCTGTTCCCGGAAACGGTCGGGCATCTCGGGGTTTTGATCGAGTGTGCCGAGGAATTCTTTGGAGCCGCCTTCGGGCCGCGCCACCGCTCCGGTCGCAAAGTCCAGCACTCCTTCGAATTCGCCGCCCATGCCGATGGGCCAGGATTGCGGGCTGACATCCAGCGCAAGCATGTCGGCCACTTCGTCCAGCGTTTCGAACGGGTCGCGGCCTTCGCGATCGACCTTGTTGACGAAGGTGATGATGGGCACATTGCGCAGGCGGCACACTTCGAACAGCTTGCGGGTCTGCGGCTCGATACCTTTTGCTGCATCGATAACCATGATGGCGGAATCGACAGCAGTCAGAGTGCGATAGGTGTCTTCGGAGAAATCCTCGTGCCCCGGCGTATCGAGCAGGTTGAAGGTGATGGTTTCGCCATCCGGGCCTTCGCGCTCGAACGTCATCACGGACGATGTGACCGAGATCCCACGCTGCTGCTCGATCTTCATCCAGTCCGACCGCGCGCGGCGGGCTGCGCCGCGTGCCTTCACCTCACCCGCAAGATGGATCGCACCGCCGGTAAGCAACAGCTTCTCGGTCAGCGTGGTCTTACCCGCATCGGGATGCGAGATTATGGCGAAGGTACGGCGGGAATTGGTGGCGCTGGACATGAAGTTTCGGACTGGCGGTTTACCCGCGCAGCTCTGCCCCCTGTTTGGTCGCAGACGCGACGATTCTTTCTGAAATGGCTTTCAGCTCGTCATCGGTGAAGCTTTTGTCGCCCGGCAGGAGAGTTACTTCGATTGCGATCGACTTCTTGCCCTCCGGCACACCCTTGCCTTCGAACAGGTCGAACACACGGGCATCGACGATGGCTTTTTTCTCCGCCCCCTTCACCGCGCGCAGCAAGTCACCGGCGAGCAGGTCCGCCGGAACCAGGAAAGCAAAGTCGCGGGTAACAGCCTGCAAAGCTGGCGGTGCATATGGCGCGCGGGCAAAACCGCTGCCGCCTTTTTTGGCCGGAAGAGCATCGAGGAAAATCTCGACCGCCGCCACAGGCCCGGCAATATCGAACGCTTTTAATGTTGCAGGATGGAGTGCGCCAAAGCGGGCGAGAATGTTCTTCGGGCCGAGGCGCAAGGTGGCAGACTGGCCAGGATGGAACTGCTCACCCGCCTCCCCCATCACCATCAGGTTGCCAACTGGCGCACCGGCACTTTCCAGCAGGTTCATAGCGATGGCTTTCGCGTCGTAAGCATCGAAGCCAACCGCTTTGCCGGTGGCCCAGCCGCGGTCCTGCGCACTGCCCGCCAACACTACGCCCAGTGTCGGTTTCTCGTCGCTCGTGCCGTTTTCGGCCCTGAAATAGCGCCGTCCGATTTCAAACAGACGCGATGTTGTTGCGCCGCGATCGGCGTTGCGCTTGGCTGCGGAAATCAGGCCCGGCAGCATGGACGGACGCATGGCCTTCATGTCCTCGCTGATCGGATTATCGAGAATCCATAACTCTGCCTGCCCATTCTGGGACTGTCGATGGACAGAGAAATGCATTGCCTCGGGCACCGGGAGGAAAGACCAGGTGATCGCTTCGTTCAGTCCGCGAGCGGCAGCGGCGCGGCGCAGCTTGCGCTCAAGCGCCTGTTCCGGTGTCGCAGTCGGCCGGGCCACCCCTTCAGAACGGGGAAGAGCAACGCTGGCGACTTTGTCGAGGCCGTAGATACGTACGACCTCTTCCACCAGATCGGCAGGCCCTTCGATATCATGGCGACGCAACGGAACGGTGACTGTCCAGTCGTCCGCCACAGTAAAATCGAGCGCTTCGAGAATGGCGCGCTGCTCTTCATCGGCAATATCGACGCCACCCAGTTTCGCCGTCATTGCTGGATCGAAAGCCACATCCATCGCTTCGATCGGGGGTAAGCCGGCGCGAACGACTTCGCTCGCCTCCCCGCCACAAATGCGCTGGATAAGCGATGTAAGGATGGCCAGGCCATCATCAAGAAACGCCGGATCGACACCGCGCTCGAACCGTGTGCGCCCATCCGAGGCAAGGCCCAGTTTGCGCCCAGTCACTCCGATGGACGCCGGATCAAAATAGGCAATCTCCAACAGAACGTCGGTGGTGTTTGTCGTAACGCCTGAGTTCTGGCCGCCCATGATACCGGCAACGTCGTGCACGCCTTCATCATCGGCGATTACCGTCATACTGGCATCGAGCGTGTATGTTTTCTCGTTCAGCGCCTCGACCGTCTCCTCGTCCACCGCACGGCGGGCGACAACCGCACCGCTCAGCTTCGCCAGATCATAGGCGTGCGCTGGCCGGCCGAAAGCGAGCATCAGGTAATTGGTGATGTCCACAATGCCCGAGATAGGGCGTTGGCCTGCGGCGATCAGACGGCGCTGCATCCATTCCGGCGAAGCGCCATTCGAAACACCGCGTATCACGCGGCCATAGAAGGCAGGGCAGCCTTCTGGATCTTCAGTACGGATCTCGACCGGACAGGCGAAGCTGGCTTCGATATTGGACGGCTCGACCGGCTTGAATGTGCCGAGGCCCGCTGCCGCCAGATCGCGGGCAATGCCCTGCACGCCCATACAATCAGGGCGGTCGGGCGTGATCGCCACATCGAACACCGGACTAGTGTCGTGATAATCTGCAAAGGATTGGCCAACCGGCGCATCGGCGGGCAGCTCAATAATCCCGTCATGCTCGTCGCCCAGCTCCAGCTCGCGTACGCTGCACATCATACCGTTCGATTCCACCCCGCGAATGGCGCTCTTGCGAAGCTCCATTCCGTTCGCCGGTACGACGGCGCCGGGCAGGCCCAGAACGCCCTTCATTCCGGCGCGCGCATTGGGCGCACCGCATACAACCTGCAGCGGCTGCCCGTCTCCGGTATCGACACTGAGGACTTGCAGCTTGTCCGCATCGGGATGCTTGCCAGCGGTCAGGACTTCGGCAACGCGAAAGCCTTCCAGCCGCACGGCCGGGTCGTCAATTCCCTCTACCTCGTGACCGATCTTGTTGAGTGCGGCGGCAATCTCCTCGACACCGGCATCGGTTTCGAGGAAGTATTTCAGCCATTCGAGCGAGAACTTCATGCCCGTGCTCCCACGCCAGCGGAGAGGGTCGGCTGGTCGAACGCGCTGAAACCATAGTGGTCCAGCCAGCGCCCGTCGCCATCGAAGAACGCACGCAGATCGTCCATGCCGTATTTCAGCATGGCCAATCGGTCGACACCTACGCCGAAGGCAAAACCCTGCCATTCGCTCGGGTCGAGGCCGGCGAATTCCAGTACTCGGGCATTGACCATGCCGCTGCCGAGCAGTTCCATCCATCCGTGGCCGGACGTATCGCCATCCCCGCCGAGTACGCGCCTGCCCTTTTCATTCTTCCAGCCTACATCGACTTCAACGCTTGGCTCCGTGAAGGGGAAATAGGACGGGCGAAGGCGCAGAACGATATCCTCGCGCTCGAAGAAAGCCTTGAGGAAGGTTTCGAGCGTCCATTTGAGATGTCCAAGATGGATATCGCGGTCGATGACCAGCCCCTCCACCTGATGGAACATCGGAGTATGCGTCGCGTCGCTGTCGCTGCGATAGACCCGGCCCGGTGCGATGATGCGGATGGGTGCGCCTTGCTTCACCATGCTACGGATCTGTACAGGCGAAGTGTGCGTCCGGAGCAACATCCGGTTCCCATCGGCATCATGGTCCGGGAAATAAAAGGTATCGTGCATAGCCCGCGCCGGATGGGTTTCGGCCATATTGAGCGCGGTGAAATTGTGCCAGTCGTCCTCGATCTCAGGGCCAGTCGCCACGGCGAAACCCAGATCGGCAAAAATTTCCGCCAGCTCGTCCATCACCTGGCTGACCGGGTGGACCGACCCCTTGGGAGTTGTGGGCGCAGGCAGCGTCAGATCCAGCGTTTCGGTCGCCAACTGAGCCTCCAGCTCGGCCCGTTCCAGCGCCTCTTTGCGGTCCGCAATGGCGTCGGCCACCGATGCGCGAATACCTTGAATGACCGGGCCCTGTGCCTGTCGTTCTTCCGGGGCCATCTTCCCCAGTGTCTTGAGCAGGGCGCTGACCCAGCCTTTCTTGCCCAGTGCTTCGACCCGCACGGCTTCCAGCGCGTCAATCGTCGCGGCGCCAGCGATCTGGGCCAACGTGTTGTCGCGGTTTGTCTCGTGTTCATTGCTCATGATGCGGGTTCGCTAGATGAAATGAGGGCAAAGAAAAAGCGCCGACCCGGTGGGGACGGCGCTTTGTCTTGTATTCGGTATCGATCGATCAGGCGGGAAGCGCGTTTTTCGCCTGCGTGATGATCGTTTTGAAGGCAGCGCCTTCGTTCATCGCCAGATCGGCCATAACCTTACGGTCCAGCTCGATCCCGGCCAACTTCACACCGTGCATGAACTGCGAATAGGTGAGACCTTCGGCGCGGACAGCGGCGTTGATGCGCGCAATCCACAGCGCGCGGAATGTGCGCTTCTTAACCTTGCGGTCACGGTAAGCGTACTGACCGGCCTTTTCGACCGCCTGACGTGCAACGCGAATGGTGTTCTTGCGACGACCGCGATAACCCTTGGCCTGATCCAGAAGACGTTTGTGCTTCTGGCGCGTGGTGACGCCTCTTTTGATACGTGGCATATTTCAGTACTCCTAGCGTCAGCCGAGCCCGTAAGGGGCCCATTTCTTCACAGCCTTCTGGTCGCACTTGGCGAGGACCTCGGTGCCGCGGTTCTGGCGGATGTACTTCGAATTATGGCTCATAAGACGGTGACGCTTGCCAGCGACACCGTGCTTGATCTTGCCAGTGGCGGTGATTTTGAAGCGTTTCTTCACACCGCTTTTGGTCTTTAGTTTGGGCATTTTCATCTCCTGTCGGATGTCGATTCGCATGACACGTTCCAACCAGCCCTGGCAGCCCTAACGGCCAGACCGGCAGATACATCACGTGTCGGTGAAGGACGCGCAAATAGCGGATTGCGGCAGTAATGCAAGTGTAGCCGTCGGTGTTGCCCTTGCGATTATTGCGCAATCAATGCGCGTAGATCATTTTCACGGTCATACCGCCATCTACCACGATCTGCTGGCCGGTCACGAACCCGGCAGCGTCCGATACCAGCCACTCGGCGGCACCGGTAATGTCTTCCACACGCCCGACCCGCCCTGCGGGATGCTGTTCGCGGTCCACATCGCGGTGATTACTTTCGCGGCGCTCGTCTTTCTTTTGCCAGGAGCCGGTTTCTATCCATCCGGGCAGGATCGCATTGACACGGACTTCCGGGCCAAGTGAAACGGCCATAGCGTGGGTCAGTGCGCTGACGCCGCCTTTAGAAGCTGCATACGCGAAAGTCTCGGGCTCCGACTGAAGGGCTCGGCTAGAAGAAATGTTGATAATACTGGCCGCCTGCCTGCCATCATCCGCAGGATCGCCCGACGCGCGCCTCAGAAGCGGTATGGCAGCGCGGCTGCACAGGAACGTTGCGTTGAGGCTGGCATCGATCCAGCGGTTCCAGTCATCCAGCGCAAGGTCCTCCATCGGGCCGCAATATGGGTCCGCGATAGCCGCGTTGTTGATCAATACATCGAGCGGGCACTCGCCAAGCCATTCGGAAATTTTTTCGAATGCGGCCAGAACCTCCTTTTCCCTCCCGACATTGCAGGTCTGCGTAAAGCAGTTATCGGAAGGCAAGGTGTCGGCAATTTCAGCCAAAGCCTGTTTGTCAGTATCAAGGCCGATAACTTTCCAGCCGAGCCCGTGGAAATGGAACAACAGGCCCCGGCCGATACCGTTGCCCGCCCCGGTGATGAGAATAGTCTTCATGGAACACTTAACTGCAATTCCGGCCCGGGGGTCCGACAATTCGACATTTCTGGTTGCTGAAACTAATCGGGAGCGCGAGCGAGACGAGCGTTATCAAGCCGCTTACCCCATCGCCTCCAGCACATCTTCAAGCCGTGCCGGTTCCCCCAGCGCAATGACAGTTCCGTCACTATCGGCGTCCAACGGATTGCCCTGCCAGTCGGCCATCATACCGCCTGCGCCCTCCACGATCGGTACCAGTGCAGCATAATCGTGCAGTTTCAGGCCTGCCTCGCACACGATGTCGATATGGCCCGATGCGAGAAGCCCGTAATTGTAACAATCGCCCCCCCAGATAATCTGTTTTGACGTCTGCGCCGCCAGCGACATGAATGCCCCGGCCTGATCGTCAGAGAAGTATTGCGGAGCCGACGATGCAAGCGTCGCCTGCGACAATTCCTTGCAGGCGCGCACCTTGGTAGGAAGGCCGTTCAACGTCGTCGGATGACCGATTCGGCCGGCCCAGCGCTCCCCGGCAATCGGCTGATCGATGATCCCCAATATCGGCCAACCATCCTGCAACAGCGCGATAAGAGTGCCGAATATCGGGCGGCCCGCCATAAAGCTGACCGTTCCGTCAATCGGGTCGAGCACCCATTGTCGTCCCGCGCCTTCGTTGCGCGTGCCGTATTCCTCGCCGATGATCCCGTCGGCGGCGCACTCCGCTTCCAGTATAGCGCGCATGGCCACCTCGGCGTCCCGGTCAATGTCAGTCACCGGCGAGGCATCGGCCTTGCTGTCGTGCGTCCACACACCGCGAAAGGCCGGGCGGATAATATCACCGGCGGCATCAGCCAGACGGTTGGCGAGAGCAAAGTCTTTTTGGATCATACCCGCGCTGGTTCCACGCCGGACCGGCGCGAGCAAGCGTTGAATTCAGGCGAAGGTGCTGAAACCAAACACCCGGCAAGTTTACAGCGCCCTTTATGGCGAGGCATTGCGAACTGGTTTATCAAGAAGACAGGCGGGGCCGATGCGCGAACGGATCGACCAGAACCTGCTCCCCACGCCGATGTTTACGCTCTTTAATCGAACAGTGAGCTGACCGAGCTTTCATCGGCGATTCGGCGCACGGCCTCTCCAATCAACGAGGCGATAGGCAGAATACGAATACGATCGGAATCCAGCGCAGCGTCGGTCGGACGGATCGAATCGGTGATGACCAGTTCTTTCAGGGCGGAACCATCGACGCGTGCGACTGCACCGCCCGACAGAACGCCATGGGTGATATAGGCCGCAACACTGCTGGCGCCCTGATCCAGCAAGGCCTGAGCCGCGTTGCACAACGTGCCACCCGAATCGACGATATCGTCGATCAAGATGCAATGCCGGCCTTCGACATCACCGATGATGTTCATCACTTCGCTCTCGCCGGGGCGGTCGCGACGTTTGTCAACGATGGCGAGCGGGGCGTTGTCGAGCCGCTTGGCCAGAGCACGTGCGCGGACAACGCCGCCGACATCGGGGCTGACGACCATCAGATCTTCATCGCCGTACCGCGCCTGAATGTCTGCAGCCATGACCGGCGCAGCATAGAGATTGTCGGTCGGAATATCGAAAAAACCCTGAATTTGTCCTGCGTGCAGATCGACAGCCAGAACACGGTCTGCCCCCGCCTCGGTAATCAAATTGGCCACCAGCTTGGCCGATATCGGTGTGCGCGGACCGGGTTTGCGGTCTTGGCGGGCATAGCCGAAATAAGGGATGACGGCCGTAATCCGGCGCGCAGATGCACGCCGTAGCGCATCGATCCCGATCAGCAGTTCCATCAGGTTGTCATTCGCCGGATAGCTGGTCGACTGAATTATAAAAACGTCCTCGCCGCGTACGTTCTCATGAATTTCGACGAAGATTTCTTCATCGGCAAAGCGGCGGACACCGGCGTCCACCAATGGCATTTCAAGATAGCCTGCAATGGCGCGGGCCAGCGGCAGGTTCGAATTGGCGGCCATGATCTTCATGTGGGCGATATCCTGCGCTGGTAAATGTCCGACCGGCTTAAGCCGGGGTGGTACGAATGCAATATGGTGACTGGCCGTATTCCCAATCTGGAATCAGGCCGAGGCAGAATTCAGCTCCTGTGTTCGCCCTTGATCCAGCGAACAGTTCCGCTGCTGGCCCGCATAACGACGCTTTCAGTGGTCATGACGCCGCCGCGCTTGCGCTTCACGCCTTCCAGTAAAGAGCCCGACGTCACGCCCGTGGCTGCAAAGATGCAGTCGCCGCTGGCCAATTCGTCCAGTTTGTAAATCCGATCGAAGTCGGCATCGGGAATCCCCCATTTACGGGCGCGCGCTTTTTCGTCGTCATTGCGGAACACCAGCCGTCCGTTGAACTGCCCGCCGACGCAGCGCAACGCAGCTGCCGCCAGCACGCCTTCCGGTGCGCCGCCCTGGCCCATATACATATCGACCGTCGTTTCCTCGTCGGTGGTCGCAATCACACCGGCCACATCGCCATCGCCGATCAGTGCAACACCGCAACCAATCGAGCGGAGTTCTGCAATCAGATCGGCATGGCGTGAACGGTCGAGCACACAGACGATAATATCCGCAGGATCGACGCCCTTCGCTGCGGCAACCGCTTTGACATTTTCAGTCGGGCTTTTGGCGAGATCAATGACGCCTTCCGGATAGCCGGGTCCGACCGCCAGCTTGTCCATGTAAACATCGGGTGCGTTCAGCAGGCAGCCTTCCTCGGCTGCGGCCAGCACGGCCAGAGAATTTGGCCCCGCCTTCGCTGTGATGGTGGTGCCCTCCAGCGGATCGAGCGCAATGTCGATCTTTGGCCCCTTGCCAGGCGCGCCGCCGACCTTCTCGCCTATATACAGCATCGGGGCTTCGTCGCGCTCGCCTTCCCCGATTACAACTGTGCCATCCATATACAGCAGATCGAAGGCCTCGCGCATCGCTTCGACAGCGGCGGCATCGGCGGCCTTTTCGTCCCCGCGACCGATCAGCTTCGACGCGGCAATGGCCGCCGCTTCGGTCACCCGGACCATTTCCATCACGAGGACGCGGTCGAGTTCGTTTCCGCTGGAGCTATCGGTCATAGTCGGCAAATTCCTGTCATCTGGCTGGCTATCCTGTGGCGCGCTTAAACAGGGGGGGCGGCTATGTCGAGCGGGGTCAGGTCCGCACAGACAACGAAACGGCTTCAGTCTTGCAGGATCGGCATGACCAGAGGTGCTTCGGTGAGGCTGGGGGATTGGCCGAGCAGGGCAACGGCCTTGCGGACGTTCGCCACCGGCCCGGGGTGTGTCACCATCGCGATCAGCACGCCGTCCGGACCCGGCGTGCCGTCCTGAATCAGGCTTTCGATAGAAACATCGGCATCGCGCATGGCCGCAGCCAGTTCGGCCAGGACACCCGGCCGGTCGGCCACGGTAAAGCGCAGATACGACCTGCCGGTTCGCCCTCCCGAATCGGCACACTCGGCGGCTTGCAGGCTGGCTGTGGGAACCGAGAAGGGCGGCGTCCGGTCGCCGCGGGCAATGGCGACAATATCCGCGACGACTGCACTGGCCGTCGGGCCTTCACCCGCACCGGCCCCCTGAAACAGCAGTCGCCCGGCAAAGTTGCCCTCCGCCACTACAGCATTGGTGGCCCCGTCGATCGGGGCGAGCGGGTGGTTCTTCGCAATCAGGCAGGGGCGAACCCGCTGAAGAAGGCGAGGGGCGTCAGTGCCCGTGTGCTCTATATCGGCCACACCGATCAGGCGTACGACATAGCCGAGCGAATCGGCCCGGGCGATATCGACCGCGCGCACCTGCCGGATCCCCTCGATCTCCACTCCGTCGAAATCGACCTGCGTACCGAAAGAAAGCGCTGCGAGGATTGCCAGCTTATGAGCCGCATCCACACCATCGATATCGAAGGCCGGATCGGCTTCGGCATAGCCAAGGTCCTGCGCTTCGCCCAATGTCTCGGCGAAGTCGGCTCCAGAGGATTCCATCTGTGACAAAATGTAGTTCGATGTGCCGTTGAGGATACCGTAAACCCGTTCCAGCGCATTGGCTGACGCGCCTTCGCGCAGTCCCGAAATTATCGGAATACCGCCCGCCACTGCGGCTTCGAACCGGAGCGGAGCGCCGCTGTTTTCCGCTGCCATGGCCAGCGTATGGCCGTGATGGGCGATCATTGCCTTGTTCGCCGTAACCAGTCCCTTACCCGCCCGCAGCGCCGCCTGCGCCAGCGCGAAGGCTGGCCCGCCAGACCCGCCGACGAGTTCGACCACCAGATCGACATCATCGCGCGCTGCCATTTCCTCCATCACACCGACCCAGGCGAAAGGCGACAGGTCTATTCCGCGATCCTTCGCCTGATCCTGAGCGCCGACCGCCACCACTTCGATGGCCCGCCCGGCACGCGATTCGATCAATGTGCGGTTCTGCTCGAGCAGGCGCAGAACGCCGACGCCGACTGTACCCAGGCCGGCGATACCGAGGCGTAAAGGTGCGTTGGTCATTGTGTTACTCCTTCGGGAATCAACAGTGTGCGGACAGTGTCCGGAATGCGCTGCGATTCGCCTGTCGCCAGATCAACATGCACATGGACAAGGGTGATTTCGGCACGCAGATCATCGACATCTCCGTCTGCTTCAGCGCCATAGAGACTGACAATCATCGCCATACTGCTGTTACCGATGTTCAGCGTGCGGACACGGCCTTCGATCCACTCGAGGGCGCGAATCGGACGCCGAAAGTCAATTTCGGCGCGGGCAATATGGAATTCCAGTTCCAGCGGCAGATCGATGCTACGCCAGTATTCCGTAACCAGAAGATCGGCATATTCCAGATAGCGCGAATTGAAAACCACGTTTTGCGGATCCAGCTCGGCGTAGCGGACACGAAACCGGTGCCGGTATGCGGATGTGCCTGCCAGGGCGGTTGCGGGGCTGTTGCTATCGCTCATGGCAAGCGCCTCTAGCCGCCAAACCATTCGCCATGCACGCAGTTAATCTTGCCCCGTATCTAGCGGCAATTGCGCTAACCTGTGCCGATCAACCCCGTGCTGGCAAGTCAAAGGCTGCGTGGGCAGGGACCGAGTGACTGCATCACATAGGCATAATCGCTCGCGGCGCGGCTGCGGTCGTGATCGTTGCTCGACAAATTGGCCTCGCGTGGCAAAGTCGCCGGCAAGGAACAGGCCAGCCGGTACCACGCCAGACTGTTGGGTGCAGGCTGGCTGGCGGAGCGATCGACGATTTCGGTAAACGACACACCCCAGGCTGGCTCCATGCCCGGACGGCGAACCACGGTAATCGATGCGGGGCGGGCGCTGTCTGTGCTCAGAAACACCTGGGTTTCGGATTCGCCTGTAAGATTGCCTGCAACCGATATAGCATCGCGCACCCCGTTGACGCGCGGCGGCGCGACGGCGGATGCAAGCTCGGCCAGAATGGGCCGAAGCCGCTGCTCTGTATCGGCCGACCACACAAGCTGCGCAGACTGGTTGACCAGTTGTATCTCGGAAGGGCGACCGGCAACCGGTCTGGCAAACAGAATCACCTCGCTCCGCTTGAGCTTCGGCACCTTGCCGCGGGCATCCAGAGGCACATCGACAAGGTATTTCAGCGATTCGCCTACCGGCACAGTGCCTGAAATCAGGGAAATCGTTTCAGCCTCCACATACAGCCGCGCAACATCTGCGGGCAGGCCCGGCGCACGTTCACGGTCGACTGCTATCTGGCGCTTTATTTCAGCTCGCAAAACCAGCGGCGCACCATCGGCAAGGTCGGCTAGGTCAGCATAGCTCGGCTGCCCTATGACGGCAGCGTTTGATCCGTACTCCTGAGCACCCAGTGCCGTGCACGAGGCCAGCGCGGCGCAGGAGACCCCCAGCCTGACAGGCTTCAGGAACATACGGATCGATATCGGCATGGGCATCGTGATCTCCAGAAAAACGGGCCGGAACTGGTTCGCAGCAATTCTCGGATCGCGGTATCACCATCCAAGGAGTGAATTGCGGCTTAACCGAGAAAGCGTTTGCGCGCTTGGCGGTCAATGCTAAGGAACACGTCGGTCTTGGGGAAGGCGGCAATCAGAATCGATCTCCTCATGACTGACCCGGCACGTGGCCGGAGTAAGGGGTCGTCACCTCAGCTCCATCACAGTCTACGCGCTGGAATCGACTTGTAACCGCCGGGTTTTATAAACCTGGCTGAACCTGCCGGGCGTTGCCCGGTGCAGACGGAGTGATGCGACTGCATGGCCTATGCTGACCAAGAGATGAGCGGTAATCGCGTAGTTGCGATCATCATCGTTGCTCTTATTCATGTGGTTATCGGCTATACCCTCGTCACCGGACTCGCCTACGAAGCGGCCAAAAAGGTCGTGGAACGGGTGACGACGGTGGATATCGAGGATGAGCCGCCACCAGAAGAAGAGCCACCACCACCACCAGAGGAAGTTCCGGACGTGGCCCCCCCGCCTCCGGTTGCTCCGCCGCCACCGATTAGCATTGCGCCTAATCCACCACCGGTACGGACGGTCCAGACCATTCCGCCGCCATCACCGCCTGTGCGGATTATTCCGCCATCGGCTCCCCCGGCACCGCCTCCTCCCTGTCTCTTATACACATCTCCGAGCCCACGAGACGGACTCCTATCTCGT
>OJAU01000261.1_pt1 | contig 28209 bp, 26 predicted proteins | sample 1589791 | NCBI WGS metagenome assembly OJAU01 (sample SAMN05416849, study PRJEB24817) | seawater metagenome | isolation source: Sea water | place: Canada:Atlantic | collected 2013-07 | reverse complement strand
ATACGAGATAGGAGTCCGTCTCGTGGGCTCGGAGATGTGTATAAGAGACAGTCCACAGACTGTCGCAGCAGCCGATGCCACTTCCTACCGCTACATTGTCCCGCCGGTTGTCGTGCCTGCTGACCCAGGCCGCGAGCAGTATGACGGCGAGGAGGTTTCTCCCGTTAAACTGGCTCGCAGCGAACCTGTCAGCACGTTCTCTGTCGATGTCGACACGGCGTCCTATGCCAATATGCGGCGCTTCCTGACTGACGGGCAGACCCCGCCCAAGGCGGCAGTCCGCACCGAAGAATTCATCAATTATTTCCGCTACGATTACGATACGCCGGACCGGGCGGATCAGCCCTTCAGCGTCAATCTGGACACCGCCGTAACCCCGTGGAATTCAGCGACCCATCTCGTACGTATCGGGCTGGCCGGATATGAATTGCCCAAGCAGGATCGCCCGCCCGCCAATCTGGTGTTCCTACTGGATGTATCGGGTTCAATGGGCAGCGCGGACAAGCTACCGCTGGTCAAAACCGCAATGCGGCAGCTGGCCAATCAATTGCAGGATCAGGACCGCGTTTCCATCGTAGTCTATGCCGGTGCAGCCGGCCTAGTGCTGGAACCCACCAATGATCCCGTCGCCATCCGCAGCGCGATGGACGATTTGCGAGCAGGCGGCTCCACCGCTGGCGGGGCCGGCATCGAACTGGCCTATCGCATTGCCGAGGCAAACCGGATCGAAGGCGGCGTCAACCGAGTGATCCTGGCGACAGACGGCGATTTCAATGTCGGTGTTTCCAGCCGGGAAGCCTTGATCGAAATGATCGAAAAGAAGCGCGAAAGCGGGACGACCCTGTCCGTTCTCGGCTTCGGCACCGGCAATACCAACGATGCAATGATGGAACAGGTGGCCGATAACGGAAACGGCAATTATAGTTACATCGACAGCGCGCTCGAAGCGAAGAAGGTGCTGGGTGAGGAAGTGGGCGGAACCATCTTTACCATTGCCAAGGATGTGAAAATTCAGGTCGAATTCAATCCCGCAGTCATCAGTCAGTACCGCCTGATCGGATATGAAAACCGCATCTTGCGCGAAGAAGATTTCAATAACGACGCAGTAGATGCAGGGGATATCGGTGCTGGCCATCAGGTTACTGCGCTGTACGAAGTCGTACCTGTCGGCGGCCAAGGCTGGATTCCCACACGGCGCTATGACGATCCGATCGCCCAGAGCGCGCTCGATCGTTCTGCCGAAGCCGCCTATATCAAGCTGCGGTACAAGAAGCCCGATGGCGACACTTCCACCTTGATTCAGAAGATTCTTCCTGCCAGCGCGTTGGCAACTACAGCTATGCCGACAGGCGATTTTGCCTTTGCCACCTCCGTGGCAGCCCTGGGCCAAAAGCTGCGCAAAGACCCGAAGCTGGACAGCTATTCTTATCGGAGCATCGAGCGATTGGCAGGGTCGCAAAGCAATTTCTACCGGCAGGAATTTATCAAGCTGGTCGGGCTGGCAGGCGGAATGAGTGTGCTGGAAACGGGCGAGTAATCGCGCGCCCCAGCGCCAACCGGCCCCTTCCCCTTACGCTCCGTACGCATTAAGGGCGGGCCATGTCCGTACGATCTTCTCTTGTGCTTCTGAGCGGTGCTGTTCTGGTCGCAGTGCTGGCTCTGGTGTGGGGCATGCGGACTGGTCCCGACCTGTCCCGCTCGCTGCAAGCCAGATCGGCACAGGTGATTGCCGCATCCGGTGTCCACGAAGCGGAAGTTCGCTTCACCACCGACAATGGCTGGCCCAGCCGCCATGCTATGCTTACCGCTGCGCCTGAACTGGGTGAAAGCGTGCGTGCAGATCTGGCAAAATCCATCGCCGCCATTCCCGGTGTGGGAGGCGTGCATTGGTCCGATAGGTCTATGCTGGCCGCTGGCGGAGGCCGGCCGTTCACCCCCATGCATTGTCAGGACGATGTAGCCGTTCTTCTGGGCGCACGCACGATCCGCTTCGAGGAATCCAGCGCCGAACTGACACCGGGCAATGAAGAACTGCTGGACGAGGTTTCAAGTGCCCTGCGCCCGTGCCTTGGCAGCATCATCGCCGTGATCGGCCATACCGACAGCTCCGGCGATGCCGATGCAAATCTTGCTTTGTCGCGCGACCGGGCCGCCACAGTGCGCCAAGAACTGATCGCCCGCGGTATCCCGCGCGATGGCCTGCGTGCCCGCGGCGTCGGCTCTAGCATTCCGGTGGAGGGTTTGGACGCCAGTGATCCGGCCAACCGCCGTATAGATTTTTCGGTTATTGCAAAGGTTCCCCTGTTGCCAACCCCTATCGATACTCCGAGTGCGCACTAGCCATGCCCATCTGGTTTGAACTGATAGCGCTGTCGTTGGCAGCTTACGCAGTCGGCCTGCTGCTCGGCTGGATAGTGTGGGGACGTGAAGCACAGCCCCTGCACGATGGCACAGAGCCAACCGGTCCCGAGACACCCACAGCTGAAACAAGGTCAACGACATGATGCAATTGGTGGAAGCGAACTGGCCCATCCTGGTGGCGGCCTTACTGATCGGGCTGCTGGCCGCCTGGCTGATCCTGCGCGCGACCCGCAAAACGACCGTTATGCGCGATCCCGGCTCCGGCGAACCCGGTGATCCGGCAAAGCGCAATCAGGCGTTGATAGATGCACCACCCGCCTCGACGAATGCAGCCTTTGCCGCGCCCAATTCAGCACGGGACCCGGTGGTCGCCCCCGGCGCCTTGGCGGGGGCCGGTATTGCCGCATCGGCAGCCATCCCTCCGCAGGAAACCGCACCTGAACCGGAAGGTGTACCAATACCCATACCTAGGCCAGACAGTAAAGACGATCTGACCCGTATCAAAGGTGTCGGTCCAAAACTTGCTGCGCTGCTCGGCGATCTGGGCATCTCGAGCTTTGCACAAATTGCTTCATGGAATGATGACGAGATCGACCGAATCGATGAAAAACTCGGCCGGTTTCAAGGCCGCATCCGCCGCGATGACTGGGTGAAGCAGGCGGCGCTGCTGGATGCTGGCGACACAGCCGGATACGAGAAGCAATTCGGGCGGCTATAAGCGGTCGGTATACTCTCTGCCCGTTTGTCTAGCCTTGCGATAAATCCGCGCAAGCTGCAAAGCTGGGTGCTAGCCACGCAAGGAGTATCAATGGCAGGCGCAAACACGGGTATCGTTCCTTTTACCTGGGACGATCCATTTCGGCTCGAAGACCAGCTGACCGAAGAAGAGCGAATGATCCGCGATGCCGCGCATGGCTTTGCGCAAGATACGCTACAACCCCGCGTGATCGAAGCTTATCGTAATGAAACCGATGCACCAGAACTGTTTCCGATGTTCGGTCAAGCCGGCCTGCTGGGCGCCACTATTCCTGAGGAATATGGGGGAGCAGGCGCAGGCTATGTTGCCTACGGCCTGATTGCACGCGAGATTGAGCGAGTCGACAGCGGATACCGTTCCATGGCCAGCGTCCAGTCCAGTCTGGTGATGTTCCCGATCCATGCTTACGGTTCGGAAGAACAGCGACGCAAATATCTGCCCGGCCTTGCTAGTGGCGAACTGATCGGTTGCTTCGGCCTGACCGAACCTGACGCAGGCTCGGACCCCGGTGGAATGCGTACCTATGCCAAGAAGGACGGCGACGGTTATGTGATTTCAGGGGAGAAAACATGGATCTCCAACTCTCCTTTCGCTGATGTCTTCGTGGTATGGGCCAAGAGCGAAGCGCATAGCGACGGCATTCGGGGCTTTGTTCTCGAGAAGGGAATGAAGGGTCTGTCTGCGCCCAAGATCGAAGGCAAGTTGTCCCTGCGCGCGAGCACCACCGGCGGGATCGTGATGGACGATGTAAAACTGCCTGCCGACGCGTTACTGCCTGAAGTTCAAGGTTTGAAAGGTCCATTCGGCTGCCTCAACCGCGCCCGTTACGGCATTAGCTGGGGCGCGATGGGGGCTGCTGAATTCTGCTTCCACGCATCGCGGCAATATGGATTGGATCGTCAGCAGTTCGGCGTGCCGCTGGCCAGCAAACAACTGTTCCAGTTGAAGCTATCCGATATGCTGACGGACATTTCTATGGGCTTGCAGGCCAGCCTACGGGTCGGCCGATTGATGGACGAAGGCAGTTTTGCACCTGAAATGATATCGATCGTAAAGCGCAATAATGTTGGCAAGGCGCTCGATATTGCCCGCAAATCGCGCGATATGCATGGTGGAAACGGTATTTCGGAAGAATATCAGGTCATTCGCCACATGGTGAATCTTGAAACGGTCAACACCTATGAAGGCACGCATGATGTTCATGCGTTGATCCTGGGCAGGGCAATTACCGGACTGGCAGCGTTCTGAAGGCAGCATCGGGATAATGCTGCTGAAGTGGCCTCCTTCCCTGCAAATGATCCGGTGTTTCATGTATTTGCCATGATTGCTGCTTCACCCTATTTCGCGTGTGGGATTGCCGGTTAGTACCCGGCGGGCTTCTTTGTCACTGGACTGGGTTCCATCGTTTAGGATTGCCCTTTCGGATTTGCGGACCCGTATGGCCATCCGTGCGTTGGGGTCTGTAATGGAACTTCACGGATACTACCGCAGCTCGACCAGCTACCGATTGCGATGTGCATTGGAGTTGAAAGGTCTGGATTACGACAATCTACCGGTAAACCTGCTGGAGAGTGAGCAGAAAGGCACTGCTTTCACTTCACGCAACCCGTTCGGCAGTGTGCCGATGCTGGTTGCAGACGGGCGGAGCCGGGCGCAATCGATGGCTATCATCGAATGGCTGGACGAGGCATATCCAGACGCGCCACTGCTGCCAACCGATCTGGAACAGCGCTACACCGCTCGCGAGTTGGCCTATGCCATCGCCACGGAACTCCACGCCCCGCTGAACCTGCCTGTCCTGAAATACCTCAAGACCGAATACGGCCAGTCTCAAGACGCCGTCGATATCTGGTACCGCCATTGGCTGGCTCGAACACTGGATCCACTGGAACAACGGCTGGCGCAGCTAAGGGTAAGTGATTTTCTGTTCGATAAGCCGGGGTTCTTCGAAGCTGTACTGATACCCCAGATCTATAATGCGCGCCGGTTCGGCTTCGATTTTTCAGACAAGCCCTATACCGCACGGATCGAGGCCGCCTGCCTTGCTGTGCCCGCATTCCAGCGTGCCCATCCGGACGCGCAGCCAGACAACCCAGCAAACAAGGACTAACTTCCTATGAAACTCGCAACTCTGAATGACGGAACCCGCGACGGCAAACTGGTGGTCGTGTCCAAGGATATCACCCGGTACTGCATAGCGGACAACATCGCCCCCACTCTGCAGGCCGCCTTAGACAATTGGAATGATTGCGCGCCCAAGTTGGAGGCGCTGTACCGCGATGTGGAACATCAAACTGTCCCCTGTGAACGATTTCACGAACGCGATGCGCATTCCCCGCTTCCACGCGCCTACCAATGGGCCGACGGCAGTGCCTACATCAATCACGTTGAGCTGGTGCGTAAAGCGCGCGGCGCGGAGGTGCCTGAGAGCTTCTACCATGATCCGCTGATCTATCAGGGCGGGAGCGACGATTTTCTTCCCCCGCGCGCCGATATTCCTCTGGGTGATGAAAAGTGGGGCTGCGATATGGAAGGCGAAATTGCCGTCATCGTTGATGATGTGCCGATGGGCACCTCGGCTGCTGATGCGGCAGATCACATCAAGCTGGTGATGCTGGTAAACGATGTATCACTGCGCGGCCTGATCCCCGGCGAACTCGCCAAGGGCTTCGGCTTCTTTCAATCCAAGCCCTCCACCGCTTTCAGTCCTGTATGTGTAACACCTGATGAACTTGGTGATGCCTGGAAGGACACTGTGGTTCATCTGCCGCTGATGGTGAATTACAACGGCGAACCCTTCGGCCGTGCGCAAGCGGGCGAAGACGCCACCTTCAGCCTTGCCGATCTGGTCGCTCATGCAGCCAAGACACGCAATTTGGGTGCTGGGGCAATAATCGGGTCAGGCACTATCAGCAACAAAGGCGCCGATGGCGGCCCGGGCAAGCCGGTGAGCGAAGGCGGGCTAGGTTACAGCTGCATTGCCGAAATACGCATGATCGAAACGATTGCCGACGGAGAGGCCAAGACCCGTTTCATGTCGCCTGGTGATACTGTGAAAATCTGGATGGAAGACGCAGAAGGTCACTCGATCTTCGGTGCGATCCGTCAGGATGTTGTAGAAGCCTAAAGGACCGCATACTCATGTTTTTTGATCACACGATAGCCGACATCGCCGCGCGTGGAATAATCCTTTCGTCAGCCGGGCTCTGCTGGATAATCTTTCTCGTGCGCATAGTGGGCCTGCGTTCTTTTTCGAAAATGACGAATTTCGATTTCGTCATGACGATTGCAACAGGTTCGCTGCTTGCGGGCGCAGCGCAGGCTACTCAGTGGGCCGGCTTCGCTCAGGCATTAATCGCTGTTACCGGGTTATTCCTGGTTCAGTGGGTTACATCCCGCATTAGGAAACGGTCCGATCTTTTCGAAGCAGCGATCCAGAACGACCCTGTTCTCCTCATGAAAGACGGAGAGATTTGCGAGAAAGCATTGCAAAAGGAACGCGTTGCAAAGTCCGATCTGATAGCCAAACTGCGCGAGGCCAATGTATTGGAAATGGGCAAGGTCCGCGCCGTAGTTCTGGAAACTACAGGTGATGTATCTGTCCTTCATGGCGACAGTCTCGAACCCAAGCTTATCGCCAGTGTGCGGGATCTGACCTCTGACGGGTAGAGATTTTTAAGGACACAAAAAAAGGCCGGAGGGAATGTTCCCCCCGGCCTTTTTTATTGAGCATCTACTGCTTGTTAGAAACGTCCGCGGACCGTCACACCATAGGTGCGCGGTTCCGCAAGAAACGCGCCATATGTCTGTTGGGGTGCGATGAACGGAGTATTGAAAGCCACCTGAGTGTAATCGGTGTCGAACAAGTTGTTAGCCCACACTTCGATACCCCATGCACGGTCAGGCCCTGTCAAGCCGATCCGGCCGTTGATCAGAATGTAGCCATCCTGCTCTTTGCCATACAGCAAGTCTGACCCGGTATTGTAATCATCCGTCATACGCGCGTTTACGTAAAACAGACCGGAAAGTCCTGAGTTACCAAGCGGAGGCGTCCAAGTCAGCGAAGATGTAGCAACAAGTTCCGGAGCATTGGAAAGGTTGTCGCCAGGCAGCAAACGCAGTGCCGGATCGAGCGGCGCGCCAGAGTCATTCCCGATCAGATCATCTTCGTAGCTGGTATCACTATAAGTGATACCAAACGTCGTGATCAGATCCGGAATGGGCGTCAAAGTGGCTTCGAATTCGACGCCCTGCGCAACGACGCCCGGCTCGACGTTATCGGGCGCGCAAGCACCTGTAGTAACATCACCGTCCATATCGGCCCCGCCCAGACTATCGCCGCACGCATTCACATTTTGAACCAGGTAGAACGCACCGTTGAACGTGTTCAACTGGAAGTTCTTAAATTCCTGCCGGTAGGCCGAAATGCCTGCGGAAAACTTACGGGTCGAATATTTCATCCCGATTTCGTACGCTGTCACCGTCTCCTCTTCGAACTGGAGGCTCCCGACATCAAGCGCGTTTACATCGAGCGTAACCGGATTACTCAGTGCGGAGCGATCAAGGTTGAAACCGCCAGCTTTGTATCCTCGCGAGTAGGATGCATAAGTCAGCAGGTCCGGTGTAGGCTTATAGCTGAGAATAGCGGTTCCCGTAAACTCGTCCTCGTCCCGGCTGTCATCAACCGAAACACCATCCAGCTCTGCAGTGGAGTTGCCCTGACATGACAAACCTATCAGTCCGGCAGCAAGACCTCCCAAAGCTTCATTAGCCAATAGCGGGCTCAGCGCTGCTCTGTTCGGGGCGCAGAAGATATTGTCGTTTCCGAATGTTGCGCTGAAGTCTTTGGTTTCATTGGTATAACGCAAACCGAGAGTCAAATCGAGCTTATCGGTCAGATGCACGATATTGTGAGTGAATATCGCGAAGTTCGTGCTTTCCTGATTATAAACTTCGCCTGTGCCGCCAAGGTCATTGATCTGCGATAGGTTGTTTATACTAGCAAGAATGAGCGGCGTCGCCGGACCAAATGCACCGCCGCCAGCTTGTAGCGCAGCAATATTAGGCCCCAAACAGTCATTTGCAGCCGGGTTTGCCAAGGCAGGGTTGATGGCCAAAGCGATGCGGCAACTCGCAAATGTTCCGTAATCATTTCCGAACCGCAGGTTATCGCGGACTTCCAGTTTCTCATTCGCAAAGTAACCGCCGATGAGCCAGTCCAGACTGTCATTAAACGCGGAGCCATTTAGTCGCAGTTCTTGACTGAATGTCTTGAACTCACGAGCAAGTGCGAAATCTCCGGGCTCACGGTATAGAAGATCGACCGTCGTGTAATCCGTATCGGCTGCCTGATTATTACTGTATTCGCGGTAACCGGTGATAGACGTAAGATTGATATCGCCAAACGAGTAATTCAACTCCCCAGAGATTCCATAGTCTTCTGTCTCACCTTCATAACTACGGCCAGCTGTTGGATAGATATTCCGATTAAAAGTATCTTGTGTAAGTGCGCGCGGATCTTGGCCAAGGCCGAGAATAACTGGAATTATCGGATTGTCGGTGCTGGTCAGTGCAGGCGAATCGCCCACTGGGCGCGCGAATAGATCAAGCCCAGGGCTTAAGCGGGCTAGCGGAGCGAAATCAGGCTGTACAAAGGTACCAGAGCAGCATGCTTCGTCTTTATTGGAATAATCGCCGACCAGCCTGAAACTGACATCGCTATTGGGTTCAAACAGCGCTTGCGCACGAACCAGATACCGGTCGCGGTTGTTGACCCGCACGTCGTTGGTTACGTCGTTGTAGAAGCCGTCGCGTTCGAAATACACGCCGTCGACGCGTGCTGCCACGGTGTTGCTAAGCGGAATGTTCACCCCGCCTTCCACTTTGATGGCATCATAATTGCCGTATGTGAAAGCACCATAGCCGCTGAATTCGAACTCTGGCGGAGCAGTGTAAATATTGATCAGACCGGCTGACGAGTTACGTCCACCAAGCGTGCCCTGCGGCCCACGGAGAATCTCGATCCGGTCAATCGGACCAAGCTCGCTAAGCGCGTTGCCTGAACGGGAACGATAAACACCATCGACGAAAACAGCGACCGAGCTTTCCAAGCCCGGGTTGTCGCCGACAGTACCAATACCGCGGATACGCGCAGAGCCATTTGCTTCATTACCTGTCGAGCTTACGAGCAATGAAGGCGCGATTTGGTTAAGTTCGCGAATATCGCTGGCACCTGCCCGCTGCAAAGACTCACCTGTGACAGCGGAAACCGAGATTGGCACGTCGGCAAGTGATTGTGACCGTCCTTGAGCCGTAACGACAATAACGAAATCTTCGTCTTCCGACTGAGTGACACTAGCTTCTTGTACTAGATCGTCGTCGTCCGCGGAGCTATCCTGAGCCAGCGCCGGGGAAGCACTCAATACAAGTGCGCCAGCGAGCGCCCCAAAAGCAACGGTCTGTAAGTAAGATTTACGCATTAGTGAGCCTCTCCATCCTTGATTCACCTCGGGATGGGTCGAGCTGACACGGTACCGTATCTCGCTCGAGTAACTTAGCATCCCTCCCAAGGGTGTGGTTCTGCTAATGCACACTCATCGCTTTTTCGGCAAGATATGGAATGCATTCTGCATCGGATGTGTTGCAATCATGTTTCACATAGGAAGTACCGACCACGCTGATCGCCATATTCGGGTTTTCTTGTTCAAGCGGCCCGATCCTATTTGCGTATCGACATCGCTCGCGGCATCATGTGGCTTATCCAGCTGCGCAGCATGAACCGAGTTACCCGAGGGAGGCACATATTACCGGCCCCAGCAATCACCACCCCGCGTCATCCCTGCTACTGTTCGGGGCGACCGGCGACCTGACGAAACGCAAGCTGCTGCCATCATTGTTTGCCTTGCACGAAGACGGATTGATTGCGCCTGATCTGCGAATAGTCGGCACGGCGCGCAGCGAGCTGACCGATAAAGAGTTTTGTCAGATCGCACGCGAAGCCCTGCACGAATATCTGCCCGACGATCGCAAGGCTTCGGACAAGATCACAAGTTTCCTCGAACATCTGCAATATCAGACACTCGATGCATCGACCGTTGAGGGGTTCGATGATCTTGCCACAAAGCTGGGGGACATTTCCGGCGGCTTGTCGATCTTCCTTTCGACTGCGCCCTTTCTGTTTGAGCCGACGATTCGAGGGCTGAAGTCAGCCGGATTGACAGGCGATCATATCCGCATCGGGCTGGAAAAACCGCTTGGCGACAATCTCGCCAGTTCGGCAGTGATCAATGATGCAGTTGCCAGCGCCTTCAGCGAACAACAGATTTTCAGGATTGATCATTATCTAGGCAAAGAAACGGTCCAGAACCTGATGGCGCTGCGCTTCGCCAATATGATGTTCGAACCACTATGGAATGCCAATGGTATCGACCATGTGCAGATCACGGTGAGCGAGACAGTGGGGCTGGAGGGGCGGCACGGGTTCTACGACGATACGGGCGCACTGCGTGACATGGTGCAGAACCATATGCTGCAATTGCTCGCCATCACAGCGATGGAAGCACCTGCCGATTTTGACGCTACATCCGTTCGGGACGAGAAGGTCAAAGTGCTGCGATCCCTGCGCCCGGTAGGTGCCAGCGAGATGGTTCGCGGCCAGTATGGCAGCGGAGCGGTGGATGGCAAATCAGTCGATGGCTACTTTGATGACTTGGGCGAACCGTCGGGCACCGAAACCTTCGTCGGGATCAAAGCGCATATCGACAATTGGCGCTGGCAGGGTGTGCCCTTCTATTTGCGCACGGGCAAACGCATGGCGGAACGCCGCAGTGAAATCGTGATCCAGTTCAAATGCGTCCCGCACAATATCTTTGGCGATCGGGGCGGCAAACTGAATGCCAACCGGCTGGTGATCCGCTTGCAGCCAGAGGAATATGTCCGCCTGATGGTGATGGCGAAGAAACCCAGCATGGACCGCGACGGGGTGACTTTGCGCGAAGTACCGCTGGACCTCTCTCTGACGCAAGCCTTCAGTCGGGCGCGCCGCCGGATCGCATACGAAAGACTGCTGCTAGATCTGATCGATGGCGACCCGACGCTCTTCGTCAGGCGCGACGAGGTCGAGGCGCAGTGGCGCTGGATCGATGCCATCCGCGAGGTGTGGGAAACACAAGAGGTTGAGCCCAAGCCCTATAGTTCGGGAAGCTGGGGACCAAGCGCTGCCATCGCTTTGACCGAACGTGACGGGGTAAGCTGGAATGAATGATATGCCGCCAATCCACACGCCCCCCATCAATCCGGTGGTTGCCAAAATCACCAATCGTATCGTGCAACGGTCTGCAGAAAGTCGTGCGCGCTATCTGGATCTAATCGACCGCCAGCGGGACGAAGGCGTTCATCGCCCGAACCTTAGCTGCGGCAATCTGGCGCACGGTTTTGCCGCCAGCGGTGAAGACAAACCCGCCATTCGGGGCGGAAACGCGATGAATATCGGCATCGTCACCGCCTTCAATGATATGCTCAGCGCGCATCAGCCCTACGGTCGCTACCCTGAGCAGATAAAGATCTTCGCCCGCGAACGCGGTTCCACTGCGCAGGTTGCAGGCGGTGTGCCCGCCATGTGCGACGGAGTGACGCAGGGGCAGGATTCAATGGAGCTGTCGCTGTTCAGCCGCGATGTCATCGCAATGAGCGCAGCGGTTGGCCTCAGCCACGGAATGTTCGAGGGCGCTCTGCTGCTGGGCATTTGCGACAAGATTGTGCCCGGCCTGCTTATCGGCACTCTGCGCTTTGGTCATTTGCCGACCATTCTGGTACCCGCAGGTCCGATGCCTTCTGGCCTCGCCAACAAGGAAAAGGTCCGCGTCCGCCAGTTGTATGCAGAGGGTAAAGTAGGGCGCGAGGAATTGCTTGAGGCGGAAAGCGCCAGCTATCACGGCGCAGGCACCTGCACATTTTACGGCACCGCCAATTCCAATCAGATGATGATGGAGATGATGGGGCTGCATATGCCCGGCTCCAGCTTCGTCAATCCGGGGGCCAAGTTGCGACAGGAGCTGACCCGTGCTGCGACCCATCGGATGACCGAGATTGGCTGGGAAGGTTCAGACTACCGCCCGCTAGGCCGCTGCGTGGATGCAAAAGCGATCGTCAACGCGGTTGTCGGCTTGCTGGCCACCGGCGGCTCTACCAACCATGTGATTCATCTGCCGGCCATTGCGCGCGCAGCAGGGATCGTGCTCGATTGGGATGATATGGACGCGCTCAGCCGGGTCGTCCCGCTGATCGCCAGCGTCTATCCCAACGGCGCAGGCGACATCAATTATTTTCACGCGGCGGGCGGCATGCCCTACGTGATCCGCGAGCTGATCGGCGCTGGGCTGGCCCATCCAGACATTATGACCGTTTACGGAAGTTCTCTGATAGAAGGTGCGCAGGAACCTGTGCTGCGCAACGATACGCTGGTCTGGCAGCCAGCCGTTCTGAAAAGTCAGGACGATACCTTGCTCAAGCCCGCTTCCGAACCGTTTCAACCCGATGGGGGCATGGTGCTGCTGCAAGGCAATCTGGGTCGCGCCACGATGAAGACCAGCGCTGTTGTCGAAGAATATCGCAATGTCGAGGCACCGTGCCGCGTATTTGCAACGCAAAACGCGGTAGCCGAGGCGTTTCAGGCTGGCGAGCTTAACCGTGATATCGTGGTCGTGGTCCGCTTCCAAGGGCCAGCCGCCAACGGTATGCCCGAGCTGCACAAACTGACCCCGCCGTTAGGCGTGTTGCAGGACAAGGGATATCGCGTTGCACTGATCACAGATGGGCGGATGTCAGGTGCCAGCGGCAAAGTTCCTGCTGCAATCCACGTCTCACCCGAGGCATGGCATGATGGCCCGTTAGGCAAGCTGCGCGACGGCGACGTGGTACGCGTATGCCCGAAAGAAGGTGCGCTGCAAGCTCTGGTCGATGCTGACGAGTGGAACGCCCGCGAACAAGCCGCTGCTCCGCCAGTAGCATGGGGCACTGGACGCGAACTCTTTGCCATGATGCGCCACCACAGCGATCCCGCGGAAATGGGCGGCAGCGCGATGCTGAAAGAGGCCGGACTTTGAGCACCAACACTTTGGTGGCCGTCGATATTGGCGGGACACACGCCCGCTTTGCCATCGCTACGCGCGATCCGGACGGGGCAATTACACTGGAAGAACCGGTTACACTGTCCACAGAAGACCACGCCAGCTTTCAGAGCGCGTGGAAAGAATTTCGGAAGCGTCAGGGCAGCATTTTGCCCCAAGCAGTCAGCATGGCGGTGGCCGGTCCTGTCAAGCCGGATATCATCAGCTTCACAAATAATCCGTGGATCATCCGACCTCGACTGATTGCCGGTGAACTGGACTGCAACCGTCATACAATCGTCAACGATTTCGAAGCCGTGGGCCATGCTACTGCCCGCGCACCAGAGGGCCAATTCCTGCATCTCGCCGGGCCGGACACGCCCTTGCCGGGAAACGGTACAGTCAGTGTGGTTGGTCCAGGCACAGGCCTTGGTGTGGCTCATCTCTGGCGTGATGGAACCGGTGCCTATCGGGTGCAGGCAACCGAAGGAGGCCATAGTGACTTCGCGCCGGTCGATGCCATCGAAGACGCAATTCTTGTCCATTTGCGTAAACGGTTGGACCGAGTATCGGACGAACGTGTTGTCTCCGGCCCTGCCATCGTTGATATCTATCACGCGCTGGCTGCGCTCGAGAAACGCAGCGCTCCCGATCTCGATGACCGGACCCTGTGGCAAGTGGGTACGAGCGGCGAGAATAGTCTTGCCGCCGCAGCGGTCGAGCGGTTCTGCCTCGCACTAGGCAGTGTAGCCGGGAATATCGCGCTGATCCAAGGCGCGTCAGGCGTCGTCATAGCAGGCGGCCTCGGTTACCGTATCCGCGATACGTTGCTGACATCGGGCTTTGCTAACCGATTTCGTGCCAAGGGCCGTTTTGCCGAAATGATGGGCAGCATACCTGTGAAACTTATAACCCACCCGCAGCCCGGGCTATTCGGCGCGGCAGCAGCCTTTTGGAGCGAACACTCATGACCGACACGCCCACTCCTGCCCGCCCCGCGATCCAACAGAACCCCGATATTCGCTATCTGGGAAAGCTGTTAGGCGACGTAATTCGCGAGCATGGGAGCGAGCGCCTATTCGAACAGACCGAGCGCATTCGCTCTGCCAGCGTGGACAGGCACCGTGGGGATGAGCCGGTGGACCTAGGTCTCGCGCAGCTCGATCTGGACGATACGCTGTCCTTTGTCCGCGGCTTCGGCCTGTTCTCCATGTTAGCCAATCTGGCGGAAGACCGCGATGGCATGATGGCGGAAACGAAGGTCGATTTTGCATCTGCCGTGAAGCGCTTGAAAGCGCACGGTATTACGAGCGAGCAGGTGCTGGCCATGTTGGACCATGCACTCGTAGCTCCGGTCCTGACGGCCCATCCGACCGAAGTCCGCCGCAAGAGCGTGATCGACCACCGTGCGCGCATTGCCGATTTGATGGAAATGCGCGACCGCGGATTGGAAACTACGCCCGAAGGGGATAATCTCGCAGACTCCATCGTGCGCCAGATTGCCTTGCTATGGCGCACCCGGACCCTGCGTAACGAGAAGCTGGGCGTTGCGGACGAGGTGGACAACGCTCTTGCCTTCATGCGCGATGTATTTCTTCCTGTGCTCCCTAGCCTGTATGGCCAATGGGAACAGGCGCTGGGCGGGCGGCCAGGCAGCTTCCTGAAACTGGGAAGCTGGATCGGCGGCGACCGCGACGGCAACCCGTTCGTCACCGCAGAATCGCTGCGTTATGCCCAAAGCTCAGCCGCCGAGACAGTTCTGGCTCATTATCTGGATGCTCTTCATCAACTCGGCTCCGAGCTATCCATCTCCAGCGAGTTGGCCGAAATCGCCCCCGAAGTGATTGCTCTGGCAGAAGCCAGCAATGACCCCTCGCCGCACAGGGCGGACGAACCCTATCGCCGCGCAATTATCGGCATTTACAACCGGTTGGCCGCTACGTTCGAGCAACTGGTCGGCCGCGCACCTTCGCGGCCGTCACTGGGCGTGGGTGAGCCTTATGCCGCGCCGGAAAAATTCCGTGACGATCTACGCACTCTCGCCCGCGCACTGGCCACGCTCGGCGGCGAAACGCTTGCTTCGCAGGGGGCATTGGGCCGCCTGATCCGTAGCGTGCGGACCTTCGGGTTTCATCTGGCGACACTGGATTTGCGGCAGAATAGCGCCGTGCACGAGCGAGTGGTCGCCGAATTGCTCGAGTCCGCCGGAGTAGAAGAGGACTACCTTGCGCTGGACGAACAGGCACGCATCGTGGTTCTGCGCAAGGAGCTGTCCGGCGGTCGTCCACTTCGCTCCCCGTGGAGCACCTATTCAGATGAAACCACCAGCGAACTGGCCATCATCGATGCTGCCGCCGAAGCGCACCGCCAGTTCGGGCCGGACTGCATCACGCAGTATATCGTATCTATGGCCGAAACCGTGTCCGACCTGCTGGAAGTCTATGTAATGCTGCGCGAGGCGGGTCTGTATCAGGCAGGCGAACATCCCAGTGCCGCGATCATGGCGGTCCCTCTGTTTGAGACCATTGGCGATCTGGAAAACGCGCCAGGGATAATGGGCGACTACTTCGACCTGCCCGAAGTCGCCAAAATTGCCACCACGCGCGGTCATCAAGAGGTGATGATCGGGTATTCCGACAGCAACAAGGATGGCGGTTATCTGACCTCCTGCTGGAACCTCGCCAAGGCCAGCGAAGCCCTTGCTCCGGTTTTTGCAAAAGCTGGCGTCGGCATGCAATTGTTTCATGGCCGCGGTGGCTCAGTGGGTCGCGGCGGCGGCTCGGCATTCGAGGCAATCCGGGGCCAACCCGCTGGCACCGTACAGGGCCGCATCCGCATTACCGAACAGGGTGAAGTTATCGCAGCGAAGTTCGGCACGCATGAAAGCGCCCGCGCCAATCTGGAAGCTATGGCCACCGCCAGCGTGCTTGCCACGCTGGAGCCGCAGCGCCTGCCAAATGTGCAATACACGCAGTTCTCCTCAGCTATGGATAGCCTGTCGCAGAGTGCTTTCACCGCCTATCGCGGGCTGGTTTACGAAACCGACGGCTTTGTCGACTTGTTCCGCCAGATGACTCCGATCGCCGAAATTGCGACACTGAAAATCGGCTCGCGTCCGGCCAGCCGCAAGGCAACCAATGCCATCGAGGATTTGCGAGCCATCCCGTGGGTATTCTCATGGTCGCAAGCGCGCGTGATGCTGCCCGGCTGGTACGGTGTAGGTCAGGCGTTGCAGGGCCACGGTGATATCGCACAATTGAAAGATATGGCGCAAAGCTGGCCGTTCTTCTCGAACACGCTGGCCAATCTGGAGATGGTTCTTGCGAAGTCAGATATGGGGCTGGCCGCGAGATACACCGAACTGGTAGAAGACCGCGCGCTGGTCGATGCCATTTTTCCGCAAATCCGCGATGCCTGGCACCGCACTCATGACGCGCTGCTGGAAGTGACCGGCCAGTCCTATCTGTTGGAGCATTCGCCCAAGCTGGATGCATCCATCCGCCTGCGCTTGCCGTATATCGAACCGCTCAACTTGCTTCAGGTTGAATTGCTGAAAGAACACCGCGCTGGCGAAACCGACAAGCGTATTGCTGAAGGAATCAAATTGAGCATCAATGCGGTTGCCACAGCGCTGCGCAATAGCGGCTGAGATGCGTTAGATGACGAAGTCGAGAGGCTGCGGCATTTTGCTGCGGTTGACGACCATCTTGCCGTGCAGCGTTTCGATCTGTTTGCTGCCTGTTTTCATAAACAGAAACGGCAGGATGCCGTGCAAAACGCAGGCCATACCACCGAGCATCATCCGTACTCCGAAACTGGTCGCATGAATCAGATGCTGGCCATAGCTTTCACCAACGGAGGTAGGATGGTTGGTGAATGCTTCACGGATCATGCTACTTACCCCTTGGATGGCGTTAGTGCGTCCTACACCACAATCCTTGCGAAATCTTTCTAAAGTTGACTGCATACTCGCTAAATGTAGTAAAGATATACCAATGATATCTGAAGAATTGAAAATCGATTCCATCGACCGCCGGATCCTGGGCGTTTTGCAATCAGACGCGAACTTGTCCGTGCAAGCCATCGGGGACAAAGTTGGCCTCTCGGCAAATCCCTGCTGGCGGCGGATCAAACGACTGGAAGAGGCGGGCGTCATTGCGCGCCGTGTCGCGATTGTGAACCCTCGTCTCGTCGGGCTGGCAACCACCGTGTTTGTGTCAATTCGTACGCGGCGGCATGCCCCCGAATGGCTGGCCGCGTTTCTAGAGGCGGTGAAGGCTCTAGACGAGATTACCGAATGCCACCGAATGGCAGGCGATATCGATTATCTATTAAAGCTGCGCGTGCGCGACATCGCCGATTACGACCGGATATATCAGCAACTCATTGATCGCATTCAGGACCTGGCCGATGTCACCGCGACCTTCTCTATGGAAGAGATGAAATACTCCACCGCCCTTCCGATTTCGGACCAAATTACTTTTTAGTTCAAGCGATTGCAGCCCACGAAATTGCCAGCGCCACTGCAAAGGACACTACACTGGCAGCCCCAACCGGCACCAATGCGCGCCAGCCAGCTTCGACCAACAGCCCCAATTGCGAACGCATTGCTGTAGCCACGACGGCCAGCAGCAACAGGATTTTGGACAGAGCCAGCGCAGGTCCGGTGACCGCATCGGGGAAACTTATAAGGCTGTTGAACGCCAGCAGGATGAAGAAGCCGACGATAAACCAAGGCATTGCGACCTTGCGCCATGCCGATCCTGCGCCGCCCTCTCCACGGTCAAGCCATAGTGCAACCAAAGCCACAATTGGCCCCAGCATAGCGACCCGCGCCAGCTTCACCACAGTTGCATCGGCACCGGCAGCGTCGGAATAACTGTAGGCCCCGCCAATAGCCTGCGCAGCATCATGGACAGATGCGCCTATAAGGAAACCGGCTTGCTTGTCGCTCATCCCGATGGCTTGCGCGATAGCCGGATAAACGGACATCGCGACTGCACTGGCGAGAGCTACACCCACTAGCGCCACGGAAAAACGCGCCTGCCCCAGCCGGTCCCGGCCGATCACACCGTAGAGCGCCAGTGCAGCAGAGGCTCCACAAATCGCCGTCGCTCCGCCTGCAAGAATTCCGGATTCCTGCCCCTCTCCCACCCACCGGGCGGCGAAGATGGCAGAGAAGAAGGCGCTAACCATGACGATCAGCAATCCGCCGAAAGCCAGCCAGCCTAGCCCAGCCACTTGAGCGAATGTGACCTGTAATCCCAGCAGCACGATACCAGCGCGAAGGAAATGTCGGGATACAAAATTTAGACCTGCAGCCGTTGCTTCGATGGTCGACACAAAGCTCATGGCGAGCCCGATCAGCAGACCCAGCAAGATAATCGGAAATCCGTAATGCTCCGCCAGCCAGGCTGCCGCGAGCGACGCCACACCGCAAACCACCATGCCGGGCAAATAGTCGGACAAACGTAGTGCAGCAGATTCTGCGTCAGTATGATGCAGTTCACCAAACAGATCGCCGGAATAAAAATTGTCGCTTGGGCGGCTCACGATTTGTGAAGGAGTAGAATTAGGACTGATGCTTTATGGCGGCACGCCCGCCAGGCCCCTGGTTTGAAAGGTTCTTCCGAAAAATTATCGTTCACCATATCGCAGTTCATGCCCATTTTTAAATTGCGAATTTTGACGTTCGTCAAAGGTTCTGAGCTCCAATCATGCGATTTGAGAATTACTGTGTATACGCGGACAACCAGTAATGCGTTGGCACTCGTCTCGGCAAAACGTGATCATTCGTCAAGGGTAGCAGGTGAAATCTCACCGGTCGGATATGCTAGTTCGCTACGGTCGGTCGACATTCTTTGCGATCCGGGTATGCTGTTCCCACTAAGACCGCCTGATGCAGTTGGAGAGCCATGGCGATCTCCCCGATATAGTCGGAAAAGCTTACCGAACCTGAACCGAATGCCGCCGTTCAAGGTAAATCCATCAAGCGGCTCTCATGCATCGACAGTCCTTTGGCCGTTGGCGCCGCCTTGGTGCAGCAACAACGAAACGTATTTATTTTGTCGTTTATTGAGCAGGTTTTCTGCATGGACGAACAGGCCGATGGGTCCAAGTGTGATTTCGAACAGAATACCCCCGATGCTCATATGGCCTACTGCGTGTGCGATAGGGGTTGCCATCGAGCGCCTGTTCGCCGGTATGATACGCCTCGATGCGATGCGGCCCTGCAGTTAGCGATAGGTCTGCATCGGCACTTATGGGGCGGCCGCGTACGCGCTGACATCCTGCCCATCGCGGGTGGTCGCGTTGGCGAGCACTTCAGCTTCGAAAACGCCGCCTGGGCGTTTGGAGACCACGTTGATCACCCCGCCAAGCGCCGATAGCCCATACAGGGCGAGGCTGCACCTAGATAATCGCTACCTGGCCCAGATCTGTCGGCGGTATCTGTAATAGGCCCAGCGAAGCTGCCTGTCCGCCATAATGGGGCAGTCTGTCCGGCAGCACTCGCACATAACGACCTTTCAGCTTCTGAATACGAATGTTTGCAGCACCCAGCGGCGAAGCCATGCCCATCGTTTAGGAAGTTAAAGGGCTAACCTTCGTATGCTCAGGTGCACACCCCATATCCATCCGCCCCCAATCGATAGACCTACTTGCGCCTATAAACGGTAGAATTGCGCGCAGTGTCAAACATTCCGGACGCTACCGCTAAGGCCAAAAGCGGCGATTCGTTCGGATGGGATTTAGTCCTACAAATCGTCGTCAGACGGCAACAAACCAATCTTGGGGGTCACCCCAGCTTGTTGATCGGCAGACCTAGCGCATAAGGCGATTTGGTTGGGATTAGCTGTTTCGTATCAAGTTGCTTTGACTTGCCACACACACGGTCCTAGCTCGAATGAGAACAAAGGCAGGATGTTTGTGCGAACTCAACTTTTTCTCAAGGGCCGATTACGGCACGATCTTCGTGCGATAGAGAAGCAGGCACTGGAAGATGCCGTGGATGATGTCATTACCTTGGCCCCGCGCAAAACGCTGGTCGAGCGCGGTGAGCATTTGGAAAACTCCTATTACATCGTTGAAGGCACGATGTTGCGGCACATTGATGATCGAAGAGGTGAGCGGCAACTGGTTGGTATCAGCGTGTCAGGCGATTTTATCGATTTGCACGGGTTTCCGATGAAAAGGCTCGACCACTGTGTCGGATCTCTTGGTCATGTCACGTTAGCAAAGGTCCCGCACAAGGCCATTGCCGGTCTGGTTGACGAGTTTCCTCATTTAGCACGGGCCATGTGGTTTTCAACGCTCCTCGATGCGGCAATGCACCGAGAATGGATTTTCCGTTTGGGAAGACTCAATGCCGAGGGGCGTATTGCCCACCTTATCTCGGAAATCATCGAGCGGTTGAAGTTCGTAGGGAAGTACGACGGAAAAAATTTTCCGGTTCCACTACTCCAACGTGATTATGCCGAAGCCTGCGGGGTTACACCGGTTCACGCGAACCGCAGCTTCAGAACTTTACGTGAACGCGGAGTTCTCGATCCGCAAGGAGACGGTAAAATCGTTATTCTGGATGAAACGGCCTTGAACAAAATTGGGGAGTTCGAAGGCGACTATCTTTACGGAGAAGGCGTGCTGGCTTTGGACAGCCTGACAGATCGCTAGGGAGCCGTTTCCCTGTAAAGTTCCAGCACTGCGGTTGCCATCCTGTCGACAGAGAAGCGTCTTTCGAAGGCATGTCGTATTGTGGCAGCATCGATAGCGCGAACTTTGTCCCACCTACCCGAAGCTTCTTTGACTGAGTTCACGACGATTCCGGTTACATCGTTGTCCACCACTTCGCGTACACTGCCATTGTCCCACGCTATTACCGGAACGCCGCAGGCCATAGCCTCGATCATTACAAGGCCAAAGGGTTCCGGCCAATCGATGGGAAAAACGAGTGCCGCAGAGTTTGCGAGGAAATCCTGTTTTTCGGCATCGGTCAAACTGCCGACATAGACAATGTTCTCATTCAGGTGCGGTACTACGACTTCGTCAAAATACGTCGGGTTTCCAAGGTCGACCGGTCCGGCAAGGCGTAGCGGCATTTGCAAGGCCCGAGCCAGTTCAATTGCGCGATCCGGGCGCTTCTGATCGGTCATTCTGCCGATGAAAGCCAGATACGCCCCCTTTTCCCCTGCCGGGCGGTACCGCTCGGCTGGCAAGCCATGATGCACGACCCCGGCGAGACAATGCGCCGGCACATCCTGTGCCTGCCGCGCCGAGATCGCAATAATCCGTTCGTTCGGAAAGCTATCGAAATGCTGGATATGGTCGGGCTCGTCAGCACGCCAGTGGATTGTGCGAAAGGTCGGGACCCTCAACGCGGCACATACCCCGCTTGCGTGGGCAGAACCATGAAGATGAACGACATCGAAACTGTTCGCACGTTCGACGAGATCGCAAAGTTGTTCGGCTTCCAACTGCGCTGGAAACCCGGGTGGTAGTGACGCGCCACGTACATGTTCCTGAGCAGAAAGCGACGTGTAGCGGCCCACGAAATCGATCCCGGACAGCGTGCTGTCCGTCGGACCGAACACTGTTACTTCATGACCAAGTGCGCGCTGCGCGACAGCCAAGTCGGCCACAACGCGTTCTGTTCCGCCGTAAGTGTTGGGCGGGATTGGATAAATAACCGGAGCCACGTGAGCTATGCGCATAAGACTAACATATATTGCCTGTTAGTTCAGGAACTTACGCTCTCTATCGGATTTCTTTGAGATGGAAAGGGTGATAATCCATGTTTGTATGTCACGTTGCACTACAAGGGTGCCTTACTTTGCAGGATGTACCGTACGGAATTACGGCTGACACTGGCGGGCATATTAAGTACTTACTTGAACTCGCACAGGCTAGTGCGTTAGACCCTGAGATAGAGCGCATTGACCTGGTCACGCGCGGCTTTTTGGATGCCAGCCTCGGTCTGAACTATCCGCCGGGTACCATCGCGAGAGATGGCAAGATACACTTGATCCGTCTCGACGATGGCGACGACCGATATTTGACTAAAGAAGAACTGCATCAACGTCATGCGAAGCTCTGCGATGCTTTTGTCGCTTATCTTAAGCAGCTCAATACCCTTCCGGACATTATTCACGCGCACTATGCCGACGCAGGTATATTGGCGCGACACGCGAAAAAAGTACTAGGTATACCTTACATCTTTACGGGTCACTCGCTTGGGGCAGTAAAGCGGCAGGCCAATGGTATGACCAATACAGATCTGGAGCGAAGGATTGCGACGGAAGAGAGCGTGCTTGAAACTGCCGATTCGGTGATAGCCAGTTCGCGCGACGAAGCCGAGGCGCAGTACGCCCATTACACAAATATAGATGGCGGCCGTATCAGGGTTATCCCGCCGGGATGCGAACTGAAACGGTTCGAGGAAGCGATTGCCACTGAAAAGGTTCAGCAAGACGTCGCACGGTTCCTTCGTGATGCCGGCAAACCGATCATACTTGCGATTGCACGCCCCGTCCGTAAAAAGAACCTTGCTGGTCTGGTCGAGGCATATGCAGCAGACCCTACCCTAGTCGAGATGGCTAATCTGGTGATCGTTGCCGGTTGCCGGAACTCAATATCCGAACTCGAACCGGAATGCCGGGATACGCTTGAAGAGATAATACGCCTGGTGGACAAACACGACCTTTATGGAAAAGTCGCTTACCCCAAATCGCACGATCCCGACGACATTCCTGCCTATTACGCAATGGCCCGCGAAACTGGAGGTGTCTTTGTCAATCCTGCGCTGAACGAACCGTTCGGCCTGACGTTGTTGGAGGCAGCGGCAGCGAGGCTCCCAGTAGTTGCAACCGACAGTGGCGGGCCAAATGATATTATTGAACGATGTGGAAATGGCATTCTGGTCTGCCCTACACAGCCAACAGCCATCGCCGGTGCATGCCGCGAAATCATCGGAAATCGCCGCAAATGGATACGGTTCGCATCGGCCGGGGGCGAAGCGGTCGCTGCGTACGATTGGCAAGCACATACAAAGATATATCACCGGCTTATTGGTGAATTGACCATGGCCCCACCTTTCAGGCGCAAATATCGGCGGCTTCTCGTGTGCGACATTGATAATACGTTACTGGGTGATCACGAAGCGCTCCGCGAATTTCTGGAATGGCAGGCGCAGAATGCTTCAACGATAGCCTTGGGTATTGCAACAGGGCGCAGTTTCCACAGCGCACAAGCAATTCTTGCCGCAGAGGGTGTTCCTACCCCGGACGTAATCATCAGCAGCGTGGGCTCTCAAATTCACTGGTATGACAAATCCCGGCGCAGGTTTGTGGAAGATGATGACTGGGGCGGCCGGATCGCTGGTAATTGGGATGGCGAAGCCGTCGTTGCGGTCGCCAATAGCCTGGGACTGCGCAGCCAAGCATCCCTAGAAAACCGAACGGGAAAAGCCAGCTTCTTTCTGGACGAGAACAATCCGGAAGACATCGGCAGGAAGTTCGACAACGCCGGTCTCGACGTCGAAATCGTGGCCAGCCATGATCGTTACCTCGATGTCTTGGCAAGCGGAGTCGGGAAGCATTCTGCGGTGCTTTACGCGGCCGATAGGATGGGGCTGATGCAGGCACAGGTCGTGGTTGCCGGTGACAGTGGTAACGACAGGGCAATGCTGCGCGCCTGCCCCAGACCGATAATAGTCGGTAATTACAGTGACGGTCTGGGTGAAGATCCAGCGCTGTCTCACGCGTACCGTGCATCCGCTACACACGCCCGCGGAATCCTTGAAGGTATTCGGTACTATGATGAGGTCGGAAACTGGTGACCTATCGTTCGATCTCGGTCCTTACCCTTGTTCGCGGGCGGGAAGTACATCTCGAGCATCTCATAGCGGGGCTGCAATCGCAAGAGCGGATACCTGACGAGGTAATTATCGCATATATGCAGGATGAACCGCCGAAAGTCCCCGATGATGGTTTGCTGCGAATACGCCTTATCCACGTCGGCGGCGAACCAATGCCGCTGGCAAAAGCCCGTAATCGGGCGGCAGATGCTGCCGAAGGTTCGATACTGGCCTTTCTCGATGTCGATTGCATTCCAGACAGCCAGTTCGTGAAACGAGCCGTGGAATCTATGGAGCACGAACGAAATGGGGTCTTCCTGCCGGAAGTCAGGTATCTTCCTGCAAGGTCCGGCGACTGGCTTTGTTCGTCTCAACAGGCACCGGACTATTCGGTATTGGACGAACTAGGTTTGCGCCATCCGGCGAAACCCGATCTTACCGGTATTTCTATCGAACCGATCGAAGATTTTGGCGAATTGTGGGGACTGGCTTTTATCCTAACGGCGGGATTATGGCACGATGCTGGCGGGATGAACGAAGATTATAACGGTTATGGCGCTGAAGAAACCGATTTCGGCAAACGGCTGGAACTTGCCGGAGCGGTCTTACACTGGCTCGGTGGAACTGTGTGCTATCACCAGCATCACACGGTCCACAAACCGCCCTTGCAGCATTTCGAGAGCATCGTTCGCAACGCTCGCCAGTTTTATTCCCAGTGGGGTGAATGGTGCATGGATTACTGGCTTGACGATTTCGTGCGTCGGGGTCTTTTATCGAGAAGCAATAGCGAAATTACGATTATCCGAACGCCCACTGCAGTCGAAGTCGAAGGGACGCGGCAGGGTCCGAATGTGCGTTTCAGCTAGGACCAGAGACGATTAGCTTCGCTTTCGAGCCAATGTGCTGCATTGTGTGCCGCGTCAGGATGATGAAGGTCTGCCAGCGCATTCGTATCCAGACCGTCAGTCGCTTCCAGTGCCTTCTGCCATTCGGATATCGATGCAGGCCATGTAGGAAGATGAACTGCAGCGCCAAGACGTGCGAGCTGTGCTGCCTTTATCTGCTGCTCGTCGAAATACCGCCACTCCGGAATACAGAGGAACGGCTTTGCTGCTCTCGCGATCTCGTGGACCGTATTGTCTCCGGCAGATGCAACCACACGGTCCGACGCGCACAGGTAATCAGTAAGGTTGTTGATCCAGCCCAGTTCACGAAGATTGCCGAAGTCGGTTTCATGCCCCTCCCGGTGAACGGGACCTGCAACTAGCCACAGGGCATCAGGCTCTGCCCGTGCAGCAACTGTAAGCGGTGCATAGGGAGTGCCCGACCCTCCACCACCGGCAATTACCAATGTAATATGCTGGTCGACAGACAGCCCCAGTTTTCTTCGGGCAGCCTCACGTGATTGCACAGAGTCGTTCGTGGTGCATAGCCCGCCGGTGTAAAAAGTGCGCGACCGTGCCCAGCCAGGGTAATCGGGCTGTTCAATCCGTTCGTCGAACGGTGCGAGCATTCCGACACCCGCCTCGTATCCGGCGATATGGCCAGCGTCGGAACGGTCGCCATGCATCCGGATGGTTACCGCAGGCACGCTCATTATCCGCGCAAGAAGGGCAATTTCCGCCGAAACGTCGATAACGAAGAGAGCTGGGTCTACCTTTCGCAGCGTGTCCGCAATCATGCCCATGTGTTCGCGCGTTTCGTCTACCCCGAGTGGAACGCAGTGAAGGACCGACGGCGTCGGTTCCTTGTGAAGAACCTTGCTGCGGGAAGGCGCCCCGATCATATCGGGCAACTGGGTTATTTGCGCTTCACGCGGGATTGCAGCGAATTGCTCAGGCTTCGCGGTAAGTATATGCAGCGGTCTGTCGTCAGGAATGTAGTTTGCAATCGCCATGATACGGTTGGCATGTCCTCGACCTTGATGATGGGCGAAGAACAGGATGGACTTTTTAGTCAAGGAGTACTTCCCTTTGCCGAAGGTGCGATATCGTCCGGCATCTGCCGAACGTCTTTACATCTTCCCACGGTCCAGTTGTCCGCTACACGAACCTTGGGATTGGGAGCGCACCAAATCTCCCCTCCATCGTCCAGTGCGGTTACCCAAATCAAATTGTGTTCGACACCGTAATCGATAACAGCGAAGGCAAGGCCTGCGCCCTTGTCGCTGACATGCACCGGGATGGGAACTTGAAGTTGTGTAAACATGTTACTCACTACTTTCCACGCGGCAGAACCAGAAGCGTTTCCACCGCGTCATGCCGGGTTACATTCGCACTCAACGTCATGATGGCGGAAATCAGCAGCGTTACCATGGCCACGAGATTCGCACTCAGAATGGCCAACATCCAACAAACAATCTTGTAAAGAAAACTGCGAAAGTCCGTCGATACTTCATTGAATTCTTTGATCGGCATGGTCATCGCCAGCAACATGGCAACCGATCTGACGAGCAGCCAAGCGCTCAGCATGCTGATAACATAGATGCGGCGGTTTCTATCCCGGTCGAAGTCGGTATCGTCGTCGTTATAGCGCTGTCCAAGTATAATGTTGGCTGGCTTAGCACATCAATGATATCGTAGGTATGCAGCGAAGAGTAGATTGACCCGCTTGCAAAATGTCCTACCACCCCAACGGCTATCAATTCGATAGCTGAGATAGATGCAAGATACTGCAGCTTCACCTTGATGGATCGTTTTCAGATAGATTGGGTTCATGCTCGTCAGAACGGATCAGGTACCGGTACACACCCCACAGATTTATGAAGAGCAGACAAATGTTTTGCCAGCCTATTCCTTCTGCGTCTTCGCTTAAAAACCCCCAAGCGATGAGAGCCGCAGATGAAGTGACAAACAGCACAAATGCCCAACCGGATATCTTTGCACTAACATTCGAAGCCACAACCAGCGCTGCGATAACAGCGGCAATCGCACCGTACCATTCCAGAACGTTAAGCATCATGATCCTCTTGGATCAAAAAAGGGACACTGCCATTCAGTGCCGACCTTACGGCCACTATATTGGAGAGCTTCACTCGATTCACCGTGCCGTGAAAGCATCGGGTTAACAGATCCATCAAGCGCAATATCGCGCTTAAGAATAGCCTTGCGCATTTTCTCATACCGCTGGTCAAACCGAAGTTTCGCGAACTGATCGTGGAGGTTGAACACCAACGTAGGATACTTGACCCGGCGTGCCGTTCGTGAAGCATTCGGATGGAGCCCTACAACAAAGTAACCTTGCCCACCGAAACTTAGAGAAAAATGGGGATCAGCAGGGTCGCTGCTAACTTTGTCACAGTACTTTTGGCCGCGCCAACTGTCCTTGTCTGCAAGAGACTGTAACCTCTTCCACATTGCCGTCTCAAACTCTTCCTCCGTAAGATCGGTCGGTCCTTCGAACATTACTGCAAGGCTACGCAGGCCCGAAGGATCTGATTTATATTTCCAACTCCAGTCCAGAAGGCGATCATGGATCTCAACATCGTTCCAACCACTGTTGAGCCTCCATGCAGGAAGGATACCTAGACGGTCCGTCGCAAGCGCAGACTTTGCGCCGACACAGGGGAATTCAGGTTTGGCAATATGCGAACGAAGGGCACTGCTTAGTTCATTGTGATCGATCACCATCGGACCTGTTTCGATTGCAAGCTCTTCTGACATGACCACACAGTGCGCCAGCTTCGGTTTTGTTTCTGAAAGCCAACAAAAATTAGGTGGAAATATGATAAATTCTGCAGTTACGACGATGGGAAAGGGGATCGTTTCCGCGTAACCGCCACGCCATGACGATTCGACGTTATCACGTATTCGGCCAGCGATGCAGTGGAACAAACGCCTTAATTCGCTTTGTCGAACAGAATTTCCCTGATTTGAATTTCTGCGAAAAGGCTGGCTTCAAGCACTGGGCTGTTCCATTCGACCGAACAGTTGCATCCGACACTTTGGTTATAGTGATCGCGCGCGATATTTTGAGCTGGTTGCAAAGCCTCTATCGGAAACCATGGCATGCGCACCCGGATTTGAAAGCCATAAATTTTTCGGATTTCATTCGATCGGAATGGAGGAGTGTTTGGGACGAAGTGACGTGACCCCCTGATTTTCCTCCAAGTTGGATTAGAGTCCGGCCCTGACAGA